>JGI24702J35022_10002539_pt1 | contig 11108 bp, 11 predicted proteins | sample TergutTh196P4_FD_35022 | JGI IMG/M metagenome (IMG submission 35022)
TCAAACATCATTAATCCCCCAAAAACTACTGTATTTCAGGGCTATATGGAAGATAAGCATCGGAATTAGGATTATCGCTGTCTGAACTGTGATTTTTCTGATTTTTTTGATGCTATTGATTTTTCTTTAATCATACTCAATCACACAAATCGTATTAAAATCGTAGTTCAGACATCAAAAATTCAAATTAAACCCAATGCCATTGCCTGTTGCTCCGATATGGAGGCTGGCAGTATTTTTCGTTTTTAGTCCTTTATTGTATATATTTACCGCATCGGAATAACAGGATTTATATTTGTCTCTGGTAACAGACATCGTAATTGCCGTTACAATTCCCGCAGAGGTTAAAATTCCCCCAGCAATGAAGAATCCTGTTGCTCCTTCATCATTAAATAAGAACAGGGGGAAAAAAATAAATGGTGCAAGCAGCGTTCCGCCCCCTACTCCCAATAATACGCCTGTTAATACTTTCATGGTCGTATTGGCTTCTTTGAAGGCATTTCCTTTTCGCCATGCCTCAAGAGCCGAAGCATTGCTCGATAAAAGCCGTTCGGTCGCTATATCGGACAACCGACCGCCATTACCCAAATAAAACGTATTATCATCTCTGAAATATCTTAATTCTTGCGGTGTATCCGTTTTTTTATCGATTTGGGACAAAAATACAGATAAATCTTCTATTCTTCCATTTTCATACGTCAAAGAAACAACGTTCTGCAATTTCAATTTATAAAGCGGACTTTCTACATCGTATAATCTATACTCTATCCCATCGGAACTAACCGACACGACCCTCGCTCTTATTTCTTTGTTTCCCTGAACAACAATTATATCCTGTGCAAAAGTCAAGTTGTTAATACAGAATACTGCTGTAAATACAATGATTACTTTCTTCATTTCTTCTTGCCTTTTTAATTCAATTTGCAAAGATACACTTTTTTAATTATGAATTAAAAATTATGAATTATGATTTTTTTTATAAAAAAAAATCACACCTTAACTACAAGATTATCAGGACTTTAACATTTTCAACAAAAAAAAATGACGTTCAATTTTCAATTTTTCGGCTTTTTTTCAAAAAAAAGTGTATCTTTGCATTTCTTTGTTAGAGGAACGATGTTTAAGTAGCTCAGCAGGTAGAGCACATCCCTTTTAAGGATGGGGTCCTGGGTTCGAATCCCAGCTTGAACACAAGGCAGGCAACGGTTTACCGTTGCCTTTTTTTTTATCAAAACTTCACCCGCAACTGCAACTTCAAGTCCGTTTTGGTGTTGCCGTCAATGTAGGTGAGTCCGCTGCTGATGCTGTTTTGGTTGCGGTAAAAGGTTTGAGCAATCCGAAACCATGCGTCTAAATGCTTGGTGATGCTTGCCTTTGCGACTAAATATATTCGCGTTCCCTTGTTGTAAAAACTTGGAATGGAAAATCCGTACAGCATGTCATCTTCGTAGGTGTAAATGCGTTCGTCGTAGGAATAGGCGTCAAAAATCGCAAAACGGGCTGTGAGCGTTAAAGGAATTTTCTGCAAACGAAGCCCTACATCTTGGTAAATCAAATAGCCCTGATGAAACGAAGAATGCGTATTGGGCTTATAATTAACAATTTCCAAACGGCTTTTCAGCACAATCTCCGACAAAGGATAATAGGAAAAATGCAAACGGTAAGATTGATAATCCGTGTGAAAAATTTCATTGTAATACTCTGTGGCACAATTGATTGCCTTTGTTTTGTAACGAAAACGGGCGTAAGCGGAAAATTTAGAATTTAATAAAAACTCTAATTTTGTCTGTGCTGAAAATCCATCGGAAGGAGCATCAATGCGGTACTGCAACCAATTGAATTTAAAGTAATCAGCATGAGAATAGAGAATGAATTTGGAAGATAAAATTGCCTGAAAACCCATAAAAACACCCTGTTCGTTGGCAATTGTGGAAGATTCCCCAAAAGCATTGGCATTGAGTGCCTGATAATCCCGCCCGTAATAACGATGCAAAACCGAAAGAATAAACCGCGGGTCAATATCAAAAATGACCCCGTTGATTGCCGCAAGAGCCGTGTTTTGAGACATGGCAACCTCCCCAAACAGCGTAGTTTTTCGGATTAATACCTTATAATCTATTGAAGCATTGATGTTTTCTTGTCCTTTGAACTCGTAGGCATTGTAGTAAGTCAGATTTCGTTGCAGCGGTTTTTCAAAATAGGTGTAAAAAGCAGTCGCTCCGATGTGAGCAACGCGGAAAGGAAAATCCAAATGCACACCCGCAAGGTGCTGACCGATAGCGTTTTTGCGGGACGTTTCCGAAACGGTACGATGGTAACCTGTCCTTTGAATTGCCTCAATATAAGCATCTTCGGCGGAAAGCGTGTCGTCTATCACGGTAGCGTCCAAGTATTTATAAGAATAAAACAGCGTGAAATCCAAGACTTTGCAGTCAAATGCGGCGGCAATTCCCCGCAAATAATTATATTCGTTGGCGGAAGAGTAAGGCTTCAAACCCGAAGAATTGCGGGAAATGGCAACGGAATTGTCGGGTTTTTGCATAGCGAAACCCATATTCATCGCCAATCCCTGCCCGTAGGAAAGTTGGTAATCGCCTATTGCTAAGGACTTTACAACGCCCATATCCCGAATGAAAAAATGTGCCGAATAGAAGTCAAAACCATATTTGTTCGCACCTTTGAAAAACGTTTCACCCGCATCTTTTTCGGCGGTCAGCCCAAATTGCAACTGATTCTTATAATTAAATTTATACCTCACCCAATAGGCTTGCGGCGACCCCAAGTATCGGGCATTGGGGCTTCGCTCCAATTCGCCCTCCTGCGGCGGACTGAAGCCCTTTTGTTCCTCTAAAACCTGTCCGTAACGCATTAATACTTCGCTGTTTCCGTACTTAAACGCCTTTTTCAAACTAAATTTTTCCTTGAACACAACAGGCACAATTTCGATGTAATTGATGATGTGGGAAATCGTTTTTGCGTCCATTCCTTCGATGAGTGCAAGTTCGTAAAGGCTTCGCAGTTGTCCGTATTCTTTCAGGTAATGTTTCAAGTTGTGAATCTGGCGGCGGGTCAGCCCGAACAGACTCGCTAAAGCCTCATAATCAGGGGCATTGATGTTCATTTTATGGTCAAGATAATACAGCAACTCCTCGACCAACTCCGAAAAATCCGCCTCTTCGTCGTACTGTTCGGCGAGCGATTCGATAATATCGTCCACGCCGGTATTGGTAATAATATGCTCTTCGTCCTGATTTGTCTGCTCCTGCTCAACTTCGATTTGAGCAAAACCAACCGCAAAACAGGCAATAAAAAGGGTAAAAAGGGGAATTTGTTTCATATCACACAGCGATTTTCTTTTCCTACATTCGTAACAATTCGGCGATTATCCATTTGCAAAAATACTTCTTTGAGCATGAATTTTAATTGCTTGGGCAAGGAAATCGGAATTGCTTGGGCAAGAAAAGTGAGATTTCTTGGGCAAGGAATTCTAATTTCTTGGGCAGAAAAATAAATTGCTTGGGCAAGGAATTCTAATTGCTTGGGCAAGAAAATCGGAATTGCTTGGGCAAGGAAAGTGAGATTGCTTGGGCAAGGAAATATTTTTTTCATTTAATATCATATAAAATGGTCAATTGCGGACTCATGCCCAGATAGGAATGATACGATGCGGCGAGGTCAATCTTCATCTTTTTCAGTGTCGTTCCCATGCCCAGACTAAACGAAAAATCGGGCAAGCGGACGCCGCCCCGCAACATAAAATAGTCCGTAAAAATATATTCTATCCCCGCAAAATACTGCATCTTCGTCTCTAAATTTTTTTCTATGTCCAATCCGACGATGCACCTTTTCCTAAAATTGTAGGCTGCTCCCAGCCGCAGCAAAGTCGGTATGTACTCCTTCACCTCGTTGTAGGCAATCATTTTCAGTCGGGCGGGGTTGTAAAGGTGAAATCCGACGGAAAATTCGGGCATAACCTGCCCATACATGCCTATTTCAAAGGTGAACCCGCTTCGATGCCCATACATCGCATCGCCGAAGTAATTGTACAGGTAATCGAACTGCAAGCCGAACGCAAACACGTTGGCGAAGGACTTGGCGTAGGCGAAACCCGCCTGCAAATTGCCGAAATTGCCGCCGCCGTAATGATTGAGCGACAAGCCGAAATAATCGTTCCCTTTGGTCGCAGGGAACACAAAGCCCGCTGCTATGGTGGAAGTCTCTTTGAGCAAAAAGCGGTTGTCGTAGTAAATTCCCGCAGCCGTCTTTTTGTAAAACGGCATCGCCGCCTGATTGTTCTGTATTGCCCAAAAATCAGCCACTGCAACCGACACGCCGCCCATTCCCTTGCAGCGGGCGCCTGTTCCCGTCGGCTCGTTCAACGCAAACAGCAACGCAGGAAGGGAAAAAACAAACAGTAAATAAGGTATTTTTTTGGTCATAACTATCTTTTTTCGTCAAGTTGCGAAGTTACACTTTTTTTGAAATATTAAGGGATTTCGGGGATTAACCCAAGTATTTTTTCCACATCTTCCCGCCAGCCTTCGTATGCGTGGTTTCGGCGGGCGTCTATTTTGCGTAGTTCTTCGGCGGGATAACCCATTTGGGCGAACATCGGGAACATCTTATGACACACGGCTTGTGCCTGTTTGAAATCATTATCGGCGAGGGCTTGCCTGAGCAACGAAAAATTTTCTTCGACAGAAATAAGGAAAATCCGCCTGATTTCTTCGCTGTCTTCGCCGAGAAAATCTTCCAAAGTTTCGCCATTTCCTACCATTTCACGCAAGGATTCCATGCTAATCGGCTTCGCCAAAAATCCGTCAAAGCCGAGTTCGATTGCTTTTTGCGTTGAAAAATCGGCGTGTCCCGTCATCAACACGACAGGAACGGCGTCTGCTGCCTCGTGCAATATGTCAAGTCCCGAAACCGTTCCCATTTCCATATCGGTTAGAATGAGGTCGTAATCGGCGTCAACCACCTTATGTCCCAAGCGTAAAAGCATATCAGACACCAACTTAACCACCACAGGTTCATCGTCATACACCTTAATTCTTTTGACGCCCTGCGGGATTTCTTTCAGAGAACGCTCAACGGGAATGGTCAGGGTGATGGTCGTTCCTTTTCTAATTTTTGAGTTAATATTAATTCTGCCGTCAAGCAAATCCAGCAACCCCTTGACAACAAACATTCCCAAGCCTGTTCCGCCCGCAACGGCATTGTTCTCTTCGATGCGGCTGAAGGGCAGAAAAAGTTGCGGCAACTTCTCAGATGGTATCCCGACTCCCGTATCTTTAATCTTGATTTTCAGATAGTTACCGCGGATTGTTGCGGTAAATTCCACCGTTCCGCTCGGCGTATATTTCACCGCATTCGATACCAAATTGATAACTATCTGTTTGAGTTTTACCCTGTCGGTTTGAATTCGTACATTATCCGCCATAAACGCAAGAGCCAGCGGCTTTTGCCCCGCCAACGGCACAAACATATCGTAAATATCACTGAACAAATCCAGAAGATTGAAGTTCGACAAACTTTTCTGAAGCGTACCCTGTTCGAGGTTGGAAAACTCCAATAAATTTTCGAGCATTGCAAGGATATGTTCCGAAGAATTTTGCATAGAACGCACATTTGCATCGCTTTCCATCAGTGCGAGGTAGCCCAAAACAGAGTTGAGCGGACTTTTAATATCGTGCGACACGGAGAGCAACAATTTGTGGCGGCTTTCCATAATCTGCCGCGTGCGTTCATTGGCTTTTTCCAGTGCTTGGCGTGCCGCCCGACCTTTGTTTATGTCTGTGATTATCAGAGCGATAAAGATGAGTATCAGCACCAACGCCACAATCCCGCCGACAGTCGAATAGATATAGTTTCGTTCAATTCCCTCTTCGCTGTTGTCAATAATCGAAAGCGTTGCATCGAGCGTCTCCTGATGAAACTCCAAAAGCATGGCAGAGACCTCCGAAGCAATATCTTTGTCGGACGCCATCAACTTACTGACCTGCTTTTCAATCGTTTTTATGTTTTGTTCGTATGTTTTTTGCACCTCTTGAGCAATGTCGCCCACCTCGTACAAAATAGCAAGCGTATCTCCGACCGCCCTTGTAATGGTGTCAGTCCATTGTTTTTCAATAACCCGTATCGAATCTCTGCTTTTGCTCGGTCGGAAGACATCGCCAATGCGTCTGAAAAAACCCCTGCGCACCATCTCCGTAATAATCGTATCCCGCTGAATATTAGAGATATAGAGCGTATCTTCCTTAAAATAGGGTTCATAATCCTGCAACCGCTCATTGATAAGTTCGACAGGATTTTTTTCTGCAAATTGAATATTTAACTTCTTGATGCTCTGTGCCTGTTCGCGGAGCAAAGTTGCGATTTTGTGCAATTTCTCCTTTTCATTCGGTTTGAGTTTGGTAATTTCGTCTATCAGATTTTCAATTACATCAATGGATTGGGTATAATTTTTGAGATAGTTCCTGTTTTTGGTCGAAAGGTAGAGCGTTGACCACGATTGTGCATCACCCACAGCATACATCAAATCGTTGGTTGTCAACAAGATAGCGTGTTGTTTTTCGATTTCAAGCCGTTGCGATGAAATGTCTTGACGCAGATTGTTAAGATATACAATCACCGCAACCACCCCCAAAACAACGATAACATAAATAACCGCCGTCTTAAATCCTATTTTGTACTCAATACTTTTCGACATTTTGCGAAGATACACTTTTTTTTGAAAGGAGTTAAGGAGTTATGTGTAGAGACGCGGCACGCCACGTCTCTACAATGACGTTGTGGGAAAAATCTAACTCCTTTAACTCCTTAACTCCTATTAAGAAAATAGTGTATCTTTGCGTTTTTGCAATTTTATGATGAATCCAAACTTGAACCCTCACAACGAAAGTATGAGCGTCTCTGAAAAGGAGATAGAAAAGGTAATCCGTCCGGGAGAGTTTGTGGATTTTGCGGGACAGGAAAAAGTGGTGGAAAATCTGAAAATTTTCGTCCACGCTGCCAAACAACGCAAAGAGTCGCTCGACCACGTGCTGTTGCACGGTCCGCCCGGATTGGGGAAAACAACCCTTTCCCACATCATCGCCAACGAAATGGGCGTGAGTATGAAGGTAACCTCAGGTCCTGTGATTGACAAACCCGGCGATTTGGCGGGACTGCTCACCAATTTAGAACCCAACGATGTATTGTTTATTGACGAAATTCACCGTCTTTCGCCCGTAGTGGAGGAATATTTGTACTCGGCAATGGAAGATTATAAGATTGATATTCTGATAGAATCGGGTCCCAATGCCCGCAATGTGCAGATTGGACTTAATCCGTTTACTTTGGTCGGAGCAACCACTCGTTCGGGTTTATTGACGGCGCCGTTGCGTTCGCGTTTCGGCATCAATCTTCGCTTAAACTATTACGATGCAGCGACTTTGGAACAAATTATTATCCGTTCGGCAGGCATTTTGAAAATCGCCATAGACAGCAATGCAGCGATGGAAATTGCCCGCCGCAGCCGCGGGACGCCTCGTATTGCCAATTTGTTGCTTCGCCGTGTCCGCGATTTTGCACAGATAAAGGGAAACGGACATATCAGTATAGAAATTGCACAATACGGATTAGCCGCTCTCAATGTGGACGCACACGGTTTAGACGAAATGGACAACCGCATTTTGACGACCATTATCGGGAAATTTAAGGGCGGTCCTGTCGGATTGGCAACCATTGCCACTGCCGTAGGCGAAGATGCGGGAACTATCGAAGAAGTTTACGAACCCTTTCTCATTCAAGAGGGCTTTTTGATGCGTACCCCCAGAGGACGGGAAGTAACCCACTCCGCCTACGAACATTTAGGAATTGAACGAATAGGATATAACCCCGCACTTTTTGAGTAAATTTGCAAATAAAAAATGTTCTACTATTCCGAACCCTGTTATGGATATAAAAAAACTTTTTCTTTTTCCTTATCTCCCTCATTATCAGTTCGTTAAAATTTTTCTTAAATTTTTTTTTTACTTTTTTTTACCGAAAATGACTTTTGTATTACTTTTTTTTATATCTTTGCATTTCAGACTTTTTGAGAGTCTGTTTTGCAAAAAAGATAGCAAGATGAGTGAAAGAATGTATGTGTCCGCTCCGATGGGGAGCATTTTTGAAAACGGTCTGCACGGATTGAGCAGGCAAGGTTGCGGTTATGAACATGTTTTTGTTAATAACTTTTTTCAAAATCACTTGTTTTTCTCAAAAAAAGGTGTAATCACACACACACACACACACACACACACACACACACACACACAACTCTAAAGGAGTTATGTGTAGAGACGTTGCGTGCAACGTCTCTGCGGAGTTGTACAAATTTGCACATAAAGTTTTCAGAAAAATCAAACCCTATTTCAGACAAAACAGAAATCACAAGGGCAATGCCCTACGCTTACGGAGTCAGACAAAAAGAGAAATTTATTTAATATTAATATAAAAAATATAAAAAAAAGATGAAAGCAGTTAGAGTAATTATTTTAGGAGTGTTGGTAACAGGGATATCTTCTCTGTATGCCCAAGACGTTATCACCTTGAAAACAGGTGAGGAAATTAAGGCGAAAGTAGAGGAAATTTCGTCTTCGGAGGTCAAATACAAGCGATTTGACAACTTGAACGGTCCAACGGTAGTAGTGGCAAAAACGGAAGTCTTTGCCATCAATTACGAAAATGGGACAAGGGAAGTTATCAATCCTGTTGCTGCGGACGCTCCGTCTAAGCAAAACGCTGACTATGCCACTTGGAAAGGTCCGCATAAGAAGGATTTCTACACAGGAATATACCTGAACCCGCTGGGATTTTTGCAAGTTGGTCCAATGCTCGGTGTGGAATTTACCTTTAAGCGACACCTAATTATAGACGCACATCTCCGTTTTCCGCAGGCTGGATTGCTCACAGGACTTATCCATGACGGCACTACCGATGTGGCGGGTATCAAAGGTATAGGGGTTGGGGCTCATGTGAAGTATTTTACAGGCGGACAAAAGGGCGGATTTTATGTTGGACCCGCTATTGAGTACTTCAAATTGAGTTATCACTGTCCCAATGCTGGTGAAGAGTGGGACGAAAATTCAATTATCGTGGCTGCCAATCTTGGCTACAAGTTTCAATTTTCGTCGGGTTTTTACATGCGTACAGGTGGATTTCTTGGAGTATATCGCCAAATAACCAATTATCTAAATGGCAATGAGTACTCATTGAGTACTACTCCATTCGGCATATTGGAATTATCTTTCGGATTTGCTTTTTAGATTATAAGAAAGGAAAACAAATGGTTTCACGCAAGCGGTTCGTAGTTTTTTCCAAAACCACGATTTTTGCAAGATTTTTATATGATGAAAAGAAAAAATCACAGTTCAGACAAAACTATTTTTCCCATTTATGAAATCCGAAACCTCGTCTGTTTTGTACCCTTTTGATGCCAGATAGCGGAACAATTTTTGTTTTTGTACAAATTCCGTTTCCGTTTTGTGTTTGGAAAGCCATTGTTTGGCGAGTTTGCTCATTGTTTCTTTATATGCCTCTGTATCAATTATTTCCAATGCTTTTGCGATGCAACTGCCGCTGATAGATTTCTTTTTCAATTCGGCAGTAATTTTGGCAATTCCCCACGATTTGATTTTAAACTTCCCGCGGACAAAGGCTTTGGCAAAACGTTCTTCATTTACGTAACCATCTGATACAAGGTCTTTTAGCAATTTTTCTGCTTTTTTGGTTTCGATTTGCCACTGGTACAATTTCTGCCTCACATCGCTTGGGCAACGTTCCTGATAGGCACAATACCTGCGTATTTTTTCCTGCAATGCTGCTGTTGCAACTGCTTTATTTTGAGGAACAACCATCGTCAAACGGCTAACGGATTATTCAAAGAAACGGTTGAAATCGGCGGGGAAATAGTGTTCTTGAACCGATTTTTCCTTAGAAAAAGTAAAATAAACCACTTCGGCTTCGGTGCAAAGTTCGCCCTGCTCGTTCAACACTTCCACGTGGATATAACACAAATTGCGGTTGAAATTGGTGATTGTCCCGCGTGTAAATATCTCTTTTTGCGTAGAATCAACAGGTTTTCGGTATCGAATATTCATTCGCGAGGTAACGCCCGCACAACGTGCCTTGATGTGCATTGTCCACGCTGCTGTTTCGTCAATCAGAGCGGCTAATATTCCCCCGTGAATAGCCCTCGGATAGCCCTCGTACTGACGAGTAGGCGACCACGAAGTTTCCACAAAATCACCGTTTTCATAAAATTCCAACCGCAAACCGATGTCGTTGGTCGGGGAACAGCCAAAACAACTGTAATCGTATTCTGCAAACACATTTCTTATTTTTCGTCTCATACTATTTCCTTAATTTGAGTTCTTTGAAAAATAAGAGTGCAATAATCGTGCCTTTCCCCCTATGGCTGCAAGATTTTCTTAACAATTTCCGAAATTATTTTATTGTCGGCTTTCCCTGCCATTTTTTTGCTCGCCAAACCCATCAATTTGCCCATATCTTTCATTCCCGAAAGATTATTTTCCGCAATTAACGTCTGCAAAACGTTTGCAATATCCTCTTCCGACAGTTGTTCGGGCAGATATTGGGAAATAAATTCCAACTGTTCGATTTCTTCTTGATAAAGGTCTTCTCGATTTTGGTTTTTGTACAATTCGGCGGCATCTCGGCGTTGTTTTGCCAATTTTTGCAACAGATTAATTTCGATTTCTTCCGTAATTTCAACATTTCCTTCCGATGTTTTCAGCAATAAAATCGCTGCTTTGACGGCACGCAAGGCATTCAATTTTTCTTTTTCCTTTGCCAGCATCGCCGCCTTAATATCCTCGTTGATTCGTTGTTCTAAACTCATTGTGCTATTGATTTAATATGTTTTCTGCAAAGTTACACTTTTTTTAATTACACACAGACAGATAAATTTTTCTAAAAAAAAATATAAGGTACATTTTTTGAGAGTGCTGTAAAATAGATATATTTTTGATAGTGTTCACTTAAAGATAGATAGGAAGATATTTTAGAAAACCTCATATCCGTTATACTCATTTAAATAGCAAGTTATTAATAGTGAGATATTT
>JGI24702J35022_10002540_pt1 | contig 11100 bp, 10 predicted proteins | sample TergutTh196P4_FD_35022 | JGI IMG/M metagenome (IMG submission 35022)
TTTCCCGAGCGGGATATACGTTGGCGGCGCGGCCCTGGCCCAATCCTTTTCTCGGCGGTACCCGTAATACGTCGCACGCAGGTCCACCTCCAGGCCGATGTCCGGATGCTTGAACTGCACGCCGTAGGCCAAGGTCGTATCGCTGACGTTGAGCATATTTCCGTAGTTGCCGTTGTCGTCCTTGCCCCGGCGTTCCATCAGATGCGTCAGGTTGGCGTAAGGCCGCAGCATGAAAGGCCAGGCAAAGGCTTCGCCGATATCGTAGCCGGCCTGAGCTTCAATCCCGCGGAAGTATGCCGTGTCGTTCGTGTTGTAATATTGCATATTACCGCCGGGAACATTGCGGGCAGCGATCTTGTCCCGGTAGTCGGTCGAGAAATAGGTCAGGCCCAGGTTCAGCGAGTTATGGTGAACGTCAAAGCCCACATCCCAGCCTATGCCTCGTTCCGGCTTCAAATCGGAGTTCCCGATGTAACGTGGCCCCCACTCGGAGACGCTCCCCAGCAGTTCCAGATGACTAGGCACCTGGTAGGATTCGCCGTAGTTGGCCCGCAGTGTCAGCCATTTCAGGGGATTCACGGCCACGCCCATGGAGGGGCTGGTGTGGCTGAATTCTCTGCTGCTACTGGGCGTCAACTTGTCGCCGGCTTTGACAAAATACTTGTCATGGCGCAGTCCGCCGCTGATAATGAGCATGTCGTCAAAAAAGGCCAGCTTGGCGAGCAGAAAGCCGCCGAGCACGTCAAAGGTGCTTGAGCTGTTGCCCGCCGACCAGAGACTGTATCTATCGCCTCGGGTATTATACTTCTGCCAATCCAAGCCGCCGGTCAGGGTGAGAAAACCCTTGGTGAAGCTGATCTGCCCCTGCGCGCCCTGGTATTCCGTCTGATCTGTTGACATAGACAAACTGGAGGGATTGGGGTCGTTGTAGTGATCATGCAAGCTCCCGTAGTAATAGCGAGCCTTCCAGCTAAACCCCGCGTCCTTGTATCCGCCGTCGTAGATCAGGTCCAGGGAGCGGTTGTAGCGGTTGGTATACGCCTCGCGCGTGGCTTGGTCGGGGATATTGTAGTAGTAGGGGCTGCCCAGGCGCTGCCCTTCCACGCCGTGCATGGTGACGCCGAGGCGGTGTTCCTCCAGAAAGCTGAGGCCCGCGTTGAGGCTGTAGCTCACGAGCTGGCCTATGCCGGTGTTGTAATAGCGCTTGAAGCTGTTGCTCTGGTAGTCTTGGGTCGAGAGGTAGGAAACGCCGCCGGAAACGTCGAAGGGGCCGTAGGCCCAAGCGCCTTCGCCCAGTGCCCGCACCGTGTCCCAGGAGCCGTAGCCGCCTTCCAAGGCGATCTTGGGGGTCGCGTTGCCGCGCCTGGTGATGACGTTGATCACTCCGCCGATTGCGGAAGAGCCGTACTGCACCGAGGCCGGGCCGCGGAGGATCTCGATGCGCTCCACGTTGACCAAGGGCATCATGCTGATGTTGGCCGTGCCGGCGTTGCGGCCGTCCACCAGCACCAGCACACCTCCCTTCAAGGCTGCGCCGAAGAGCTGAGTGCGCACGCCCCGCATGGCGAGGTTCGTGAACGCCTCGTTGCCGCTGCCGGATGCGTCAACCTGTACCCCATAGTTGCGCAGCAGATCGCCCATGTCCCGGTACTGGTGCTTTTCGATTTCTTCCCGGGGGATTACGGTCATGGCCTGGGTGACTGTGGTGGGCTTTTCCGCCACGCGCCCGGCCGTCACCACCACGGGATCCAGCCTGGCCGGTTCCTGCTTGGCGGCTTCCCGGCCCCAGACGGGCAACGCCGGCATACCGCACGCTATCAGGAAAAGTACGCTCATCATTCTCAACCGCATAATCACCTGCTCCTACCGGTCATGAAGGGGAAAATACCATCCGCCTCAAAAGATCTCGCCCCCCCGGCGGGAGCGAAAAAGAACCCAAAGAAAAAAGGGACCGCCGACAAGCGCGGTAATGATGCCGATGGGGATCTCCGCCGGCGCCAGAATGACACGGGAAAACAGGTCGCACATGACCAGGAAGCATCCGCCCAGGAAAAACGCGGCCGGCAGGAGCGTCCGATGCGTCCAGCCCAGCCAAGCCCGGCAGATATGCGGGATGATCAAACCGACAAAACCGATGGGCCCGGTTAAGGAGACTATGGTTCCCACAACGATGGAGACAAGCGCGAAAAGAGCCATTTTCGTGCGCGTTGTGCGCACCCCCCTACTGGCCGCAAGCTCCTCCCCTGTTGCCAGCAGGTCAATTTCCAGCGCAAAACGCCGGATGACAAGCGCTCCGGCAATGACGACAAAAGCGAGTTCCGCAATGCGGGCCGCTTCCACCCCCGCAAGGGAACCCATGAGCCAGTGCATGATGCGCAGGGAATCTTTTGCATCGCTGAGATACTGCGTGAACATGACAAGGCTGGAAAAGAAAAAATTTATAATGACCCCGGCCAGCAGCATGACCAAGGTTGAAAATCCGCCTTTTGCCCGTGTAAGGAGATACACCAGCAGCATCGCGAGCAGTCCTCCGGCCAAGGCTGCGCCAAGGCTGCCTGCGCTGCCGAGAAAAGGCATCATTGCGCCCAGCCGGAAATAGACGGAAGCGCCAAGCGCCGCTCCGCTGGAAACCCCAAGGGTAAACGGCGTTGCGAGAGGATTGCGGAGCAAGGCTTGAAAAACCATGCCGCTTATGGAAAGTCCCGCTCCTGCCAAAAAGGCCGCAGCAGCGCGCGGCAGGCGCAAACGCCAAAAAATTTCCGCATCCGGATNGCCGGGAATCAATATGGAATTTGGCGAAATGACGCTCATCCCCCAGAACGGACCGCACAGGCTCAGCGCAATGCAAAGCGCCAGAAGGCATACCAGGGTATATGTGCGTTGCATGCCGGGGGTCTCCTATTCTTCCGCCAACGCGACAGGCATGCCGGTTTGCGGATGCCGCACATAGAGGAACCGGTGGCTGAAAGCTTCTTCAAGAACTCCCTGCCGCTGCAATTCTTGCGTGGAGCCGAAAAACAGCTGCCGCCCCCCGCGCAGGACGAGGGCCTTTCCTCCCATGCCCAACGGATGATTCAGATCATGGGTGACCGTAATCATGGTCATGTCATGTTCGTGATTCAGGCAACGGATAAGCCTGTTCAACTCCACCGTATGTTTCGGGTCCAGAAACGATGCCGGTTCATCAAGCAGCATGATCTCTGTTTCCTGAGCCAGGGCAGCTGCTAAAAACGCCTTTTGCCGTTCTCCTCCTGAAAGAGCGGTCATGCGCCGAGCTGCCAATGCTTCCATGCCTGTCAGGCACAGCGCTCTTTTTACAGCCTCGATATCCGTCTTTCGAAAAGCGCCGAACGGGGAGGCATAAGGATAGCGGCTGAGGCGCAGCAATTCCTCCACAGTGAAAGGCGGAACCCATCCTCCGGCTTGGGGCACATAGGAAATAAGCGCCGCCAGATCGCGCTGATCGTAGGCGGCAAGAGAGCGGCCCTTGATGCGGACTTCTCCTTGGGTACGCCCCTGTTCGTGTACGCGCATCAAGCATTTCAACAGGGTGGACTTGCCCGCTCCATTGGGGCCGAGCACGGAAAGATACTCACCCCTTGAAATGGAAAAAGTAATATTTTCAAGTATATTATGAGCATCGAATGCAAATGAAACATGGGCCAGATCCAGCATGGCCTACTCCGTCGTATCCTGCGAACATTGCGGATGAAATGCGCGCGACAGCCTGGACAGGGTGTGGCGCGCGCGGGGGCCGGGGACAGTATGCGCTTCGTCGGCCAACAGATGCAGGCGGTTATGTTGTATTGCAGAGACGGAAGAAAGGCTTTGCCAGTCGCGGCGCACTGCCTCCAGATCTTCCGATGCCGGGATAATATCTATGATGACTTCCGGATTAAGAAACATGACGGCTTCACGCGATAGACGCGGAAACGCCGGTTCTCCCGCATAGATGTTCCGGCCGCCGGCCGCATCTATGAGTTCGCTATAGAATCCGTCTTTTCCGACGGCATGTATTTCCGTGATGTAGCCGAGTCCCTGATACGAATGCATAACGGAAAAAAGCACAGTCGGTCTGGGCCGTCCTTCAGCACATGCGTGCGCCTCAGTCAGGCTGTTGTGCATATCGACAAGGACGGCATGCGCTTCTTTTTCATGCCCTGTTGCCTTACCGAGCACATCAACGGCATCCATAAGGCCAAACAACGACCTGGTGTCCAGGGACAGCACAGACAGGCCAAGATTTTCAAGTTCTTTTTTGTTGCGCTCTTTGTCTCGCGGCAGCACGACCAAATCCGGACGCAAGCGCAGTACTGCTTCATAATTGATATCAGCAAATCCGGCGACTTGCGGTTTTTTGCGCACATCCGGCGGATACGCGCAAAATTGTGTTACGCCCACAATCTGATTGCCCATGCCAAGCGCATACAGCGTTTCTGTCACACTAGGGGCTAAGGAAACTATGCGAGCAGGGTGTGGCGAGGGCGCGGGAGGACGGAACGCGTCATCCAGCGCCTGATGCGCCCATATCGCGAGGAGGCAGAGCAGCCCAAGAAGGATATAACAGGAACACGTTTTCATGCCGAACAAACCCGACTTTGACGCACACGTTTTTTCATGATGCACAAAGCGTCATCCGGCATAAAAAAAACGAACCCTCCCAGGAGGGTCCGCAATACCGTTTTCATTGCAGCCGGATTCTCCAGCCGTACCACGAGCTGAAAATCATGAAACAAAAAGGCAGGTCTTCTGGCTTCCGGGTCAAACAACTGTCCACGCCTTCCCATTCCATGTGGAACAGTGGCCGGCTCAAGCCGTGTGAACAGTTTACCGGTTACAGCGGCGGGTCCGCAACGGTTTTACACCGTTTTCCCTTTTATCCAACAAACGTTGAATACCTTTTCTCCCTATCACGTTACGTTGGTTCTTTACCAAATGTCAATCGCAAAAATACGGGAACAGATGCCGAGCTATGCGGCAAAAATTGCTACAGCGCTTGATACAATATCCTGCGCCTATTCTCATTCCGACAGGAATATCGTCAGACACGGGGCTTGCGCATGCGGAAGCGCGCGAGCATATCAGCGGTGCCGGGCAAGCTCCGCGAGAAATTCCCGGCGCACTTCAAAACCGCATTGCTGCGCCATGTCCGCGCATTCCACGGCCCGGGAGAATTCGTTCTTTTCAAAGTGGGCGAGGGCAAGGTTGTTCCAGGCCGGGCCGAAATTCGCTTCCTGGCGGATAACTTCATTGCAGAATTCGATGGCGGCGTCATAGTCGCCCTGCATATAAAGCGCCGTTGCTATGGCCGTTCTGGCCTGGACGAACTTGGGTTCCCATTTGAGGGCCTTACGCAGCGCGGGAATGGCTTTGTCGGGTTCTCCTCTTTGCAGGTGGACAAAACCGATGTTCCCCCAAGGGATGGCGAATTTTGGACGGCAGGACGCGGCTTCCTGATTGTAGCGCAGGCAGCCCTCAAGATCATTGCGTACCAGACAGATGCCGCCAAGCTGCACATACGCTTCGGCCAGATGCGGGGAGTTGCGCACGGCGTTCAGCAACGCCTCTTCCGCTGCGGCAAAGTCGCGCTTGGAAAGCAGGGCCAGCCCCAAATTATACTGATGTGCGGCGCAATTTTCGTTTTTTGCCAGTTCCGCCTGAAGATCGGCTATGTATTCGTCAATATCGTCATAGTGCTCTTTCATCAAGGTGTCCTTCTTCCTTCAGAAGCTTGTGGTACCATAGGCAGAAATCAAAAACGCCCAGGTATTTTTCATCCCGGTTGACGACTCCCAGCGCGCATTCCAGCGCGCCGCGCCGGTAATCGGCGCCAAGCTGTTCTTCCCGAGCGGCGGCTTGCTGCAAAAACTCCCGCACCAGCTGCTGCGTTGTGCGTTTGGTGAGATCCAAACGTATGTCGAGGGGATCGTTCGGCTTTTGAAAGGGATCCCAATGAGCGTAGCCGATACGGTCGATAAATTTGCGGCGTCTGGGCGCCGTTTTTTCATACAGTTCGCGCTTGAGCGCTTCCTGCTCCGCTGTCAGCTCCTGAGGCGTGCCGTCACGGTAGATGGTGGCGCGTATCATATCACGACTCCGGCTTCGCGGGGCCGATCCCCAGATAGCGCGCATCGTAGCGCGTAAGCAGGGCCATGGAAACAGGCACATAGACGAGATGCAGTTCTTTGAAACGGGTGCCGAGCGTTTGCGCAATTTCCTGGCTCATGGCCGCCAGCCTGTCCTGAATCTTTTCCAGGGCAACGGCAGGATAGGACTGCCCTTTGCGGAAAGCGCTTTTTCCGCATACATGCGCCTCGCCGGCAATGGCGACAGGCACGCCGTAAAGGCGACAGGTAACAGGCCGGTGCTCATAGAGCCGGCAGCGATCTTCGGCATCAAGCAGCGGACAGCGGATGCGGGTACGCGCGGCGTCCTCCATGACTCTACGGGTATTGCCGTCCTTTGAAATGTTGTACAGCTTGCGCTTGACGCGCGCGGCCAGTCTGTCGGCATCGCCGGCCGCGTGTATAATTGCCGAATGCCGGGCGCCAAACGTGGTGGCGCGGTGGAATTGCCGGTTCAGATACAAGGCTTCCACCAAGGGGAGATCGAACACGGCATGGCAACAATCGCTACAGCCCACAGAGCAGGTAACGCAGTCCGCGTGCAGGCGATGCACCTGCGCAAACAGCTTGTCAGCTTCGACGCACAGGAGTTCGTAGCGCGCGAAGATAGGTTCCAGGGATGACAGCATAGACGACACCGGAAAAAGAAAGCCGCCGACCCATATGACGGCTCGGCGGCATCCAGGGCAACATCAGATCGGGGTCTTCCAAAGGGAGACGCGCCAAGAAGTTGAGACTAATTTTCTTCTACTGTGATGGCGTCCGTTTCACAGACTTCCACACAGGATTCGCAGCCCAGGCATTCTTCTTCGTTCACAGGAGTAGATTTGCCGTCCTGAAGTTCATACACCTCCACGGGGCATACGTCCACGCATTCGCCACAGCCGGTACATTTGTCAGCATCGACAGTCACAGTCCAACCCATTGTTTCCTCCAGCTTTTTTTTTCGGCGCCGAACGCCGCTTAGGCAAAACTTCCGCTTTTGCCGCTCCCGCATTGCATAGCGTTCGGGTTCTTGAGTGTCAAGCTGTTTTGCTCACGAGATTGTTACACGAAAAACCCTCACAGACTGAGTGTGCCGTAAAACAGTTTGCCGCCGCGCACTATAGCCAGCATGACGTGCCCGCTCATATGATACTGCCGGAAAGCCCGCAGAAGATCCGCCTTGTGTTGCACCCGCATGTTGCCGATGGTGACGATGAGGTCGCCCGGCTTAAGTTCGCGCGCAAGCCCCTGCGGCGTCGCCCCGGTGACGAGCGCCCCGTCCCTTCCGTCAGCCGCCGCGAGGCCCCAGCGCTGTTCCATGAGGCGTTCCGCCAGCGCATCGCTGAATGTTTCCGGCGTGATCCGCAATTCCATGCGTGTGCCGTTCCTGTACAGAAGAAGGCGTGCGGGACTGTCCGGCGTATGGTTGCGCAGGGCATCCTGGTAGTCGCGGCGATCGCGCAGGGGAGTATTGCCGATATCCGTGATGGCGTCCCCGGCCTTAATACCCGCTTTGGCCGCCGGGCTTGCCGCATACACCTCCGTGACCAGAATGCCTTGCGCTTTCTGGAGGCGCAGAGCGGCGGCAACGCGCTGATCCACGTCCTGCGCGGCGATCCCGAGCCAGACGGGATCTACGCCGCCTTTGTCCAGCATGTCGCGCATGACGCGCCGCGCCTTATTGACGGGAATGGCAAAGCCGATGCCCTCCGCGCGCGCGTCAACGGCTGTATTGATGCCGATGAGTTCGCCGAGGATATTGAGCAGCGGACCGCCGCTGTTGCCGGGATTGATGGCCGCGTCCGTCTGGATGAGATCGGTGAACAGGCCGCTTTCGCCTCGGATAGTGCGCCCAAGTGCGGAAACCACGCCGGTGGTGACGGTATGCGTGAATCCGAAAGGATTGCCGATGGCGACCACGCTTTCTCCGGGCATGATGTCGTCGGAATCGCCCATGCGCACGGAGGGCAGGCGGGAGGCTCCTTTCAGGCGCAACAGGGCGATGTCGAAATCCGGTTCCGCGCCGGCGAGTTCCGCGTCAAACTCGCGTCCATCCAGCAGGCGGACTTTGATATCGCCTCCGCCCAGAATAACGTGGGAGTTGGTCAGCACCAGACCCTTGTCTCCGTCCACGATGACGCCGGACCCGAGGCTGGCCCTTCCCTGCTGCCGACGCGGCCCGCCGGGGAACAGTTCGGGAAAAAAGCGTTCAAAGGCTGCGGCGTTACGGCTTTGAGGCATCCGGGTGCTGGTGATGTTGACGACAGCGGGGGCCGTTTGCCGCACGGCCCGCACCACAGGAGTAAGCCTGGGGGTATGTTCCTCAAGCGCCTCTGCCGGTGGGGCAAGGCACAACAGGACGGCAAGCAAGCCAAGGGGAAGACGGTAACGCACGCGCGCCTCCAAAGAAGCCTGACACAACATCACGGCAAACCGCGCCCCCTATTCTTGCCTTGATGTTGTGATGCTGATACCCTTTTTGGCGGTATACTTCAAGGAGAAGCCATGTCCCAAGCATTGCAGGAACTGTACGCTTTGATCGAACCGGTGGATCTGTCGCTGCGCGCCCGGGCCCATGCGCGCCTGGACAGCCTCGCCAAGCCGCGGGGAAGCCTGGGACGCCTTGAAAGTCTTGCCGTCCGTCTTTTTTGCATCGGGGGAGGAACTCTCCCGCTGCGCGTTGATCCTGCCGTTGTCTTCACGGTGGCAGGAGATCACGGCGTGGCCGCCGAAGGAGTGGCCCTGTATCCGCAATCCGTCACCAGGCAGATGGTGCGCAATTTTTTGCATGGCGGCGCGGCAATCAATGTCCTGAGCCAAGTTGCCTCGGCGGAATTGTTTGTGGTGGACGCCGGCTGTGTCGGCGGCCCGTTTGATGAGCATCCGCAGCTGATCACCGTGCGCATTGGAAACGGCACGGCCAATATTGCCGCAGGATCCGCCATGAGCCTGGAAGATTGCGCGCGCGCCGTGCTCGCCGGGGCGGACATCGCAGCCGGAGCAGCCGGCATGGGATGTCGTTGCATCGCCGTAGGCGAAATGGGCATTGCCAATTCCACAGTGGCCGCTGCCTTGTGCTGCGCGTATCTCGAACTGCCGCCCGAAGATATGGCCGGTCCGGGCGCGGGTCTGCCTCCCGCCGGGCTGGAACATAAAATCCGGGTGGTGCGCAGCGCGCTCGAAAGCAACAAAAGCGCCGTCGCATCCCGCGATCCGCTGGCTGTGCTTGCGGCCCTCGGCGGTTTTGAGATCGCCGTCATGACGGGCATCATCCTGGGAGCAGCCCGTCACAAGCTGCCTGTAGTGGTGGACGGCTTCATCTCCACCGCGGCTCTGGCGGCGGCGGAAAATGTATGCCCCCTTGTCGCCGGCTACTGTATTCTTTCCCATGCGTCCGCGGAACCCGGCCATCTCAGACTGGTGCAACGGCTGCACAGCCAAACGCCGCTTCTCGATCTCGGCATGCGCCTCGGCGAGGGCACGGGCAGCGCCCTGGCTCTTGTGCTGCTGCGGGCCGCCGCCGCCATCTATAACGACATGACAACCCTTGATGAAACAGGGGCGCACGGACAACAGGCATGAGCGAGCGGGCGCTGTTGCGGCTTTCAGACCTTTCACGCACATTCCGGGTACGGCGCGGACTTTTTGCGCCGCCTTCCCCGTTGCACGCCGTGCATGGCGTTTCCCTCGATCTGTACAAGGGGCAAAGCCTCGGCCTGGTGGGAGAATCCGGTTGCGGCAAATCCACGCTGGCCCGCATGCTTGTAGGGCTGCTCGCTCCCAGCTCCGGCAGCATGGAATTTGACGGCCTGCCCGTGCGGGAACGTACGGCGCTGTATGGCCGCGTACAAATGGTGTTCCAAGATCCCTTTTCCTCTCTCAACCCGCGCATGCGCGTGGGCGCTTCCGTTGGCGAGCCTCTGGCGATCAGGGGCATGGCGGGAGCGCAGCTGAGGGAGCGCGTGGAGGAAAATTTTCGCCTTGTCGGACTGGCTGCGGAGCAGATGCGGCTTTTTCCGCATGAGTTTTCCGGAGGACAGCGCCAGCGCATCGCTGTGGCGCGGGCGCTGATCACCCGGCCGGACGTGCTGGTTTGCGATGAGCCTGTTTCCGCCCTGGACGCTTCGGTGCAGGCGCAGGTGCTCAACCTCCTGCGCGACGTGCAGGAGAGCTTCGGCCTGAGCCTGCTGTTCATTTCCCATGCGCTGCACGTGGTCGCCTTCATGTGCAGGCGCATCGCCGTCATGTATCTGGGAAGAATCGTGGAACTGGCGCCGCGCGACGAACTCTTTCAGCAGGCCGCCCATCCATACAGCCAGGCTCTTATTGAGGCCATGCCGTCCCACAGCCGGACGCGCGGCCTGCCTCCTGTGCTGCGGGGCGAACCGCCAAGTCCGCTGCATCCGCCTGCCGGCTGCGCTTTTCATCCCCGCTGCGCAAAGGCCATGCCCCTGTGCCGCGACAAGGCTCCGGAACTGACGGATCTCGGCGGCGGCAGGCTGGCGCGCTGCCATCTGTATTAATCTTGCGCACTCCGAACTTCTTCGCGCAGCAGCCCTGCAAAATACGAAATGGTCTTTGCCAGGCCCTCCCGCAGAGCGATTTGCGGTTCCCAGGCCAATTTCGCCCTGGCTTGGCCGATATCCGGGCGGCGCTGCCTGGGGTCGTCTCCCGGCAGGGGCTTGTTGACGATTTTTGAAGAACTGCCGGTCAATGCGATGACCAGCTCCGCCAGTTCCCGGATGCTGAATTCGCCCGGATTGCCCATGTTCATGGGGCCGACAAAGCTCTGTTCCGAGTTCATGAAACGGATCATGCACTCCACGAGATCATCGACATAGCAGAACGAGCGGGTCTGGCTGCCGTCGCCGTAGAGGGTGATGTCCTTGCCGGTAAGGGCCTGGACGATGAAGTTGGACACCACGCGCCCGTCGTTGGGATGCATGCGCGGGCCGTAGGTGTTGAAAATGCGTCCCACTTTGATGGCCAT
>JGI24702J35022_10002541_pt1 | contig 11097 bp, 8 predicted proteins | sample TergutTh196P4_FD_35022 | JGI IMG/M metagenome (IMG submission 35022)
ATCTTTAAAACACGAAGTTAAGAGTATCATTACAAATGATATACTGAATAAATAGATTAACTTTTTCATATTTTCTTATTTTGTTAATGTAACATAAAACTTCATTGCACTTCCAAGAGGAGCTCCGAAACCGGCAACCCATTTGATAGTTTCATTTTCAGGATCATAACTCATTTCAGTACAGTAATCAAGCGGTACGCCCCATGGACTTAAAGCGCTGGAAATAAAATCAATTGTATTATCCACATTCAAAGCAATGTTGCCGCCTATTGCATACACAGCGCCATAGCCGGCTCTAATTTCATACCAACCGGCAAGAAAATCTCTCACAGAGAAAAATCCCGGCGCTAACCGTGTGATTCGTACCGTGTAACCTGGGCCGCCATAATTTGTTATTCCGCTAAAATCACGATACGTTCCTTCCGAAACAACATTCCACACGCCACTTATATCAACAGTGACCGCCGGATTACAGACAATCACATCACGTACAGCTTTGGATGGCAGCCCGTCGGCATTAACCCCTGCATATTCGACCTGATACATTCCCATAGCTTCATAATCCACGTTGCTTTTGGTCGTAAAGTTAGTAACAGCCTGTCCGCCCATCGTGGCTCTGACACCTGCATCGACGTAGGGTTCGCCCACCTGCACAATCGCCGGATTATCGCCTAATATCTCGAAAGCTACATAGTAGGTGGGACGAGACAAACCTTCTGTTTCTTTTGTGCAGTTGAAAAGAAACAGGACGCTTATAGCAAATAATAATAATTTATACATTTTCATATTTTTCCTTTTTTTAAAATTTCATTACTTGTTGCTTATTTACCCGCTTTCTTGTTCCACCAGACTTTCTGTCCGATATTCGGTTTTTGTGGCGGGGCATTGTTGTTCCTGGTTATGTAACTATCCGGATATGTGGGGGATGAAGGCAATTCGCCGCCTAATAAGACCCTGCCATTCACAGAGATGGTCAGATAGCCTACGGGGAAATTATCCCAAGCATAACGTCTGTTGGATGCAATATCGATATCATGAACGGAAGGATATTTTAATCTATTGCGTTCAAGGAAGGCTTCGATATGCTGGTAGTTGCAATGAGCCACCCATTTCTGCATGGAAATCTGCTTGATTTCTTCTTCCATCGAACCGTCTCGCCATTGGGCGTAACCGCCAATTTCCAATATGCTGTAATTACTAATACCATGTTGATTCAGCGACGCTCTCACGCCTGCTTCATAGTATTGTCTGGCAGCATCATGATTGTTGGCGCGGGCGTATACTTCAGCGATATAAAAATTGATCTCCCACAACGACATAAGCATCAGGTCGGCGTCAGCCGCAAAGACGACGCTTGCATAAGTAGCCTCTTGATCGCGTGTTGATCCGTCGGAAGATTCTTTGGAATCGAAATCACCGAAGAAGGCGCCCCTGTAAGCTGGATTCCCGCCGGAGAACAGACGCGGTAAGCGCGGGTCTCCGTTCAAGTTCAGGTAATCAATAAATGTTTTGCAAGCCCTGACATTTGTCGTCAAATAATTCGCTCCTCCTGCCTGGAAGGCGCGCATCGGATGGCGTTTGCCCGACATGTTGTCGTCCCATATTGAGCCTGGAATCTTAGCGCTTTCAGTCAACAGATTGCCGTTTTGAATGTGTGATAACGCAGCGGCGTTATTATATTCAGACGTTTCGGAAAGCCTAATCATTAATTTCAACTTCAACGTATTCGCAAATTGGCGCCATTTTGACAGATCGCCGGCGAATATGACATCCTGAGTGCCGTTTATTGACGACCTGCTCAGGTCTACCGTCAACAAATCATTGATTCGCGTCATCAGATCGGCATAAATTTCCTGTTGCGTGTCCTGCTTGGGATGTAAAATACCTTCGTCTCCGCGTAGCGCTTCCGAATAAGGCATGTCGCCCCAAACATCAGTGACGATCTGCCAAGCAAAAATAGATAAGGCTTCGGCTACAAAATAATATCCGCGATTTTCATCTTCGGCAGTCATTACTTTGATACGTCGCAAGTCGGGTAATGGCTCTGCCATCAAAGAGTTGTAAGCCGTGTTAAAATCCTGGGGGAGGTATTCGCAAAGGGTTTTGAACTGGGAAGCGGTGTAGGACTGCGTCCAGTATTCTACCCAGAAGCCTCCGCCAAAGCCGAAATGCCAGCCCATCAGGTTGTTGGCAATACCCAATTCGGCGGCAGGCAACAACACATCCGCATTGGGCACTTCTTCCAATGCGTCCGGATCATGATTAACATTCAACCAGTCGGAACATCCTGCAAAAATCAGGCTTGTAAATAGTACTATAATTAAATATATACGTTTCATATTGTCATTTTTTTAAATGGTTATTAAAATGTAAGACTTAATCCAAACACATAAGTCTGATAGGGAGGCGTAGCGGCAAACTCACCGAATTTGGCTGCAATGTTATTACCGAAAGTAGTCATTTCAGGGTCAATGTATTGATTTTCGACCGGCGTCCATAACAGGATATTTTCTGCTGTCACCGAAAGACGTATCTTATCGACTTTGACGCGTTTACATAAATGCGAAGGCAGTGCATAAGCCAAGCTAACATTCCTCAATTTTAAATAGGAACGGTCAATAACAAAAGCATCCCTGCGTTGCAGTCCTCCATCGGTGTAGAACGTATGCCATGCCAAAGGATTTACAGGCATGAAATTTTCGGTATATACGCCTTCGCTCACTTCAACCACCGAATTGGGAACAATGAACGGGTTACGGTCGTTGAATGCCGTTTCGGGGCCGTTACCTACCCAACCGGCATAATCTTTGGTGTAACTGTAAATATAACCGCCATAATGAAAATCAAGCGTACCCGACAGGGAAAGACCCTTATAGGTGAAGGTATTGGTTATACCCATACGATAATTTTCGTTTATATCCTTATCCATATATTCTTCGTTAGGCGTCGGTTGAGGGATACCGGAAGCGTTTACTACCGAATATTCCTTGCCGTCAATCATCGTGGTAAGCGTTTTTGCGCCTTTAAATTGCCCCATGGGCTTGCCTTCGACTGCATAGATACCCATACCGCCGAATCCGCCCAAAAATGTTTCTTCCACTTCCAAGCGTTCCACGATGTTATTATTCTTCGTGAAGTTATAATCTATCTCCCACGAAAAATCCCTCGTTTGAACCGGAATCAATCTAAGCAGGAGTTCTATACCGCTATTGCGCACATCGCCAATATTGGTCTGGCTAAATGAAGTATATCCTGTGGATGGATCCATCGGTTTGGTAGATATCAATCCCTTCGTAAGTTTGTTATAATAGGAGAAATCTACACCAATGCGGTTATTGAATAAGTTGAATTCCGTTCCGATTTCCAACTCATCGGTCAACTCGGGTTTCAGCGTAACATTACCCGCTGCATTCGATACGGTAAAAGAGTTGATACCGCCTAACGGGAAAGTCAAGGCGCTCACATTGGGATAACCCGGATTCTGGATCGAACCTGTCGACAATCTGTCGTACACAGCATAAGCGCCTGCGTCTTTACCGGTACGTCCGTAAGCAAAACGCACCTTTGCGAAATCTAACACGCCTGTATTGATATTGTGTTGTTTCAGGAAGTCTGTAACGATGAAACTCAACATGGCGCTGGGATAGAAGTATGAATTGTTATCTTTGGGCAATGTCGAAGAACGGTCGTTACGCGCGGTCAACGTCAGATAAATAAAATCGCGGAAGCCGAAATCAGCGTTTACAAAAGCGCCCCACAAGCGAGCCATAGAGGTCGATTCGGACGAAGTCGCCGGCGACAGCGAATTGGATAACTGATAAAAACCGGGGATATAAATGGACGAGATACTTCCAAACAAGGAAGAGGTAGAGCGCTCATTGATATTGACACCTAAGAGGGCGTTAACCGAGAAATCATTGAAATGATTGTTGTAATTGAGCAAAATATCATGATTCAACTGGGTACGTTCTAATTTTTGGTGCGAATACGATCCCGGACTTGCATTTGACGATCCGTCATTGGGCGAACCTGGGGAGAAAGAAATGGCATCAAAATGCTGTTTGATGGTAGCCGTCTCATAGTCGCCTCCGAAACGGTAGGTGGCTTTCAGGTTGTTCACAATGTCCCAGTCTACCTGAAATTTTCCATAGAATTTCCTTTTGTCCTGCCGTGCTTCTCGCAATTCTAATACCTGATAAGGATTCAAACCGTAAGGCGTAAAATAATTATCCAAGTTGTTGAATTTATTGTTCAGGTCTTTCAGGTCGACAATCGACAGACCGGTAGCAATCTCATACAGGGAGCGGAAGATCGAATTGTCCTGCCCCGTAGGAGCGGTTTTGTTGCGTTCAATAGAAACATTAAACGCCGAACTGAACGTCAGTTTGTTATTCGCTTTGTACGAATTGTTAATACCGATGGTAAAACGGTTGTATGAATCGGCATCCGTAGGAATAGGGCCGTCTACTTTGCTTTGCGAGAGCGAAAGGCGGTAAGAGGAACGATCGGTACCGCTTGAGAACGCCACAGCGTTGTTATACCCGATACCTACATCATAGAAATCACGGATACGGTTTTCCTTGTAAGAATTTTCGATCATTAATTGCTGGTCGTCGACAATATTACCCCAAGGCCGTAATTTACCGTCGAAAGGGGCGCCCCAGTTGCCATTCTCATCCAAGGCGCGGTCCATACTCCAGCCTTGTCCGAACATTTTTTGCTCGTTGGCTAAACGACCGATGGTCTGCAAAGTATAACCGCCATCATATTCAACATTCACCTTACCGTTTGTGTTTCTCCCCGATTTGGTGGTGATCATGATCACACCTTGCGCAGCGCGTGATCCGTACAATGCAGAAGCAGCAGAGCCTTTCAACACGGTGATGTCCTCAATATCGCTCGAATTGAACGCATTGATACCCGAGCCAAAGTCGCTTTGTGAATTAATACTGCCAATTTGGTTCTGCGTGTTTGTAATGGGAATACCATCTACAATAAATAGCGGTTGGTTATTGCCGAAGGAACTGAAACCGCGGATGGCAATGTTTTGCGTACCTCCCACCATCTGTGACGAAGTAATGTCCACACCGGCTACCTTACCCTGCAATGCCTGCAGCGGATTCACCGTTTTCGCATTGATAATGTCGTCGCCTTTGATGGAAGTCGAGCTATAACCGAGCGTTTTTTTATCTCGGGATAACCCCAAGGCCGTAATTATTACCTCACCTAACACCTGCGCATCCGATTCCAATAGAACGCGAATGTTAGTTCCTGCCGGCACATCCACCGCCTTGAAGCCTATATAGCTGACAGTCAGTAGCATAGTAGATGCAGGGACGGAAAAAGCAAACTTCCCATCCGCATCAGTCATCATACCTGTACTGGTACCTTTAACAATGACCGATGCACCAATTAAAGGTTCTCCATCTTCTGCCGAAAATACCGTACCGGAGACCTGTACAGTCTGGGCAGAAACCAATCCAATGCCTACTATGAGGCAAAATAAAAGATAGGTCAATCTCTTCATAGAATTATTATTAAAAATTAAACAAAAAATATCATCATAGTCTTTTCAAATATTTTGCAAAGATATTGATAAAAAATCGAATTATCAAAAAAAAAATAAAAAAAATCTGATTTTAACATGTCAGATGACTTTTGTCACAATAAGGGCGTAACTGCTACTCCTCTATAAAAATTAGCATAAACAATTGAAAATCATATAGATACAAGAATAACCCCCGAGTTCATCCCAACGGGAGGTAACTCGGGGTAGAAAGACTCACGAACTCTGTAGCTCAAGGGCGAAATTCAATTGTGTCATCGCATGGCGCCCTGCACGATGGGGACTAAAAAGAATAAAAGAATGCAATTGTAGAGCAATAGCCGCTTAAGTCATAACCGAAGCCCTGCCTTCTTCCTCCGATATCTTTGCCGTCACTATATCCTACAAAACCAAACTGTGTGGCTACGGTGAAACGTTCGGTCAAAAGAATGGCTACTCCGGGTTTAAACCCAAGCTGAAAACCTATTAAATCTCCCAGCCCAAATTCAACGCCTCCATCTACAAAGCCTAATAATACACCTTGTTTAAAGACCGTATAACGCATATAGGGGTTCATTATCAAGGCATAAATGTCTCTCCCATTTTTATAGTTATTGGCTTGTATGCCTAAAGAAGACGCTATCGTCCATTTCGGAGCAAGACGATACCCTATTTCCGGCGCCACATGAAATGTGATGCCACCGTCGCCTGTCCATAAGGCAGTACGACCGCCTGCCCACCATTTATAACCCTGTGCATTCATCCCGGTCAAGGCTGCTAATAAAATAATTGTCGTTAAAAGTAATCTCTTCATATTGTTTAATTTTTTGTATTCAAAGCGCTATACTTCCATTTTGTAAATTTCAGCGTGACGGCAGGAAAAATCCAAAACCGCCACAAAAGTAGTGATTTTTTCATGAAAAGTATTCCATAAAATTGTTTATTAGCATAAAAACAGTTTACTTTGCATGTGAAATAATCTTTAGTAGCTGAAAAAATGAAACGTTTTTACTTACTGTCTATATATATATTAATGTATAGCATTTCCGGGCAGGCGCAGATTACGTTAGACAAATGTCAGGCGCTTGCGCGCGAAAACTATCCGCTGATAAAACAGTACGGACTTATTGAGCAAAGTACGGACTATTCGGTGGCAAACGCACTGAAAGCATACCTGCCACAGGTGTCTTTTTCGGCGCAGGCTACCTATCAAAGCGATGTAGCGTCTTTCCCGAAAAAAATGTCGGATATGTACGAGCAAATCGGCATCAACATGAAAGGGCTAAACAAAGACCAGTACCGAGTGGCTTTGGATGTAAACCAACTCATATGGGACGGGGGGATTGCCCGCGCTCAGAAAGAATCGTCAAAAGCAGAAGGAAATGTGTCGGCGCAATCGGTCGAAACCGAGTTATATGCTTTGCGTGAACGTATCAACATGTTGTATTTCGGCCTGTTGATTCTCAACGAACAATTGCGGCAAAACAACCTGTTACAGGAACTCTTACAGAGCAACTACAATACGGTTGACGCTTATGTAAAAAACGGCGTCGCTATGCCCGGCGACCTTCAAGCCATTAAAGCCGAACAACTTACGGTATCCCAACAAAGGATACAGATCGAAAGTGCGGAGAAAGCTTATCGTACCCTTTTGTCGGTGATGACCGGACAGGCGATTGACGATGCGGCTACGTTTGTAAAACCGCCTGCATCGTTTTATGGCGGGAGTCTTGAAAAATCACTTGTAAACGTCACAGGCAGTTCGCTTGCCGGGCTTTCGAATAATCGCCCCGAATTACGACTTTTTGAGATGCAATCCGTACAGATTGAAGTCCGGAAACGTTCGATTGTCGCCTCTACAATGCCTCGTATTGGCGTTTTTGTGCAAGGTTTCTACGGCAATCCCGGCCTGAACCTGTTCAAAGATATGACCGAAGATAAATGGACATGGAACTACATTGCAGGGCTTCGCATGCAATGGAATTTCGGAAGTTTTTACACAAAGAAAGGCGACATAGCCAAATTGTCGCTTGCACAACAGCAGATCGACAACCGGCGGGAGACATTCCTGTTCAATACCGGTTTGCAAGATATCCAACAACAGCAATCCATCGAGAAGATGCGTAAAATGATGATCGACGATGACGAAATCATCCGCTTACGGATGTCTATCCGTCAGTCGTCGGAAGCAAAGTTTGCTAACGGTACTATCACCATCAGTGAGTTACTGAAGGACATTACAGCCGAAAGTCAGGCCTTATTATCCAAAACCTTACACGAATTAGAATGGCTGCAGAACATCTATGAACTGAAAGAAATAAGGAATAATGATTAATCATTATTCTTCCTTCCTATTCATCTTATGCAACGTTTTCGTTCAACCACATAATCAATTCTTGCGGGTCTTTCCCGTATCCGTTGGCTTCGATTTTTTTCGCGAAATCGCTGTTCACGGGCGCTCCTCCGACAATCACTTTCGTTTCGGGATATTTTTGCCGTAGGGAAGTGATGATAGATGCCATGTTCACCATAGTTGTGGTGAGTAGCGCGGACAGGCCTACGATAGCTTGCGGGTAGGTATCAAGTGAAGCAATAAACTTTTCGGGCTTCACATCTACGCCTAAGTCAATCACCTCCCAGCCGGCTCCTTCTACCATCATACAACACAAATTCTTCCCAATATCATGCAGGTCACCCATAACGGTACCCATGATCACGACACCTTTACGTTTCACCTCGCCCGATTGGAAAAACGGTTTGAGATGCGCCATGGAAGACGACATGGCCTTGGCCGACAGTAACATCTGTGGCACAAAAATCTTGTTTTCGGTATACTTCTGGCCTACGCGATTCATGGCAGGAACCAAAGCAAGATTCAGGATATCACCGGGGGTAACACCTTCTTCGAGCGCCTGACGGGTCAATTCGTCTGCACCCGGTTGTCCTTTCATTTGCGGTGGGTAGGGAGATACAAGGTTTACTTTCCCATATTCCACACATTCGGAAATTTGATCGATAAAATTCATTTTCTTGATAAGTTTATTTAATTATTTAAAAGTAAACATATAAAATCGTTAATTTTGCGGTTAAATATTGCGCAAAAATAAATGAAATATTAGAAAATACAAAATACAATGGATAAAAGTTTTTTCATACAGGTTACCTGCGTATCTCACAAATGGCGTCCATCAATGCGAAAGCATTTTCCTTCGGCACATTGGCCTGTAAGTTGTGAATCGTATTGAAAACGAATCCGCCGCCTGCTCCGAAAATATCGCACAGTTGGCGCACCTGCTCTTTAACTTGCTGAGGCGTACCCATTTGTAGCACACGTTGTGTGTCGACGCCTCCGCCCCAAAAACTGATCCGGTCGCCAAATTCTTTTTTCAGAAAATGCGGGTCCATACCTGCTGCGTTGATTTGCACAGGATTGATGATGTCGAAACCACAGTCGATAAATGTATCCATCAGAGGCGCTACAGCGCCACAACAATGCTTAAAAGTTTTCCATCCGGTGTGACGATGCACCCAATTGTTGATTTTGCGATAGGCATGTCCATGCAAAGCCGACAGCTCTGCGGCTGAACAAAACTGGCTGTCCTGTGTCCCAAGATCGGTGCCGCATACAAAAAGCACATCGATGCAGTCGCCGGCTATCCGATTCACTTTTTCGAGGTTATGGATAGCAATATCCGACTGCCTGTCGAATATTTCCAAGATAAAATCCGTCCGCATGACGGTCGACATATACCAGTCGGTAATGGCGCGTATCCCCTTGGGATTTTTAAGGTTGAGACCCGGTACTAAAGCAATGTCGCCAAAGCCTGTACCGCCAATGTTTGCAATCACAGCCTTTCCGGTAGCACGCGCCTTGTTCAGGGCTTCTTTCCAATAAGGCATGTCGGCGTCGGTCATCCGTGAGAACTCTTCCAAATTGTCCTCGATATCCAATTCGGCATCCATCGCTGTCGCCGGCGCTCGTTCGATAGCATCGAAGAAATAACCGCCTTCGGGCATGACTGCCGTAGGGGAACATTCTGTGTCACCTTGTGGAAAAACATACCAGTTCCCTTTATCTTCTTTCACCTTGAAAGACCGGGGCAACAACACCGTCTGTCCCCATGGCATCCGTATTTCCGCAAAGTCTTGCTGCGGGTGACCGAACATATCTGTGCGGCCTCCTACCCCAATGACATCAACATTCCAGATGTCTGCCAACTCATTATCTACCTCGCCAAGCATCTGAAACGGCTCGATAACCTTTACAGGCCTGTCTTCCAAACCATAATAACGCCGAAATTCGGCAATCTTCTTTATATGAATCCCTGTTACGGGCGTAGCGCCAAAATCAAGCGCTATCCTGTCGGCTTCTCTGTGCGACAATACCGTTTGAACTCTTTCTTTCCCAGTCATCATAAGCATTAAATAATTTGTATAATTTGTATATTTCTTTCATTGAGAGCGTAAAGGTACAAAAAAAAAATAATAAATGAAGCGATTTTGGAAAAATGAGTTTTTTTTTATATGTTTGCACAAAATTAACAGCAATTTATATGATTATGAAACGAATCATGATTATTTGTTTTGTTTGCTTTTTCTTGTCGTGCGGAAAGAAACAGAACGATTTTGATGCGATGGGGACATTTGAAGCGACGGAGGTGACCGTTTCGAGCGAGGCTTCCGGAAAAATTCTTTACTTTTATGTAACTGAAGGACAGGAGGTTACAAAAGAAGAAAGGGTTGGGATAATTGATACGGTACAACTGCATCTGACAAAACTGCAACTGATGAAAAACGAATCGGCTGTCAGAAGTAACAGGCCGGATATCAACAAACAGATGGCCTCTGTCCAAGAGCAGATTGCCAAGCAAAAAGCAGAACGTGTGCGGGTGGAGAACCTGCTGAAAGCCAAGGCGGCTACCGAGAAACAATTGGATGATATCGTGTCGGCTATTACGGTGCTGGAAAGTCAGTTGGCAGCTTTGCATTCGTCGCTGCAAAATAATGCCCTGAGTATCGACGCACAAAGTTCAGCTATAGAGATTCAGATAGCGCAAATAGTAGACAAATTAGCTAAATGCGTGATTACTTCTCCAATAGACGGCACGGTATTGGCAAAATACGCCGAAGCGGGCGAACTGGCCGTAACGGGGAAACCATTATTCAAAGTAGCTGATACAAAGCGACTTTTTCTTCGTGCTTACCTTACTTTATCACAATTGAGCGATGTCAGATTAGCGCAAAAGGTGAAAGTATACGCAGACTTTGGGGGCGATAACCGGCGTGAATACGATGGTACGGTGACTTGGATTTCTGAAAAAAGCGAGTTTACCCCTAAAAGTATTCAAACAAAAGACGACCGTCAAAACCTTGTGTACGCCGTCAAAATTGCTATTGAAAACGACGGATACGTAAAAATCGGCATGTACGGGGAGGCTTTTTTTTAATTAAGAATTAAGAATTAGGAATTAGGAATTAGGAATTAGGAATTAGGAATTAGGAATTAGGAATTAGGAATTAAGAATTAGGAATTAAGAATTAGGAATTAGGAA
>JGI24702J35022_10002542_pt1 | contig 11095 bp, 9 predicted proteins | sample TergutTh196P4_FD_35022 | JGI IMG/M metagenome (IMG submission 35022)
TGGGGCTTGTGGCAAGCGCGGCGGCGATCATCCAGCTTGCCGCCCCTAAAGAACGCAGGATCGGCCTTCCCAACAGCCATTACCTTATCCACCAGCCCCTTTCCGGCATACGCGGCGTCGCCACTGACATCGAGATTCACGCCAGGGAGATGGACAAGCTGCGGGCAAAAATCAACCGCCTCATCGCCGAAGAAACAGGCAACCCCGCCGCCCAGGTTGAAAAGGACACCGACCGCGATTACTGGATGAGCGCGCAGGAGGCGGTAAAGTACGGCCTTATAAGCAGGGTGATAACTAACCGGGAGGAAATACAACCGTGATAGAAAAACTCGCGTTTTCACTTGGGAGAAACGACGAGGCGCCCAATATCGAACTTGCAAAAAAACTGGCGGCGTCCAAAAACAAAAAGGATATTGACGAAATTGCTGACGGGCTTGACAGCAAAACCGGGCAGATCGCCGGCGACTGCATAAAGGTGCTGTACGAACTTGCCGGAATAACGCCGGAACTGGCAGCCCCCTACGCGGAAAAATTTATCGGGCTTTTGCAGTCAAAAAACAACCGGCTGGTATGGGGGGCGATGATGGCGCTGTCAAAAATAACCGCCCTCAATCCCGGCCTTGTTTGCAAAAACCTTGACATTATTGTAAAGGCTTACGAAAAGGGAAGCGTAATCACCGTTGACAACAGCATAAGCGTTTTCGCGGAACTGGCAAAAGCGGGGAAAAGCTATGAGAAAAAGGCTTTTCCCATAATCATTAAGCATCTGGAAAACTGCCGCCCCAGGGAAGTCGCCCAGCACTCCGAACGGGCATTCGCCTGCGTCAACAAAGGCAATGCAGGCGAATTCAAAAATACGCTGCTTAAAAGACGAAGCGCGTTAACCGATCCGCAAAAAAAGAGAGTGGACAAACTGATCAAACAGTTGCCCGTTCCCTAATTCTTCATTCCCCTTTGCTCTTTTCTCTTTTTTTACTATACTGGTTCCGATGCGAAACAGAGGGAAAAGCCCTTTACCAGTTGTTTTACTCACACTGATCTGCGCCGTTCTGCCCGCCTGTTCGTCAAAGCTGGGCTGGGGGGTGCTGCTCTGGTCCACGGATGAGCCGCCCATTCCCTCGGGGACGGTTCTGCCGGTGTACATCAGATCCAATATAAACAAAGTGTGGGTGGTCGGCGTTCCCCAGGGCCTTTCCGGCGGAAAGAACGGGATCGGCAAAATGGAGATTCCCCTTTCCCGCCTTGAACTTTCCGGAAGCAGGTCAAAAGCCGAAAAGCGGGCGCTGGCCTTTTCCCAATACGCCCTTACCTATGCGGAAAATATGCAGGACGGCCTGCCCGTCCGGGACAACCCCGACAACAACGCCCGCCGGGTGTACCGCCTCAGATCCGGCGAAATTATCAAAATACTTTCAATGGTGGAAGGAGTCCCGGCGATTAGCACCACGGGCGAACCCCTGCCGGGCGAATGGTACAGGGTGCTTACCGAAGATGGCAGCACGGGTTACTGTTTTTCCTACCGGCTCAAAATCTTTGAACACTCCGGCGGCCTGCTCGCCGCTTCCGTGCCCGACATTTCCGAAACACTGGACGATCCGGACCTGGACATGCTGCTTTCAAAAACCTGGTCGGCGGAGGCGTATTCCGCGATGATCAACTACAGGAGAATCAACCTTGAGGAACTGTCCCGCCACTGGCGTTTTGATCCGGGGCAGGAAACGGGAACCGCCCTTATTTCCATGCCGGCCCTTGAGCGAAGCTTCACCTATACCGGCATACGCCGGGACGGGCAGCGCGCCTGGCGTTTTGAAGGGTCCAGCCTCCTTATGCAGCTAAGGTCGGACTCCCTGCTTGCGGTGCAGTTTCCCGAGGGCACAGGCGTTATGAGGACCCTGCTCTTTGTCGCGCTGCCTGTCGCCGTTGACGATCTCGTAATTCAGGAAAGCGCCAGGCGGGAAAGGCTCTATGCCGCCATTTACAGCCAGGGGCCCGTTTTTACCAGCAACAACTACGGCACCATTACCTTCGGCGAAGACGGAAGATTCAACTGGAAGGGCTTTGACCTGCTGGTTCCCCGGTACATCCCCGAAGAGGCGGCGCGGCAGGGCGACGAAGGCGGCGGCACGGTTTCCATGGATCTTTTCCTCGCAACGGAACTTGAGGACCGCTTTAACGGGGCCTTTACCATGCGCTTTGCAAACCCTGAAGGCGCCGAAGCGTCCCGGCTGCGCTGCTTGTACACCCTGGACAATCAGGGTTTCCGCATAGAGATTGCCCCCGAGTCGAACATTGAAGATATTACCGTTNCCCGCCGCGCCCCCTCGCCAATGGTTCTGTACTTCTTCAGGGACACGGGGCTGTGGTAAAAAATGGCTTTCGTACAATTTTCCCGGGTTTCCCTCGCGTTCGGCGACCGTGACATTCTGAAAGACGTCAGCCTGCACCTTGCCGCCGGTTCGCGGGCCTGCCTTGCCGGGGCGAACGGCTCGGGCAAATCCACGCTGCTGAAAGTGCTTGCCGGCGAACTAAACGCCGATTCGGGCGACCGGGCCGTGCAGAAGAACACCCGGATTTCCTATCTGCCGCAGTCGGGCATTGTCCACAAGGGAAAGAGCCTGCGCGGCGAGGCGGAAACAGTCTTCGCCCCGATGAGGGAACTGATTGCCGAGGCGGAAAAAATCGCCGCGCTGCTGGAAGGGGCAAAGGACGACAGCGGCCGGGTGGCGGCCCTTCTGGAAGAACACCACCGCCTGCAGGAATATGTGGAGAATTCGGGCTATTACCGCCGGGACGCGGTAATCTATACCGTGCTGACGGGCCTCGGTTTCTCACCCGGCGATTTTGACCGCGACACGGGAGAATTTTCCGGCGGCTGGCAGATGCGCATCGCCCTGGCAAAGGTCCTGCTGGAACATCCCGACATACTGCTGCTGGACGAGCCGACCAATTACCTGGACATAGAGGCCCGCTCCTGGCTGGAAAGCTGGCTGCAAAAATTTCCCGGAGGCTGCCTCCTCGTTTCGCATGACCGTTATTTCCTTGACGTTACCATTAACGAGGTATACGAAATTTTCCAGGGAAACCTGAAACGCTACGTAGGCAACTACAGCGCCTACGAAAAAACACGGCAGGCGGAACTTGCCGTTCTGATAAAACGCTACGCGGAGCAGCAGGATGAAATCGCCAAAACGGAGGCGCTGATACGCCGCTTCCGTTACAAGGCGACAAAGGCCGCCTTTGCCCAGGAATTGATCAAGCGGCTGGATAAAATGGAGCGCATTGAAATTCCGGAAACCCTGAAAAAGATCAGCATTACTTTTCCGCCGCCTCCGCGTTCCCCCAGAGTGGCCCTTGCAATAGAGGGCCTCGGCAAAAGCTACGGCGAAAGGCGGGTGCTTTCCGGCCTGGATCTTTCCATCGATTCCGGGGAGAGGCTTGTCGTTGCCGGCCCGAACGGCGCCGGCAAGACGACGCTTCTGCGCATACTCTCCGGCGGCGACAGCGATTACGAAGGCACGGTAAATTACGGCGCCGGGATCAGCGCGGGGTATTTTTCCCAAGACGCGGCCGAGGCTTTGCAGGGCGGCGAGCAGGTTATTGAATTTCTGGAAGCGGAAGCGCCAATGGCGCTGATCCCCAAATTAAGGGATATGCTCGGGGCCTTTCTCTTCCGGGGCGACGATGTGCACAAACCTGTCTCGGTGCTTTCCGGCGGCGAAAAAAGCCGCCTGGCCCTTCTTCGCATGCTCCTAAAGCCGATGAACCTGCTGATCCTTGACGAACCCACCAACCACCTCGATCTCCATTCAAAGGATATACTGCTGGACACCCTGAAACAGTTCAGGGGAACAATACTTTTTGTATCCCATGACCGCTCTTTTATGGAGGCGCTTTCCACCAAAACCCTGGAACTTTCGCCGGCTGCAGATTCCTCAGCCCCTTCCCGCATCAGGCTCTTTTACGGCGATTACGGTTATTACCTGGAAAAAACCGGCGGTGAAAAGGCCGGGGGCGGCGAAGAAAGCGGCTCCAACAACAAAAACCCGGACCGGACGGCGAATGGCACTCTCGCCGCCGACGGCAAGGCCGCCGGCAGGGCCTCCCTCAGCGCGGCGGAACAGCGAGCGCTGAACAAGCGGCGCCAGACCGAAACAAGGCGGCTTGAAAGGCAGGAAGCTGAGCTTTTAAGGGAAGTTGAAGAACTGGAAAGCAAAAGGGCCCGCCTGGAATCGGAACTTTCCCGCCCCGATGTCTACTCAAACGGCGAAAAGGCAAAATCCGTCAAGCAAAAACTGGACGACTGCGCTCGCGCCCTCGCGGAAAAAACCGCCGAGTGGGAAACCGTGGCAGAAAGGCGGCTGGCAAATACCAATTAAGGCTTTTCAAAACTGGAGCAATAGCAGAAATTTTACCGTTACTCTTTTCTCTTTTCCTGCTATACTGTAACCATGAAAATTTTGATAATCGGCGGCGCCGGATATATTGGCAGCCATGTGGCAATGGAATTTCTTGAACGGGGGAATCGTGTTACGATATACGACAATCTGTCCAGCGGCCTGAGGGAAAACCTTGTTTCACTGGCAGGGTCCGGCCGCGCCCCGGAATTCATTCACGGGGACATTCACGACTACCCGGGCCTTGAGCGGGCAATGAAAGAGGGTTATGACGCCCTGATTCACCTTGCCGCATCCAAAGCCGCCGGGGAATCGATGCTGAAACCGGAAAAATATTCCCGCAACAATATCGTCGGCACGATTAACATACTCAACGCCGCCTCGGAAACGGGAATCAAAAATATCGTCTTTTCCTCCAGCGCCGCGGTTTACGGCGAGCCCGAATACCTGCCCATAGACGAGAAGCACCCGGCCAACCCGGAAAACTACTACGGTTTTACCAAGCTGGAAATAGAGCGTTTCCTGGACTGGTACGGAAGGATAAGGGGGATACGTTACGCCTGCCTGCGCTATTTTAACGCGGCCGGTTACGACGTAAAAAGAAAAATAAAAGGGCTGGAACAGAACCCGGCAAACCTTCTCCCCGTTGTAATGGAAACCGCCTGCGGCATGAGGGCGGAACTCCAGGTTTTCGGGAACGATTACGACACCAAAGACGGGACGGGAGTAAGGGACTATGTCCATGTAAGCGATCTTGCCGCAGGCCATGCCGCCGCGCTTGACTATATTTCCGGCGGCAGTAAAAACCTCATTGTGAACCTTGGCAGCGAAACGGGATATTCCGTGCTGGACGTTGTGGAAACCGCCAGAAAAATAACCGGAAGGCCCGTGCCGGTAAAAATCACAGGCAGAAGGCCCGGCGATCCGGCAAAACTCTACGCCTCGTCCGCCCTTGCCCATGAGGTTCTCGGCTGGAAAGCCCGGTACTCGGATATAGAAACGCTGGTAAAGACAAGCTGGGAAGCGTACAAGGCAAATTTGGAAAAATGAAAAAAGAGGAAATATTTGCATGGATCGATAACGCCCTCCCCCTGGCAATAGAGCTGGAAAAAGAGCTGACCAAACGGCCGGCCGTTTCTCCGGCTTCGGGGGGCGAAGGCGAACTGGACAAGTGCGTCTTCCTGGAAGGCTGGCTGAAAGACCGCGGCATTGCCCTGCTGGAACGTTACGACGCCCCCGACGGGAGGGCCAAAGGCGGCATTCGCCCTAACCTTGTCGCCACGATACCGGGCGGCGCCGAAAGCCCGGCGCCGGATGAAGGCCGCCTGTGGATAATAAGCCACCTCGACGTGGTGCCGCCCGGCGAGCTTTCGCTGTGGAAAACCAACCCCTGGACCGCGGTTGAGGAAAACGGCCCGCCGGGCCGCAGGCTCACAGGCAGGGGCGTGGAAGACAACCAGCAGGGCATTACCTCGTCCGTCCTTGCCGCGCTTGCCCTTGCCGCTCTGGGGCTGAAGCCCCGCCGCACGGTAAAGCTGCTTTTTGCCGCCGACGAGGAAATGGGCAGCGATTTTGGAATTTGCTGGCTTGTGGAAAAACACGGCGGCCTGTTCAGAAAGGGCGATACCGCCCTCATCCCCGACTCAGGCGATTCGGCGGGCGAAACCATTGAGGTAGCCGAAAAAAACCTGCTGTGGATACGTTTTGTCACCAGGGGAAAACAGGCCCACGGTTCCAGGCCGGATCTGGGGGCCAACGCCTTCCTTGCCGGGGCGGAACTTGCCCTGCTGCTCCACAGCGGGCTTTCGGAAAAATTCGCCGGGCGCGACAGCCTCTTTGAGCCGGATTATTCGACCTTCCAGCCTACAAAAAAAGAGGCAAACGTTCCAAATATAAACACAATCCCCGGAGAGGACGTTTTCTGCATGGATATGCGCATACTCCCCTGTTACCCGGTAAAATCGGTTCTGGAAGAAATTGACCGCTTGATAAAAATCGCCGCAGCCAAACATTCGGTTGCAATCGAATACAGCATAATCCAGTCAAGCGAATCCCCGGCAACCTCCGCGCAGGCCCCGCTTGTAAAGTCCCTTTCCTCGGCCATCGGCGAAGTCTACAGGGTAAAGGCCCGGCCCGCCGGCATCGGGGGCGGCACCGTGGCTGCCAGCCTGCGCAGGGAGGGCATAGACTGCGCCGTGTGGGCGAGAATTGCCGAAAGCGCCCACGAGCCCGGCGAGTACGCTTTGCTGGATAACATCCTGGGCGACGCCAAGGTAATGGCCCTGCTGATGATCGGGGAAATTTAACCGGGCCGGGGTTTTCCGGGCTGCCCCTTAAAATAACCAAAAAATTCCAAAAACCAGTTGACAAACTGGCATAAAAATCCGCATTGTACCCATAGAATAACAATTACCGCCCGCGGCCGGGCGACAGGGAGGCTGGAAGAAACAATTTGAAAGGCAGCGATGTGGTCATTGGAGGGGTATCCAAAACCTTCAACAACTTTAGGGCGCTCAACAATGTGAGTCTGGAAATTAAAAAAGGGGAGTTTTTTTCCCTTCTGGGGCCTTCGGGCTGCGGGAAAACGACTCTGCTGCGTATCATTGCCGGTTTTGAATACCCCGACAGCGGGACAGTCACCTTTGACGGAAAGGACGTATTGCCCCAGCCTCCGGACAGGCGGCAGGCAAACACGGTTTTTCAAAGCTACGCCCTGTTTCCCCATCTTACGGTTTTTGAAAACGTGGCCTTTTCACTACGTTTAAAAAAGGCCGAAAAAAGCGAAATCGAAAAAAAAACCGGCGAATACCTCCGCCTGGTACAGCTTGAAGGCCACGCCCATAAAAAGCCGAACATGCTTTCGGGCGGCCAGAAACAGCGGGTGGCCATTGCCCGCGCCCTGATCAACGAGCCGAGCGTCCTGCTCCTCGACGAGCCCCTTTCCGCGCTGGACGCGAAACTGCGCCAGCACATGCTCATAGAACTTGACCAGATCCACGACAAAATCGGCATTACCTTTATCTACGTTACCCATGACCAGCAGGAGGCCCTTTCCGTATCCGACAGGCTGGCCGTTATGAACCAGGGCAACGTGCTTCAGGTGGGCACTCCCCACGAAATTTACGAAAGCCCGGCTACCGATTTTGTCGCCCGCTTTATCGGGGAAACCAACCTTTTCGACGCGGAGGTGATCAGCGTGGCAAAGCTGGATCGGGCCTGGGTTGAATACATGGCCGAACTGGAAATCGCCGAACTGGGCCGGATAAAGGTAACCACCGTGGACGAGGTAAAGCCCGGCCAGACGGTGAGTTTTACCATAAGGCCGGAAAAAATCGCTGTCTCCACGGACAGGCCGGCGACAAAGCGCGGTGACATTAACCTTTTCCAGGGAACCGTGGACGAGCCTATATATTCGGGCTTTCAGACAAAGTTCTACATCAAGGTAATGGAAAAAACAATTTTAAGGGTGATAAAGCAGCACGCCAATTATTCTGACGAAGGGCCCGACATTGTCTGGAAAGATTCCGTTTACCTTTCATGGAGCGCCGACGACGGTTACATCGTCGAGGTAAAGAATTGAAGGCCGAAGCAAAAGCCGTGAAGCAGGAATCTCCCGCCAAACACGGCAGAAATTTCGGCCCGCTTTATTCCGGGCCGATGGCGTTGTGGTTCAGCCTTTTTTTCCTCGCGCCGATTATCATTATCGTTCTTTACAGCTTCCTGAAAAAAGGCCTGTACGGCGGCGTGGAGCCCGCATTTTCACTGGACGCGTACCGTTATCTTGGCGACGGCATTTTTCTGGGCATTACAGCGCGCACCGTCGTTACCTCGGTAATTTCCACCGTAATCACGATCCTTATCGCCCTGCCCTGCGGCTACTACATGGCGAAAAGCAGATACCAGAACGTCCTGCTGCTGCTCATCATTATCCCCTTCTGGACCAATTTCCTTATCCGCGTCTTTGCATGGATGAATATTCTGGGGAACAGCGGCTTCCTCAACGAGCTGCTTCTGCGCGCCGGCCTGGTTGACGACTACATACACTTCCTCTACAACCAGAAAGTCGTGGTGCTGGTGCTTGTTTACATGTACCTTCCCTACGCAATCCTGCCGCTTTTTTCCAGCATAGACAAATTTGATTTTTCCCTGCTGGAAGCGGCGCGGGATCTTGGTGCAAGCAAACTTACCGCGATGATACGGGTGCTGCTTCCCAATATTCGCGGCGGTATTTTTACGGCGGTGCTTTTTACCTTTATCCCAATCTTCGGCGCCTATGCCGTGCCCCTGCTCGTCGGGGGCAAGGATTCCTATATGCTGGGAAACATAATCGCCGACCAGCTTTCCAAGTCCCGCAACTGGCCCCGCGCCGCGGCAATTTCCATGGTGCTAACCCTGGTAACAACGGCGGGGGNTATGCTGATGATGAACATTCAGCGGAAGGACGCTTCGCGGACAGCCGAAACCGCAGCGGCGCCCGGAACGGAAGGGGTGCAGGCATGAGTTTCAGAGGCATAGTCCGCAACGTTGTTACCTCGCTGAAGCCGGGGAAACCCCAGGGAGAAGCGGCCCGCCACGCAAGGCGGGCGATCCGGCGGCAGTTTTCCTATTCAGAAACGGTCTTTATCGTAACCATTGTTTTCCTCTTTCTGCCGCTTTTCGTGCTTATACTCTATTCGTTTAACGATTCCACCAGCATGAACTGGTCGGGCTTTTCCCTGCGCTGGTACCGGCGCCTTGTTTCATCCCGCGAGTTGTGGCGGGCCTTTACCAACAGCATTATTGTCGCGCTGTCATCTGCGGCGACTGCGACGGTGCTCGGCACAATAGGCGCTATCGGGGTTTACTGGTACCGTTTCCGCCTGCGCTCCTATGTCCAGACCGTTTCCTTCATGCCGATGATACTGCCGGAAATAATCATAGGCGTGTCGCTTTCCATCTTCTTCGCCGGGGTGGGAATACCGCTGGGCCTTTTTACCATTTACATTGCCCACACAACCTTCAACCTTCCCTTTGTGTTCCTAATGGTGATGGCCCGGCTGGACGAGTTTGATTATTCCATAATAGAAGCGGCCCATGATCTTGGGGCCAGCGAAAAACAGACCCTGTTTCACGTAACGGTGCCGATCTGCATGCCCGGCATTTTATCCGGCCTGTTAACCGCGATTACCCTGTCTCTGGAAGATTTTGTCATAACCTTTTTTGTGGCCGGCCCCGGTTCGTCTACCCTGCCGGTTTTTATCTACTCGGCCATTACCCGCCGGGGCGGCGTCACTCCGGTTATAAGCGCCCTCTCGGTGGTGATGATATTCGGAACGGTAATCCTCTGCGTCACGCTCAGGAATTTCCTGAAATACATAGCGGCGAAATAGCAACTTTTATCAAGGAGAAAAATATGAAAAGGAACATCGTCTTTCTTGCGGTTCTGGCAGCGCTTTTGCCTGCCATATTCACAGGCTGCGGCTCTTCTAAGCAGAAACTCTTTATCTATAACTGGACCTACTACACGCCGGATTCGGTTATAGAAAAATTTGAAAAGGAATACAACGTTACGGTAATTTACGACGAATTCGCGTCAAACGAAGACATGTTCGCAAAGCTCAAGGCGGGCGGCAGCGGTTACGACATTGTATTCCCCTCCGGGGATTATGTATCGATCATGATACAGCAGAATATGCTGGAAAAAATAGACAAGTCCAAATTGCTCAACCTGGGAAACATCGATCCGGAAGTGCTGCAAAAGGCGATATACGATCCGGACATGGAATACTCGGTTCCCTATTACATGGGGGCGGCGGGGGTCTTGGTCAATACAGCAAAGGTGCCTGATTTTGAGCAGAGCTGGTCCATATTCGCCCGCGAGGATCTGCGCCAGCGCATGACCATGCTGGACGATATGCGGGAAGTAATGGGCGACGCCCTTGCCTACCTGGGCTATTCGGTAAACACCCGCGACCCGGGCGAAGTCGCCGCGGCGAGGGACCTTATCAACAATTCATGGAAGCCGAACCTGACCAAATTTGACGCGGAGTCCTTCGGCAAGGGTTATGCCAACGGCGATTTTTGGGTGGTTCAGGGCTACGCCGAAGTTGTTTTTGAGGAAATCGCCGACAACCAGCAACTGATGAAAGACACCTTCTATTTTGTCCCAAGGGAAGGCGGGCCGGCCTACCTTGACAGCATGTGCATCCTTAAAGGCTCCAAGAACATCGATCTTGCCCACAAGTTCATTGACTTTATCCACAGGCCGGAAATCTACGCGGAATTCGCGGATATTTTCGGTTTCCCTTCCACGGTGAACGTTCCCGCCCGGCGGCTCAAAACCGGCAATTCATGGTATTCCGCGGAGGACCTTGTCAACACGGAACTGAAAGACGACCTTGGTCCCGCCCTGGATCTCTACAACGACGCGTGGTTTAATTCAATCAGAGTCGGGGATTAAAAAAAGGCGGATATTAACCCGCATTCTTCTGCTAAACTTGCCCCATATTATTCCGTAAAACCGGCGAGGGGCGGGCAGGCGGGGAGCGAAAACAAATGATTGAATCCGCTTACGGAGCCGTCTGACCACTTGTTCATTCAAGATATGAGCGAGCCACTTATTTTGCTGCTCAAGTGGTCAGGAGTTTTTTCTACCCCAAGTTTTAGCATTTATTGAATCGTCTCCTCCAGCGGAGAACCTCATAATGTTTCCGCTCCCCGCC
>JGI24702J35022_10002543_pt1 | contig 11094 bp, 5 predicted proteins | sample TergutTh196P4_FD_35022 | JGI IMG/M metagenome (IMG submission 35022)
AAACTGACGGCAAAAATTCTGGCAGTGGTTCATACTTAACTAACAGTGTATCCCGCTTTCCAAAAAAAACAACAAAAATCGTAAAAAAAGGGCCGGGTACCTCATGTTTAGCCTTTTGGCTAAAAAACGGTGCCTGGCACCTTTTTTTCTTGCAAACACATTCACTACCATGGTACAATTTAGGAAAAATAGAAAGGAGAAAACCATGAAACCTTTTCTTAAAGTAGTTTTATCCCTGTCTTTGATAATTTTTACCATTTTCGCGCTGGGCTGCGGCAGCCCCTCGGGGGACGGCACCTCCCAAATCACAATAAGGATAAGTACCGACAGCGCAGGGGCGGCAAAGGCCGTTTCAGTTGACCAACTGCGGCACGTTATTGTCTTTTCGGGCCCGACCGGGACGCAGACGCATTCGATCAACGGCGCAGGCAGCGTCAAGGCAACAGTCGTCGCCGGCCTCTGGACCATAACCGCGACGGCTTACTACGGGGAAGAGATTTACGCGACGGGCGCAGAGACCACGGAGGTAAAGGCGGGGCAGAACACAAGCGTCACCATCCGGATGAACGTGGTGTGGACCGACAACGCCGGCGTGCCCCCGGTGGTGACAAGCCTGCCGCCAATAACAATTGACAAGGAAATAGACACATGGGAGGACCTGTCTGACTACATCGCGACCTTGCAGACATGGGAGTACACTACCATCCAGATAAACAAGAACCTGATAGTCGGTGAAAATTCCATTAATGACATCACAATCCCGCTGGATATAACCGTCACCCTTGCGACGCCCCTGAACACGGAGATAATGATTACCCGTGAGAACATAGGCTACTACACTGAAGAAATGTTCAATGTAGAAGGAACCCTCAACCTGGGCGACGGGAACTACCCCGGCAACAGCAAACTCACCCTGGACGGGACCACTAGTGCAAACGCCCGTGCGGCCCTCATCAAAATCAACGGCGGTACCCTTAATATGCATTCAGGGGTTACGCTGGAAAAGAATGAAAACATTACATCAGGGGGCAATGGCGGCGCCGTTTGGATGAATGGCGGCGCCTTCTACATGAAGGGCGGAACCATCAAAGAAAACAAGGCCGAAAATGGCGGCGCGGTGTATGCCGAGGGTACAGGCCCCATCATAAAGATGGGCGGCGACAGCCTCATAGAAGGCAACACGGCAACAGGCGAGCACACCTATGGCATCCCAGCCAAAGGCGGAGGGCTGTGCATTGCAGCTACTGACCCCACTTTGGAGATGGAAGGCAATGCCGCAATCAGGGGCAACCATATAACAGAAGGAACTTCAGGCAATGCCTTTGGCGGCGGGGTGTACTTTGAAGACCCGGCGTCTCCACCTACAGGTACATTCAAAATGTCAGGCAACAGCAAGATAACCGGAAACAAGGTAGAAGGCGATGGATCCACCTTCGCTAGTCATGCTTATGGCGGCGGGGNTTATTTTTTTGGGGCCAAGATGGAAATGTACAACAGTGCCGAAATAAGCCATAATGAACTCATGGGCGACGCTGTCCTTCACGGAGGCGGCGCTCGTATAGAGGGCGATCTTGTAATGGACCTTGATGCTTCCTCCGTGGGGATAAGCTATAATATAGCTGATGGCTCTTCCATGGGTCAGACAATGGGCGGCGGTATCTTTTTTTTGAACGGAAATTTTACCCTGACCGGGTATTCCAAAATCAACAGAAACACCGCCACAAATTCAGCATCGAGTAGTCCTTCTGTATACGGCGGCGGGGTTTTCCTTGCCAGCGGGGGAAATTTGACGATGTCCGGGAATTCCGAAATCAAGGGGAACAAAGCCCGAGGGCCTAGCAGCAGGGGCGGTGGGGTGTATTTTGAACTCCAAACGCTTGGTTCATTCACCAAGAGCGGCGGCACAATCGACGGTTACGCTGGGGCTCTTCCGCCCAATCCTGACAAAAACCATGTCATTGATCCAATGGGAGCTCTCGACCTTGGCCACGCATTGTATGTTTACGACGCCGCATATTTTTATATTCCATACGGATTGAACAGGACCGTGGGGCCGGGGCCGGAGGATAGTTTTAAAATCGATACAACTGTTACACCGCCAACTAGCGGTGCGCCTCCCGGCTGGGACTTCTGACAAGGGAAAAGAGGTAAGAGGTAAGAGAGAAGAGGTAAGGTAACAGGCACTGTCAACTGATACCTTTTAACTTTTACTTCTTACCTTTAACCTAAACATATCCCACCGGAATGACAAAGTCTTTTTTTCCCAGCGGCTGGTAGGCCGGTGCCTGGCATATAACTCCGCCTGGGGCAACTTCCTTTTTTCTTCCAGGACAATGTCAACTTCCCTTTTGTCCTTGTCCCTATAGAAATAGACAGCCGGAGACTCACCGTTGTTTCATTGATCCCGGTTTCTAAAACCAGATTAGCCGAAATGGAATTTTTGTCAATATCACTCCCCGATGCCCGGCAGGATATAATCGCTGGAAGTCAGGTACACCGCAAGGCGGAGGATGCTGTCAAAGCCGGTTTTGTTAAGGAGGTTTGTGACAATTGCCTTGACAAGGGCTTCGGAGACGCCAAGCTCCTCTGCCACCTCGGAACGGGTTTCCCCCCTGCAAAAAAGGCGAAGGACGCGGATTTCACGCTCGCTGAAACTGGCCAGGAAGGGCAGCCCCTGGGGCGGTTTTTCCGGGAAGGTGTTGCAGCCCGTCATGGTGTTGCGGATAACGCCCAGGAACTCTTCGCCGTGGATATTCTTGCTGATGAAACTATGGGCACCTGCTTTTCTGGCAGCTTCGGAAAGGCTTATTTCCGAAAGGCCCGTCATTATAATTACCTTAACGCCGGGAAACTGCTGCCGTAACTGGGCGGCGACGCTGATTCCTGTCGGACTAACTTCGGCATGCACATCAAATGGGACCGGGTTTGTCAAAACGTCCAATAGAACAAGATCCGGCATAGTTTTTTCGCACAACGCAAGGGCGTCTTTCGCTTCGCTTATGGCAGAGGTCACCTTCATGTCCGGCTGGGAATTAATAAGCTTGACAAGGGCATCGCGGAACAGTACTTGATCGTCCACCACCATTATATTTATCATTTACACAATTTTATTCCGGTTATAGCCGAAAGTCTACAAAAAAAACCAAATTGCCTGTACTATAAAGTTATGAGGGCAGAACAGCGCATTTCCCTTGCCATGATCACGGGTCTTCTGCTTTGCCTGGGGATACTTTTGGGGGCAGCTTTGATGAACTGGGTATTAACCAGAAGGCCCACGTTCTATGTAAACCTTAGGGATTCCCCCATTTATGGCCGTGAAGGTTTTGAACTGGACCGCAATCCCAGGCCGGGGGCAGAATTGATGCCGCCCTGGAAGCTGCTTTCCCCTGCCGGGGACTACAAACTTGTTGTGGTCAAGGAAAAATTTGACGTACCGCGCCGTACTTTTTTATCCCCTTTCGGACAAAGCCCCAGGGAGTATACATACCGCATAGTTTTTAATTTGCCTGCGGAAATTTACGACAGGTTTTGGGGCGACAAAACGATTACCCCGGCGATTCACGTGCCCGCAATAGGCGACAACTGGGAAGTGTTCCTTAACGGAACCCTCGTCAGGTCGGAAGTGCACCTGGACGAAGCCGGGGAGATAACATCGCACCGGGCGCAGAGGAAGGTGCGCTTTCCTTTCGACAACGGGCTGTTCCATTCGGGGGCCAATATCATCGACTTCCGCATCATTGGGGACCCGGCGCACGAAAACCTTGGGTTCTATTACGGCATCCCGCTTTTTATCAGCGAGTTTGCCTATGTTGACAGGTACGCAAGCGAATACCTAACCATGGCCCTAATCGGGATTTATTTTTTCATTGGCATATACCACTTCCTTCTTTTTATGATGCGCCCCAGGGATCGCTACAACTTGTTCTACAGCCTCTTTTCGATTGTTTTAGGCGTCTTTTTTTTTACAAGAAGCAGCGTCGCCTACCGCATAACGCCGGATACCAATATTTGGGCGCGGGTTGAATTTGCATCCTTTTTTATGATCCTCCCCCTTTTAAGCGCATTTTTTGACGAGCTGACCCGTCAGCGCCTAAGGCACCCGACCAAAATCTACGGCGCACTCAGTATAGCCCTGTCCGTGGCGGAATGTTTTTTCTCCCCCCAGTTTGGGGAAGACGCCCTTATTCTCTGGTGGCCAAGCGTTGCCATTTGGGTTGTTTATGTTTTTACAATGAATTTCGGTTACACTTTTTTTTACAGCATCCACAGGGAATGGAAAAAACGCAAAGCATCAGGTGAAAACCGTTCCCTTCTGCAGGAATACCTTTATCAATTAAACTCCACCCCCCTTGGCAATATTATGCTTGGAATGTTGCTGGTTTTTTTAACAGGCGGTTTTGACATTATCGATTCAATGTTTCTTAATATGGGCATCCTCACCAGCGTTTACGGGTTTATGGTTTTTAACCTTGGCATCGCGTTTATCCTTGCCAGAAAATTCGGCGACCTCTACTCGGCCTCCAGTGCCAAGACCGATTTTCTTGCCAACATGAGCCACGAGATCCGCACGCCCCTAAACGCTATCCTCGGGTTTTCGGAGCTGGCCCTTTTAGCGCCTGACGAAGACAATGCCCTCCCCAATCTGCGGAACATCCACAATTCTGCGACGAACCTTTTGGGCCTGGTAAACGACATCCTTGACATTTCCAAAATTGAATCGGGCAAACTGGAACTCCACCCCAGGGAGTATGAGCTTATCTCCCTCCTTAACGACGCCATAACCTTCAACACCGTCCGCATCGGGAGCAAACCTTTAGTCTTCCACCTTGAGCTGGACGAAACCCTGCCGTCCCGGCTTTACGGCGACGACCTTCGCATCAGGCAGATCCTCAACAATTTATTGAGCAACGCGATCAAATTTACCAGGGAAGGGGAGATTAAGTTTTCTGTTTCCTGCACTTCAGGCGCAAATGCAGCTCCCAACGACTCAGCCGTCACTCAGGAAGGCATCATTTACCTCTCCTTCGCTGTCAGGGACACAGGCACCGGCATTAAACCTGAAGACCGGAAAAAAGTGTTTTCGCGCTACGATCAGGGCGGTTCGAAGGAGGGCCGCGTCATTGAAGGCACGGGCCTGGGACTTGCAATCACGCGGGAACTTGCGGAAATGATGGACGGCAGCATAACCCTGGAAAGTCAGTACGGAAAGGGGAGTCTTTTCACGGTTACCATCCGTCAAAAAATCGTCCCCGGATCAAAACCTGTAGGCAGGGAAATTGCCGGCGTTCTGGAAAACCTTAGCTTCCGCAACCGTAATCTTTCATATAACAATTTCAAACGTGTGCAAATGCCCATGGTTAGGGTCCTTGTCGTAGACGATGTTCAATCCAACCTTGATGTCGCCAGGGGCTTTTTGTCCCTTTACGGAATGCAGGTCGATACTGCGGAAAGCGGCGAAGCGGCTGTAAACATACTCAGGGAAAAGCCGGAAATTTACGACCTTGTTTTTGTTGACCACATGATGCCCGGCGTCAGCGGACAGGAAGTTTTAAAAACCCTCCGTAACGGCATCGGTGGAATTTACGCAGGAAGCCTTCCGGTCATAGCCCTTTCGGCCAATGCCCTCATCGGTTCAAAGGAAATGTTTTTTTCAATGGGTTTTCAGGACTTTATCCCCAAACCGATAAATGCCCTTACCCTGGATAATGTCCTAAAGAAATGGATTCCCGAACACAAGATTCAAGACCAGGAATCTAACCACGAACCTAACCACGAACAACACAAACGAGATGAACCCGTACGAACAATCGAACCAATCGAACCAATTGATGGAATTAATACTATCAAGGGAAGGGAAAATTCCGGCGGCGATGATGAAAGTTACCGTTATATGCTAGATTCGTTCTGTGCCGACTCCCTTGACAAGATAAGTTCCCTTAAGCACATCATTTATTCTTTGGGGAACACAAGCACCGAGAATACAAACCACGCCGATAAACCCAGCCAGGAAACAGTCACGCTGCTTAAAACACTCCTGCGCTCAATAAAAAATTCCGCTTTGTCCATTGGGGCAGATGATTTCGCCGCCGAAACCTCCGCACTGGAAGAAAAACAGGAAGAATGCTCCTTGTCAGACCTTGCTGCGGAGCTTCCAGGTTTTATCCAGGGTTTGCAGAATCTTACGAAAAAAATTAAAAGAGAAGAATAAGTTTACCATCAACTAGAAATTAGAACTTTCTCTCTACGATCTCCGTCTACTATTATGAAGAAATGAAAGCTCTCCGCTTAGTGCTATTTTGGGCCCACATTATTGGAACAAACCGTCAAGGGGTGGTAGGCCATTGGCGAAAATATTATGGGATTCTCCGCCGGAGGAGACGTATGGAGGAAATCATTACCATAAAGTGTAGATAATGCCTGGCTACTGATCAGCAAAACAAGAAGGTTAACACTTTGCTCGAACGATCAGTAGCCAGGCGGCTCCGTAGGTGGGTTCCCCCATCTGTTTTCGCCAATGGCTTACCATCCCTTACTATGTTGGTTACGAAAGTTTGTGTGTCATGTTTAGTTAAAATGTATAAATACAGGAAAGCTTTAGAAAGTGATTGTCCCTGTACTGGCCAATCTGTCCGTCGGAGTCGCCGGCAAAAAAGCCGCCGGAAAGGGCAAGCTGGAGAGCGTCTTTTGTCCAGACAATTGCCGGCATTATGGCACAGTCAGAGTCTTCTATGCCCCAGGCAATCGCAGCCCTAAGTTCAAGCTCGTCACGGAGGAATTTTTTGGAAACCCTTGCGGTTAGGCGCGTTGCGGTCAAATCCGAGCCGCCCTCAATGTCAAAATTCCCGGACATGATGTTGTCACTTCCTATTTTGTCATGGAAGAGGCGGATGCTTTCGTTTACCTGTAGGTTCAGATTGATGCCCCAGACAATGTCCCGGTCAAAACCCAATGACCATGCTATGGACGGGTTGTATATTGACCCGTCGTCGCCTTTCATATCATTCGTGATGTTAGCCGCAAGTTCCGCCCTCGTGTTGAACCCAAACAGAACCTGCGCGTAGTCAAACCCGATCTGGTGATACGCATTGTACAAAATGTCCACCATGGGTATCGGGCTAGAGGTGAAAGTCAAGCCCACCGATGGCTCAGGCAGCCGCCCGTAGTAATACTGCGCCCCAATGTCCGCGCTGCCGATGGTGGTGGTAAACCTAAAGCCCGCCTGTGCATAGTCGAGCGTACTTGTGTCCGGTTCTTTGACGCTGACGCCGGACGATTCCGCAAGCGTAAGCATCCCCATCTGTGAAACCGCCCACCTTCCCTTTTGGGGAAGTTTATGCGGCTCGAACCAGGGGACAAAGACGCCTTCGATTTTTGAAAAATCCCCAAACCGGTACGCGGCATGGACTAGGGGACGGGCGATCTTCACGCCAAGGAGGCTTGAGTTATCCGCCATTTCGACAAAAATCTGCGAGTAATCCAGGGGGTTAACCACATCAAGGGGGCCGAAACTGTCGGCCTTGCCCCAGGTGAGTTTCCGCAACCCTGCCGTAACGTCGAAGCTGCCAAAATATGCACGCACATACGCTTCATCAAAACTGACAGGCGATTCCGCCGGCTTCAGGTTAAGGTTGATGACCCCCTCGGCAACAGAAGTACCTGCTGCAAACTTGAGCTTTCCGGAAAAAATATCCCCCAGCCTTACATGATCCAGCCCGTCGGAAAAATCTTCGGTATACCCAACCATGGACGCGGCTACCTCGCCGTTAATGGAAACGCTTAATGGCCTATTCACGCTTGGCGAACTGCCGGTTTCTTCATCGGCAAAGCCAAACCCGAATTCCTGGGCAAACAAGTGAAAAGAGAAAAGAGAAAAGAGAAAAATGAGGAATAGGGAATGGGGAGCCTTATCCGTAATCTTAAAACATTGGAAACTTGCATCATTCTTGCTTTTTAGTTTTCTATTCATTGCTCAACCTCTCTTTTATCTTTTATCTTTTACCTTTTATTGTACCCTTCCTGTTTCAAGGTATGCCGTGGTAAAAACCGATTCGGGGATCGGATCGTCGTATTTTACAATTTCCATGTAAATTGTGGTAGAGGTCCCCGCCCCAACCGTGGACATCGAGGTCTGCATCGGCGTAATGCGCCCCTGCACATCGGCGAAGTCAGTCATCTCCATCAGTTTGACCAGCTCCCCCCGGCGGTTGTACATTTCGGCTTTATACATAAGATAATTGCCCTTGTCAATCCACGTTATTGTCTTGGAATACTGGTAAGAGCTGTCTTTCGGGATCGATTGGACAACGTAGCAGGCTTTACCGTTCAGCATTTCCTCCCGCAGCAAGGTATGGGTATCCAGGGAAATGTCCCTGTCGGTGGACGAGATGTCGTCATACGAAAAATCCGTCCCCATGAAACTGCCGCCGCTTTCCGAAGAGGAAATGCGCCTTATCCTGCCAAGGCTCGGCAAAAAAATCCACTGGTCCGAATTCCCGGAAGCGTTGTCCATTGTCAGGAACCTGGTACCGGCCACATTGGCCGGGCGCTGGAACACGATCACTGCGCGCGCACCGTTGGGGCCGTCTTTTGAATACTGGTCGATGAGCCGCTCCGTTGTGCTTCCGTTCTTCGCGGTTATCACCATACGCGAACGGGTGGACATTGTTTCCATTTTAATCCGGTTCCTCGCGGAATCCATGATTGAAACGGCTGTCGCCGATGCATCCTGCGCCCAAATACCGCCGCAAACCAAAACAAGCACGGCAACTAAAAAATTCCTCTTAATCATTTCAATTACCTCTCCAAGTTTTTTCTCTCTTTTCTCTTTTACCTTTTCCCTTTTACCTACTCCCTACTCCCCAGTCCCCAGTCCCCAGTCCCTATTCCCCATATATAAACTTCGGCTTAACAAAATTAAGCAACACCGGCATTACGGTAAGGCTGATAAATGCGGTTATCATCATGCTAAGGCCGGCAAGAAGGCCGAGTTCCGCCATGATTCTGAACCTGGAAAAAAGGAGCACCCAAAAGCCCGCGCCAACGGACAGGGCATTGATGATAATGGCCTTGCCGCAGCCAAGGTAAGTCCTACGGAGGAAATCCTGTTTATTGGACTGGTATTCCAGCTTGTAAAATTCCATGAAGTGAATGGTATAATCAATGCCGATTCCAACCGTTAGGCTCCCAAGGAGAGCCGTCCCTATGTTGAGTTTAATTCCCGTAAAGCCCATTATCGCAAAGTTGCACATGATCGCCAGGGCCAGTGGCACCGCGCCGATGATCCCTGCGACAAACGATTTGTAGGCAACCGCAAGGATGATGAATACAATCAGGACAGAAAGGGCAATCGATATTACCGACGAATTCACAATCAGGTCCGTCACCGCCCCTTCCACTATCGCGCCGCCGCCAAGCATTACCCGTATGTTTTTTGGAAAGTTCGCCTCGATGTATGTGTTTAATCTTTCAATTACCGCCTTGGTATCCTTGTTCCCGGTAGTGCGAAGCTGGATCAGCGTTCTGATTGCCGTGGGTTCCAACGGGTCATTGGAGTACCCGGAATTATCGTCGCCTGAAAGCAGGACCAGATAGTTGGAAATAAGCATTTGAAGTTCTTCGCCGGAATTTTTTCCATAGCGCTGCGGATCGGAGGGAATTTCGTAATAGGCTATTCCATCATAGTTTGTCAGGCGCTGTAGTTCACGCACTAAATCATTGCCGCTCAGGTTTGGCTGGAGTCCGGCAGCAGTATCAAGGAATGTAATTAGATCTGCTATGGTGTATCGGGCTATGTCATAAACTGGTTCCGGCATCTCTGTGGCAAAGCCTGAACCAAAATAAGAATCGCCTGAACCAGAATCATCAAAACCGAAATCTCCAAATCCGAAGTCATTCTTTTCGCTAGAACCGATATAATCGAAACCAAAATCCCCAAAACCAAAACTGTCCATTTCGGTATTCGCCGCTGCCTGCAGGTTGGGCTTTAGGCCATCTGGGGACTCGCCTACATTGAAGACCTGGTTCATCCGCTTGATAACATCGGTAAAGCCCACAACCTTGCCCACCTCCGGTACCCAACTGGTTAGATACACCGAGAGGTTGTCAACCGCCTGCAATACATCGGGGTGAAGCATTTCTTCCGTAGTATCGGCCTCAATTACAAGGTTCAATTCCTTGGTGCCGCCGAAAAACTCCCGGATAAAGCGGTCGGAGCGGCTCATGTCGGTTTCGTCCCGGAAATATTCAACCAGCACATTGTCAACGACGACCCTTGAAAGACCGTACACCGAAATAAAAACCGCCAGCACCGTTAGCGCCAGCACGGTGATTTTCTTTTCAGCAATGCCAAGAAAAAATCCGGTAATGGCAGTGCTGAAACGGTCTATTCTTGAAACTTCGCCCTCTGGGCTCGTTGAAAGTTCACCGGTTTTTTCTTTGCGACGCGGCTTCAATGTACGCGGGCCGCGAATCAGGAGCATCGCCGGGATGAAGGTTACCGCCACGATAAAAGAAAAGGAAACNCCCATGCTNGCGCAAAGCCCAAATTCCTGAATCGGGACGATGGGCGTAAAACAGAACGAGACAAAGCCGGCCAACGTTGTAAGCGCCGCCAGGAACACCGGCTTGATCAGTTTCCGCATAAGGTCAAAAACTAATGCGCGGTGTTCATCGGCATCGAGTGCTTTTGTCCCTAACGCTGTTTGAGGCAAACTGGTTTCCTTCATGTAGTGGGTAACTACATGGATGCCGTATGCACTCCCGACCGCAAGGAGAATAACCGGCAGTATCGTCGTAACAATCGAAAGTTTTATTTCAAACAGTCCAGCAATTCCGGCTATCCAGACAACCGCAATGCCAACCGTTATAAGCGGCAGCATGACAAACGTAAAACGCCGGAAAGAGAAAAAGAGGACCGTCAACAGTACAATAACAATAAGGGGGATGAGGAGGGGCATATCGGCGAGGATCGCTTCGTTAATGGTCATACCGATAACAGGCTGTCCGGTGATGCTCACTTCCGCAAAGCCTGCAAACATCTGGTGCGCCAATTCCCGTATTTTAACAAGGCTCCGGGTAACTTCCGGCCTGGTAGAA
>JGI24702J35022_10002544_pt1 | contig 11093 bp, 8 predicted proteins | sample TergutTh196P4_FD_35022 | JGI IMG/M metagenome (IMG submission 35022)
TCCTCATAGCCGTATTCATAAACTGGAAATCATTGCCACTGCTACCCTGGTTTTGCATATTAATCAACACATTACCAATGGTGACATCCAGTAACAAACCTTCTTTCGTGAAACGAAGCAACTTGTCCAAATTTTGTGGATAATCAGTAAACGACACAGCATATAACTGTTTGTTGTCCACTTCCTGCCTGTTGTTGATGCGAATTGTCTTGATTTGCCACGATTCCGAATCACTCATCGGTACGTTTAGCAGGCCAAGCATCCGGTTAGCGTATTCGGCATACGGTCCTTTCTTGACAATGGTTTTTACTAATTCCACTTCAAAATACAGTCTTGTTTGGGGCAAGCCGTACACCAAAGCACTCTGTCCTGCTATCCGCGACGTATTACTGTAAGGCGAGATAACCGTCGCCGTTTCATTCTTTGTTGAGGCGCACGAGGCCATCAGCCCGGCTAAAACTATTCCAAATAAGATATTCCTTTTCATTTTCATTTTTTTAATTTTGATTCTCTGTTTTCAATTCTCCATTCTCTATTCTTAATTCTTTGAAGGCTTTCCCTATATTTTTGATGATATCGCTTGCGATAAGCGCCTGTTGGCCTGACTTCAGAGCGGCTTTGTCGCCGGCAACTCCATGCAGCCAAACGCCTGCACATGCGGCATAACGTGGCGACCATCCTTGAGCCAACAATGATACGATAATTCCTGTTAAAACATCACCACTACCGGCAGTTGCCATTCCCGGATTCCCGGTTGTGTTGAAAAAACAATTCCCGTCAGGAGTGGCAATAGAGGTATGGGCGCCTTTTAACACGATGAAAATAGCATATTTGTGTGCCATTTCTATTTGTTTGAGATGTCGCTGGTAGCCGTTTTCGGAATAGCCGGCCAGACGGTCAAATTCCTTGGTGTGTGGGGTGAGTATGCTATTAGGTGGCAATAGTTTCAACCAATCGGGGTTTTCCGAAAGGATATTCAACGCATCGGCATCAAAAACTAACCGGCCTGAAAAAAAGGTCTTCCGGATGTTTATTTTTTGCAGTAGTGCAAATAAAGCCATTTGTGTATCCTTTTCTTTTCCGATACCGGGGCCGACACCTATTGCAGAATAGACACTCAAGTCTGGGTTTTGAGAAAATACTTCGTAATTTTCATCCAATGAAACCAGCGCTTCCGGAATGGATGTTTGCATGATTATGTTTTCCCCATGCGGGATATGTGTTGTTACCAAGCCAACACCTGTGCGAAGACATGCTTTGGCAGCCAACACGCAGGCGCCCATCATGCCGCGCCTTCCTGCAACCAGACAGGCATGACCAAAATCTCCCTTGTGAGCAAATTTGTTGCGGGTTGGAACATATTCGGCAATGTCTTTTTTCTGTATGGCAAAGTATTTCGAATCCTGTATTGCGATTGCGTCGGATAACAGTCCAATATTCAACGTTTCCCACTGACCTGCAAAAACAGCATTTTCAGCAAAGAAAAGTGAAAGTTTCGGCTGCTGGAAAGTCAATGTATAACGGGCGCGGATAATTCTCTCAGGGTCATTTCCCCTGTTATCATCACAAAATAAACCCGAAGGCATATCAATAGACACTACCGTGCAGCCGCTGTTGTTGATATGTGCCACCGTTTGTGCCGCCAAACCATCCAACGGGCGCGACAGGCCAACCCCGAAAAGTGTATCGATTACTATGGTAGACGGAAACAATACGGGCATGTTTTTTTCACTCAATACCAACGGCTTACAAACTGTCAAACGCTGATATTTGTCCAGAGCCTCAGGAGATAACCGGTCGTTTTCAGTAAGCATGTACACAGATACATCGTAGCGTAACCGTTGCAAAAAAAACGCAATAGCCAACCCATCGCCGCCATTGTTACCCGGTCCTGCAAAAATTGCTATTTTCCGGTGTGTGTTAAAGATTTCATTGATCCAGTAAACACAAGCTATTGCCGCACGATCCATCAAATCAATTGATGTTATTGGCTCGTGTTCGATGGTATAGGCGTCAACCGCTCTGATTTGATGTGGTGATAATATTTTCATTAATGTTTTAAAAAAATTATGCAAATATCGTAAGTTTTGTCAATTTTGCAAACAAAAAACGTGTATTTCATCACTTTTTAATTATTTTTGCATCATAAATTTATAAAAAGTTTGCACTCATAACACGATCTGCAAAATAATAAAGAAGATGAGAAAGTATATACCCATCATCTGCGTCTTTACTTCCGGAGCAATTACCTCCTGTAAATCAGCTCAAAAGGAACCGGAAAAGAGCACAGTCCAACCTGAAAAACCCAAATTCTGATTTGCATAGCCGAAGATGCCTCTTTTCCGTATTTTGACGCCAATGGTTGTTGGGTGCACACTCCCGGTTTTGACCGGATGGCTCGGGAAAGTATTCTTTATTTCCAATTGTTATACCCCAAACGCCAAAAATTATCGCCGGGCGATATAATTCTACTCCGGCAAATTTGCATAACTATATGAAAAAAATAATATAAGCAGGCATGATATAGAATATAGTGTTATAAAAAATCCCGTGAAGAAATTTTACTTCACGGGAGATAATTCTCTGTATAACTTGCATATTAGAATTTATAACCCTACTTTCCTAATAATTAACTCTGCATAAGAAAGAACACCAACGTGCGTTATGTTGCTAAATTCCTTTCCGTTATACTCTATGCGATAACAACTTTGATAGCGCTTATCAATAGGTTTCCAATAGGTAATTATTTCATGTTCCTCATCATCTCCAAAAATTTGAGGACAGGAGAGTTTGTAGGTGATCATTGGCGCCGGGGGCGTTTTATCACGATAACCAAAGCTATTCCGCGGATGAAATACCAGATAATAACAATCATCTTTTATTTCATACTCTAATTTGTAAGTATAGGGCCCAGGTATGATAGCGCCAGAAGTGTTGTGATGGTTCCACACCGGATCCATTTTTATATCTGGATAGACAGCCTTAAGCGTATATAAATCTGGATTAATAGCGTTAAAAGTTGGCATTATTGGAGGTTCGTAATCAGAGTTCGACACATGCAATCCAAGCTCTTTCACCAAATCAACGCCAGACACATTCTTTACGCTTAAAGATAGGAAGTGAGAATAATTAGGGCCGGCATCAGCTGCCATTTTTATACAAGAGGAGCATACTGTTACCAAAAACAAAAAACTTAATAATTTTAACGTTCTCATTTTCTTATAAATTTAAAGTTTGCTAAAAAATGCTTCAGCCACATTCAAGGCAGATTTAGCAGAAACGAATGTTCCTTCATCAACGTCTGCAGGAATATCCTGCGGCAGGTTTTGATCTAAATTAAGATCAACTTCTTGTTTGTTACATGCCAGAAAAAGCATTATGACACACAGTAAAAATACTGTTTTGACTAAAATTTTTGCTCCTGACATTTTTTCATGCTTCACTAAAAATTTACAATATTTCATGTTAAAAAAATTAAACGGGTAAAAAAAATTTATATATACGAAAAAAATTAAAATACTACTATAAATACAAAAAAAATTAAAAAGAGGGTAGGTTGAATGTGATTTTTTTTTAAAAACAGCAGGAAGAGATTTAAGGGAAGGGGATTTATAGCGTTAAAATTCAATGAAATATTCAAAATTTCCGCCGGGATATGTAATGGGTTGTTTGTAGGGATTGCGGGCGGGGGCAAGCCCAGCCTCTACGGTTTTCGGTGTGGAAAAAGAAAATGCTGGATAGGGACAGCTTATGTGTTTTTCAGTTCAATATACTCCAGTCCTTCAAACGGCGTAAAGTTTCCAAACGGAAGGCGCCCGGCCAGGCGACCAGCCATTGGTTGATCCTGTCATTCTCTCCGCCTAAAAAAGGGCTGAATCCGGTTTTACCGATATAATTCCAGTAACACTGGATAAAACCCTCGTTTTGTGATCCGGCAGGACGCACAAAACCGTTGATTTCTAATGTTCCGTCTGAAACTAACTGACAAGCGTTGCGCCATACTGCCAAGGCTTTATCTTTCCATTGCGGGTCGTTAATGAGCTTGGACAATTCTATCCAATCGCTTACCCAAAAAGCGGCATAGGGATCGAGATGCCGGTGCTGTGTAGATACAGAAGTGCCCCCCAAGGTTTTATAACCATAACGTGTGAAATCATCATCCGAAGGATAGACACCATTATAGTGCCACAACCAGGTGGAAAGGTAATAAGAAATCTGTATGGCATCGTCGAGATAGCTTTGTTCCTGCGTAGTGTGGTAAAGTTTGAGCGCCGAACGAAGCAAGGGATAGGACGATTCCTTATCAATGCACCATGTATCCAATGCTCCGGCTGTGGTGTATCCATCCTCGTTCAGTTGCTCGATGTAATGGTGGTAAGCCCTGATAGCCGATTCTAAAAACCGTTTATCGTTAGTGCGATAATACGCCTCGATCATGGGAGGTACCAAAAAGCAGCCTACGGTTCCTTCGCGAACCACACATTCCCCGTCAAACGTCCAACCACGACCATATACGCCGTTTTCCTGCTGGTCTTCCATAACAAACCGACAGATACCCAGGGCTAAATTTTCATACTCAGAGCGTTCCCGCTTGCACTGTTTAGCAAGGTCGGCTGCTTCAAAGAAGTTAATAGCGGCTGTTCCCAAATGGCAAGCGTCAAGCGTCTCTTCTTTCATTTGTCCCAGAATGTAATCGTAATGAATGATAAATAATCCGTTGGGCAGCACACAGTGATCAGCCCAGGCGTCTAAACAGTCCAGTCCCTCATTGAGTGAACTTTCATCTCCCGTTTTCAGATAATCTATCAGCAAAGAATTTCCCAAAGAAGCGTTTTGGCCAGTCCATCCTATGGCGTATTTTTCGCCTTCGTAAGGCCAATGAAACCAACCCTTTTCGATGTCCGGAAGTAAGCCGCAGCTAAAACCTTTGAACGAACCTTCTTCGACCCATAAACTTTCTTTTGCATAACGAATGCTCAATTGCCAAATTTTTTCGGGCTCAAAAACAGTTGGAGCATCATGCCCGGCCATCTGCCATGCTTTCCTTAGAAAAGTATGAAGTGCCCTGTGTTTCGGTTCTACTTTACTTACATGCAGGTACGCGACTATTGTTTTGGAAGCCTCTTTTTCCAAACACATTTTTCCACGAAACCCATCGATATAGCGATCACGCCCGTTATAACAGAGCGGCATTTCCTCTTCCGGATAAATCAAACAGTGGGTAGTTTTATCCTCTTCCGGTCGAATAGAGCACGAAAATGCATCTTCGGGACGGATGGGATTTTCGCCCCACAAGGCTACCGCAAATTTGTCGCTTTCGGAATAAGTGGCGCCGGGAATGGGAGTGGCTCTGAAAGAAACCGTCCACCATTGGTTTTCATATTTAAATCCTTTCGGCTCATCTCCACGTCCCCAATGGTTTCCATTGTAGTTGACGGAAGGAATCATGGCATAATGCGACGGTGAGTTTACCTCGAAATTCAGATACAAACAAACGGAATCTATCGTTTGAGTGACATGGTATGTTCGTGTGATTTTGAAGAGCGAACTGTCCATTTTTTCTATTTTATCGGTGGACGTAATACCTTGTATTTCACCATGTTTTAGTAATACGCCTACCTTATGGATGCCAATGCCCAATTCTAATCCTTTAGCTGTGGATGCCCAACGATATTCGTCTTTCGACTGGCAACTGCAGAGCAATATACAAAACAATGAAATCAAAAGATGTGATGTTTTCATGTTATTATCAGGTTTTTAAAATTTTTTATTACTCATCTATCCTGTGTTATTCATACTATCCGAAAAAAGGTTTTACCGCAAGGAACGCAAAATTTTTTTGCAAAGAACGCAAAGTCAGGGCTATTGATAGCGACCTTTGCGTATTCCTTTGCGACCTTTGCGGTAAGAAATAAAAGCATGAATAATGCAAGCTATATTTTCGATGCGTTTTGTAACAAATACTTTTCAGCATCTACAGACCACACGCCATTGTTGGCTTTTACAAATGCGGCTAATTGGGCTAAGAACGGATCGTTTTTCCCTTTCTCTTCCAATTCATCAAGAGCGACTAACGCCATATCGACATGATTGTATATCAACTTCTTTCCACCGGGAATATTGGGCAGGTTCATGGTGGTTTCGATAACTGCATTCAGTCCGCCGACGTGCGTTATCATTGCTGCCGGATTTAACCTTCCTTCTGACATCATGGCAAGCGCTTCAATCATGTCGTCTTTATTGCCTCCTGTGGTGCCTACTACGTGCGTGAAAGCATAATGTACATTGTAGAAATTCATCTCGGCTTTGAAATTCTTATCCGCCGGACCGGCAAAAAAGTTAAGACACCCGTCCATTCCCAAAAGTCGGTCGGCTTGTTCTACCACTTGTTTTACGGGAGCAAATACCAGCACATCATCGTAACCTTTGTCTCCGGTGAAACTCTTCATATAGTTCTCTGTGTCGGGTATTTCTTTGGTGTTGAGATAAACCAAACGGATACCGTTGCGGGCGGCCTCCTCAACAGTATACAGCGAAGCGGCGCGTTTCAGCCGTGAATCGTCAATATCGGTCACCACCAGTAAACCCGGCCTGCGCGGACAATGGATGATATAATTGATAGCGGCAAGTCCCATCGGCCCTGCCCCTGCCAGAATCGCCATATTACCTCCTTCCCTGATACCCATCTGGTGGGTATAGGTAGCATATTTGGTGTGGTAACTTGCGTGGAAGGCCCCAATCACACACGACAACGGCTCGGCAAGTGAACCGAGGAAAAACGCTTCTCCGGTATATTCCAGCAGACAGTTCATAACCATCACCTCCTGGGGGATGATCACGTATGTTGCATTGCCGCCAATATACTGGTACGAATAACCGGGCGCATCCATGCTCCCCTTGTAGTTCAACGTGGTTTGAAGGGTAAACTTCATTCCTGCGTGGAACTTGTCTTTCCATTTTTTTCCGACTTCCACAAGTTCACCGCAAAACTCGTGGCCAATAATGGTCGGATTTTCGGCTACATTGTCGGGAATCCGTTTGTGGTCGGCGCCCTGTTGTGCAGCTTTGTAACTCGACATACAAATACAATCGGAAACTATTTTTGCCAGAATTTCATCATCTTTCATTGCCGGTAATTCAAATTCCTCCAAACGGAGATCGTTTTTACCGTATATACGTATTGCTTTTGTTTTCATATTCCGTAATTTATTTTGAACCTGTTTCTTTTGATATGGCGCGACGATAGTTTTCCACTTCCCAATTGTCGATAAAGGCAATCTGGCTATCGTTCAGGAAATGCGGCCCGCCAAAATTGTTGGAATAATGGCTGATTTTCATCAAATCCTCAAAAATATCCAGGGCTACGGCAGCCGAACGATGATTGTCTTCCACTGCTACCAATCCGAGACCCTTCAGCAGGATGATTTTCGGGTCATAGCCATGATTTCTGCGATACTGTTCCAACTTTGTTTGAAACTCGGCAAAGGCGTCATCGGTCGTTTCTGTCTTTTCTACAAATACAGGATGCGCCTTGCAATATACAATAATGTCGGGCGAAAATGGCGCCGATGCTCCTGCAAATGCTTGTTTGTCTTTACAGAAAATGGAAATCAGCGTGTTGTTGCGAAGCAGTGCTATCTTGTCGGGATCTCCGTTCGACAGTAATGTGCAAATGGCGGGCAGAATAGTAGTCATCCTGTCGTCAACCGGCAAACTTTCTATTGTCAGCCTGTTGGTGATTTTCGCTTCGATTTTGCACATCACCTCCTCATAGATTTGCCTGATTTCGGGGGTAGTATCGGCCGATACGAAAATGCCGTGGTTTTCAAGCAGGATGATATGTGGATCGATATCGTGGGTTTCGCGATATTTCAACAACTCGCTTTCTATTTTCTTAAAGAGTATGTATCCCGGATCGGTATAGGGAATATACATCACCTCGTTGCCAAACAGCGCTTTTGCCTCCACTTCGGCGTGTTGCGAACACAGCAGTGCATTGACCATCGTTGGATGCGTGTGTACGACGAACCGGTAACGGATCAGGTCGTGCAGTGAAGATTCGACTGACGGGCGCAACCTGTTTTCCGGATGAACGTTGGCGCGTAGCAGATCATCCTTGATTTCCTGCTCTCGACGGTTGGGGTCATCGCTGTACCGATTGACGGCAATACACGCAAGTTTTGTGCGATCGAGTACTGCAAAACCGCTTTCGGCAATATCCTCCAGCGTAGTGCCGCTTGCCTTTACCCACATGTGGTCGGCGGTTTTGAACGATGTATTGCCGCCTCCGGCAATTATATAATCGCTGTTTTTTCCGTAAAAATGCGATATGTCAATTAATTCTTGAATCTCTTTCATTATGTCATGTTTAACGTTTGTTTTAATGTTTAAATTTATAATAACTTGATATAGTTACAATACTTATCTTTACAGGATATAGCCGTTTGCCAACTCTGTAAATTCTTCTATCTGCCTTTTCATCCATGTTTCATCTTTTCCCAACTCTCGCGCCATGATATGCGCTACTTTTGGCGCCATTTCCTTTGAGGCACCTGCATCAAGGAACAATACCCTGACACGGCGTGCCAGCACATCCTCCACAGTGACGGCCATCTCTTCGCGTACTGCCCAAACCACTTCGGCTACCATGAAATCGAAATCAGGATGTAACTTTTCGGTATATTCGGGATTTTCATTTTGCAAGGCTAATATTTTTTCGCCGTCGTTTCCGTACACATACCGCCAGTTATTGCTGTCTGTAACATGCTGGAAACCATGTATTTTCAGCTCTTTTGTGATACATTTCTTATCGGGCAAGCCACAGTTTTTGATGCCCAAATCCACCGTTTCCTGCGCCATCTGGCGATAGGTTGTCCATTTACCGCCCGTGATAGTGATCAATCCCGAATCGGACGTAATCAACTTGTGCCTGCGTGATATTTCTTTTGTTTTTTTTTCGTCTGTGTTTCGCCTCGGAGCGGCCAGGGGGCGCAAACCGGCAAATGCACAAAGCACGTCTTCTCGCTGGGGAGGACGTGTTAAATAAGTAGCCGATGTTTTCAAAACAAAGTCGATTTCTTCTTCCAAAGGTTGCGGTTCCATCGAAAAATCTTTGAGTGGGGTATCGGTAGTACCGAGTACTACTCTGTTGTGCCAGGGGACGCCAAACAAAACACGACCGTCGCTGGTTTTCGGGATCATTATGGCATTGTCGCCACCGAGGAACGAACGGTCAACCACCAGATGAATACCTTGACTGGGGCGTACTAACGGCGCTTTGTCCCCGTCCATCCGAATCACTTCATCCACAAAAATACCGGTGGCGTTAACCACACATTTGCCATTCAATTCAAAAGTCTCGCCGCTTGTTTCGTCACGAACCCTTACCCCTGAAATTTGCCCGCCGGTTTTCAGAAGACCGGTTACTTTTGCATAATTTACCGTCACAGCGCCCTGTTCTGTTGCTGTTTGCATCAGGTTAATCGCTAATCGCGAGTCGTCAAACTGTCCATCATGGTACAGCACGCCGCCAAGTAAACCGGTCTGATTGATCTCGGGTATGGCTTTGATAACCTTGCTTTTACTCATCGGCAGAGAACGCCCGAATCCGAGTTTTCCGGCTAACCAGTCGTACATCGTTAAGCCGATGGTATAAAAAGGCTTTTCCCACCAGTAGTAACAAGCAATGATAAAATGTTGATCTTTTACTAAATGCGGCGCATTGCGACGAAGCCGCCCGCGTTCGCGCAATGCCTCGCGCACTAATGCTAGATCGCCTTTTTGCAGGTAACGTACCCCGCCATGGACTAATTTGGTACTACGGCTGGAGGTAGCTTTTGCAAAATCCGACTGTTCCAAAAGTACAGTCTGAAATCCCCTGCTGGCGGCATCTACCGCTATTCCCAAACCTGTAGCGCCTCCGCCAATCACTATGAAATCCCATAAAAGATGATTGGTTTTCAAGAAATTGATATTATCTGACCTGTGATTTAATTTATTCTTCATTTTTAGTGTTTATTTGCTTCGGTAATCAAGTCGCCCAGTTGCTCGATACTTTGAAGGGTAACATCCGGCTGATTTTCAGAATTTTGCACATCAGCCAACGTAGCCTCGCCGCTCAATACGAGCACTCCGAAAACGTTTGCCTGATGCGCCAACAAAATATCGGTATAAATGCGATCGCCTGCCATAGCTACTTCATAAGGATACAACCCATGCATGTGAAAAATACCGTCCAGCATTTCGGGCTGCGGTTTCCCAAGCGTGATATCCGGTTTGCGACTCGTCGCCTTTTCTAATGCGGCGCAAATAGAACCACAGTCAACCAATACGGTAGGTTGATCGGTAGGACATACCCGGTCGGGGTTGGTAGCCACGTATGGTTTTCCGCACTTGATCCACCACGCGGCACGACACAAGCGCGAATAGGTCAACGTCATGTCGAACCCTGCAACCACCGCGTCAATGGTATCGTCGGCGCTGTCGGATGCAGAAATGAATCCGGCTTTTTCAAATTCCCCGATCATGCTCGGCGTGCCCAGAATAAACAAACGTTTCGCCGCGGGAAGATGTATTTGCAGATAATTGATGGTAGCTTGCGCAGAAGTGTACAACTCATCGGCGGTTACCGACAATCCCATTTTTTGGAGATGTTTTAAGTAATCGGAAATACTTTTTGATGGATTATTGGTCAAAAATGAATATCCGATACCCATATCCTTCAAACGCGCCAAAAATGAAACGGTATATGGGAAAAGCGTATCCCCCTTGTAAATGGTGCCGTCCATGTCGAGCACAACGTGTTTGATTTGTTTGACCCGCTGCAATAATGTTTGATGGTCTGGGTATATTTTTGACATTGATGCAAAATTAACTGTATCTTTTCCGAACAAAAACAATTTTAAATTATGAGATTACTGCTGCAAAGATAACGCCTTTTTGCAAAATCCCACAAAAAATCAGGATACCTGATGCAAACAGATTCCTCATTACGTTCGGAATGACTCTACGTTTCTGTAAAAAAGGGTGAAAAAGAAGGTTAGACGGCGAAGCCGTCGCTAAACGCTTTTTTCTTTTGCTTTGCGGTCATTTCG
>JGI24702J35022_10002545_pt1 | contig 11089 bp, 8 predicted proteins | sample TergutTh196P4_FD_35022 | JGI IMG/M metagenome (IMG submission 35022)
AAACCACCTAATATATGCGGGGGAAATTCCCACCCAAACATCAAAGCCTTCATATATAAACTTAGTATTAAGTTAATTTTATTACGCCGTCATTGCGCCATATTGGAGTATACATAACATTAATTATAGTTTTCCAATAATTTTAAAACTCTCAGAATCGCCGCTACATTCATGGCAAACGAAATAGCTCCGCGACTTTGGAACGGCGGATTTCCATCGAACAATTCCGAAAGGGCGCCGATGCAATGTTTGCTCATCTCATCTTCTATACTGATTAACATTCTTTCTACAAAAGAAATCCCACTCATCTGATATAAGCGCAAATAGGACTCCAAATAAGCGCCCAACAACCAAGGCCAAGCTGTTCCCTGATGATAAGCCAAATCCCGTTCTTTTTGAGGGCCAACATAATAGGGATGATAACCCTCACTTTTCGGACTCAGTGAACGAATTCCTTTCGGCGTCAATAATTCTTTGGTGACAATATTCAAGATCGCCCGTTTTTGCCGGCGGTCTAAAGGTGAATAGTCTAACGATATGGCAAACAGCATGTTAGGACGTACGCTCCAATTGACATACGAACCGTCAATGTAATCAAACAAATAGCCATATCCGTTGACAAATGTTTCGATAAACGAACTGCCTGTCAGACTTGCCATCTTTTCCAATGCTTCGGCTCGTTTAGTATTTTCACTTTGTTTAGCCAATTCGGAAGCAAATCTTAAAAGATTGTACCATAAAGCATTAAATTCAACGATATATCCCGAACGGGGCACAATCGGTTTTCCTTCGCTGGTAGAGTTCATCCAGGTGATGGCTTTTTCCTTTCCGTCGGAATAAAGCAAACCATTTTCTTCCATCAACAAATTCGGATGTTTATTCCCTTTGATATAATCAATTATGTCCTGAATCAATTCTCCATACAAAGCATTGCAGTTTTCCATACCTTGTGATTTGGCATATTGCTGAAAAGCCCATGTCGCCCACAAAAGCACATCCGGCAAATCAATTCCGGTAATCACTTTATCGAGCGAACAATCTTTCATAAAATTACGAAGTGCAGGAATAGCTGTCCTTGCAATTTTTTCAAAGCGCACCGGATCATCTATGGACAAAGTGCAACCGGGCAAGGCGAGGAACAAATCCCGCGCCCGGACTTTGAACCAGGGAAAACCGGCAATCAAATAGGCATCTTCTTCATTCGGACGGTGATAAAATTGTTGGGCTGCATTTTTCAAACAATTGAAAAAACTGTTTCGAGATGTTCTGCCCTTCTGTTCTTCTATGAACTTTTGCTCTAAAACAGAAGGCTCTATAAAAGTATCGCCTCCAGAGAAATAAATGGATTCCCCTTTTTCGATTCCCAATTCAAAATAACCCGGAACATACAAATCTTCCCGGTAAGGATAACCTCGTTCCATTTCTTTGGAATACTCGATATTTTTGTTCCAAACCGGTTGGAAAACAAAGGTCGGCACTTTGCTGAATTGCATGTATAAATCGGGATAACCTTCATACATACAAGTTTTTATACCATTTGCTATTTCCGTATAATTCTTATTAATCTGTTCGTTTTCAAAAGTCAAATCATTCACATTCCGGAAAGCCATAAAAGGTCTGAAACGCAAAGTCGTAGGAGAATGAGCATCCAACAAAGTATATTTAATCAAAATCCGGTTTTCAAACGTAGAAAATAATTTTTCCTTAGCCAGAATCACCCCGCCGACGCGGTAAAGTGTCCGGGCATTGGTATCTACATCGTATTCCCGAATGTATTTATGCCCGTTCGGACTAAAATGATAGTTGTCGTACTGATGAATACCGAGGTTAAACTCCGCACCATGCTGAATCACAGTTGCATCCAAAGACGAAAGGATCACATGATTGTCTTCGTCCAACGAAGGAACGGGTATAACGAGCAAGCCGTGATACTTCCGGGTATTGCAATCTACAATCGTACTGCAATGATAAGCGCCTCCGCGATTGGTGCGGAGCATTTCCCTTTGGAGTGATTCTTCCAAATTTATCAACAGCGTTTTATCGAATTTCAAGTATGCCATATTTTTTATATCTAATCGTTTGAAGTACAAAGGTAATAAATGGTTTTGAAATCAGTGTATTTTTCGTTATTACACATTTTTCGGACGAGTATCTGTTTTATTTTACACATTTTCCGGACGAGATTTCAAGTAGTTGTTCACATAAAAACACACTAAATAGCGAAATATTTTGCAAATCATCGTCTAATCGCGTGTTTCGCAATGAGAAACGAACACTTATTCTTGGCGAATAGGTTTCTCGGAATCGTTTCAAACTTTTCGCATTTACATTCGTTCCACTTTTCACTTCTATCGGGATAATTTCAGAGCCGTATTGCATTACAAAATCAACTTCACTTTCCTCGCCGCCTGTCCAATAGTAAAGCGTGTGTTTTGCCAACTGTTGCAACACAAATTGTTCCGCTACCAAACCATTAAATTCGTCAAAAATGGCCGTTTTACTGCTAATTACTTCAAAAGGGATTTCAGCGAGATAGCGAAAAAGTCCAATATCGACAAAATATAGTTTGAATGCTGAAGGATTGGAGTAAGATTTCAACGGAATTTTGTCGCCACAACTAACTTGATTTACTCGACGAATAATTCCCGCGTCAATCAGCCATTCGATAGCCATTTCGTATTCTCTTGCTCTCGCCCCCGACTTTACTGTTCCATAAAGAAATTTGTCGTTTTTCTTGGCAAATTGTGCAGGCAAACTGTCGAAAACTTGACGAATACGAATTGCGGTTGTATTGTCGGTATATTTGCTGAAATCGTTACGATAATTGCTTATAATTTCTTCTTGAATGGTATTGATGTTTTCAACATTTTGATTTTCAATCCAATCTGAAACAACTTCGGGCATTCCGCCAATATACAAGTATTGTTTAAATAAGTCCGACAGAATTTCATTAAAAGTAGTTTCTGCTGGATTTGATTTTAAGAATGTTACAATATTTTCTCGATTGTTCGCCCACAAAAATTCTTCAAAATCCATTGGCTCCAATTTCAGCGAATTTACTTTGCCCACAGGAAAAGAAGTACCTTTATGCAGGAAAACGCCAAGCAAACTACCTGCGATGGCAATGTGATATTCGGGCGCATCTTCGTAAAAATATTTCAGCGAAGTTAGTGCTCGCGGTACTTCCTGTGCCTCATCGAAAATAATCAACGTTTCGGCAGGCGATATTTTCATATTCAACAAGAGTTCGAGCATCATAAGTATTCGTTTGGGGTCAATAGAGCCATTAAACAGATCAATTAGTTCCGTACTTGGATTTTGAAAATTTATGTATGCTACATTTTTGAAACATCGCTTGCCAAAATCTTTGAGCAAGTAGGTTTTTCCTACCTGACGCGCTCCTTCAAGCAAGAGCGGTTTTCTACCGTTCCTGTCTTTCCATTTGAGCAATTCTGACATTAATTTTCGTTCCATATATCTCTAAATTATTTTTTACGCTCTATCTTAAAGTAAAATATAATTGTCAAGTTACGCAAAATTTTCAACCTTATTTTCTTCAAGTTCGCACTACTGCTCGGTTGTCCGCGCATTACATACAACTCACAAATATACACACCTTTTTCTAATTCTCAAAAAATAACTTACTTTTGTAATCAAAATAAACGTTGCCGTGCCAAACAAATCTTTTGAAATAAAACAAATTCTTTACGCATTCTTTTTTCCGGCGATATTTGTGCTTGTGCTCTGGCTGGTGTGGATATTGGAAAAAGGGTTTGATGTGAATTGGTACCGGTTTGGGATTATTCCGCGAACTTGGGAAGGATTGAGCGGTATTTTATTCAGTCCGTTTATTCATCAGGATGCAAGTCATCTTTATTCAAACAGTGTTCCGTTGTTGGTTTTATCCTGGTGCTTATTCTATTTCTATAAAGATTTGGGATATTTGGTTTTCCCTTTTCTGTGGATTTTATCGGGAATATTCACTTGGTTGATTGGTCGGGATTCCTGCCACATAGGCGCTAGCGGATTGATTTATGCCCTTTCGCTTTTCTTGTTTATCAGCGGTATTTTGAGGCAATACATTCCTCTGATGGCAGTCTCATTGATAGTCGTATTCCTTTATGGCAGTACGGTTTGGAGTATGTTTCCCGTCACGGAAATAGTTGATCCGGCTATTTCCTGGGAAGGGCATTTGTCTGGGGCGATTAGCGGAATTATTTGTGCGCTGATTTTCAGGAATCGGGGGCCGAAGGCTCCGGAACCGGAGGAAGATGAAGAAGATAATGACGAGGAAAATACAAATACTATTTCCCATTATTCTCCGTTATTAACTAATGAATAATTAGTTTTCACGAATGAAGTTTCGATTCTTATTTGCTTTTTTGCTGACATGGTTTTCTTTTTCCGGTTTTTCCCAACAAGCCCGGATTTCAGGTATTGTGACCGACCAGGATGGGATTCCCTTGGAACTTGCAACTGTTCAGGTGGAAAGATCTACCATTGGAGCTTTTACCGATGAAAAGGGAAGATTTGCGCTGAATATAGCCAAAAACGATTCAACGGTTCTCGTTTTTTCTTGTTTGGGATATAACAAAACCAAAAGAGTAATCCTCTCAGTAACCGGTGATATGACGATTAGTGTCAAAATGAGAAAAACCGATTTCGAATTGAGCGCCGTAACCATTACCGGAAGAAGACAACCGTCCAACATGATGGAAAGTATTCGGACCGATCAAAACCGCTTGAATGTCGATGCCACAGGCGGAAGTGTCGAATCACTCGTAATTACTGCGGGAATGGGCGTTTCCTCAACGAATGAACTCAGTACCCAATACTCCGTGCGCGGAGGAAATTACAATGAAAATATCGTTTATGTAAACGGAATCGAAGTGTATCGTCCGATTTTGATTCGTAGCGGGCAACAGGAAGGTTTGAGTTTTATCAATCCCGACCTGACTGCCGAAGTTGCTTTTTCTTCGGGCGGATTTGAAGCGCGATACGGGGATAAAATGTCTTCAGTTTTGGATGTAACTTACAAAAGACCGGAAAGATTCGAGGGCGGTGTCACCGGAAGTTTGTTGGGTGGAAATGTTTACTTAGGAAGCTCTTCCGGTAAATTCACCCAGATTACCGGACTCCGCTACAAAAGGGGCACTACCCTATTGAATACGCTGGATACCAGAGGCGATTATAACCCAACGGCTATCGATTTGCAAACCTACGTGACTTATGCTTTAATGCCGAAACTCAACCTGAGCTTTTTGGGTAATTACTCCGAAAATACATACGATTTTAACCCGACTGCGCGGGAGACTTCTTTCGGAACGATGGATGAGCCGAGAAAGTTTATCGTTCATTATGACGGTGCCGAAAGAGACCGGTTTCAAACTTTATTCGGCGCTGCGACTTTGAAATACGACATAGCTGAACACGCGGATGTAGCCTTACAGGTATCGGCTTTCCAATCGACCGAACAGGAAAATTATGATATTGCCGGTGCATACTGGTTGAGCAATGTTATGTCCGAAGGAGAAAAAGAAACTATCGGAACGGGTACCTTCCTGAATCATGCCCGCAATTATCTGAATACGAATGTGATAAGCATAGCTCTGAACGGAAGCGCCGGATTCAACCAAAATACCGTCCGATGGTCATTGGCTTACCAAAAAGAACAAAACAAAGACCGTATTCGAGAGTGGGAATTGCAGGATTCTATGGGATATTCCCTGCCTTATGACGAAGAAACATTGCGGGTGTACAGTAATCTTTTCTCGAAAAATGAGATTACTTCCGACCGTTTTTCAGGCTATCTGCAAGATACTTACCGGTTCCGCACCCAGAAAGGATTATTCTCGATAACAGCCGGGATACGAGGTTCATATTGGAGTTTTAATAAAGAATTTATTTTCAGTCCACGGGTTTCTTTCCGTTTTATTCCTTCCCGGAACGAAAATTTTACTTTTCGTGCAGCTACCGGTATTTATTACCAAGCACCGTTTTACAAAGAGTTTCGGAAAGTTATTGAGGATAGTCTGGGCAATGGTCACATAGAGTTGAACAATGAAATTAAGTCGCAGCGTTCCATTCATTTTGTACTCGGAAATGATTATAAATTTCATTTCGACGGTCGTCCGTTTAGATTTACTACCGAACTGTATTACAAGAAGATGGACCATCTGGTGCCTTACACCGTCAATAATGTACGGATCGATTACTACGGCTCCAATGTTTCGCACGGTTATTCCACCGGTATCGACATGAAGCTGTTCGGACAGTTTGTTCCCGGAACCGATTCATGGGTAGGCCTTTCACTCATGGAAGCCAGACAATATATCGACGGGAAAAAAGTTCCCATGCCAACCGACCAATTGTATAATTTCACCTTTTATTTCACCGATTATGCACCTTATGTTCCCGATAAAAAAGTCCAGGTCAATTTACGGGCGATTTGGGCTGGCGGGATTCCTTTCAGCGTTCCGGGAGGCGAGCATAAATACACAAAAAGTATTCGGACTCCTCCCTATCGTAGAATAGACATTGGGATGACTTACCGTTTGCTGGATGAAAACAGCCTCATACGAAATAATTCCTTTTGGCGATCTTTCAAAAATATCTGGATAGGGGCAGATGTGTTTAACCTTTTCGATATTGGAAATGTAAGTTCTTACTCGTGGTTTGCCGATACCGGCGGCATTATGTATGCCGTACCGGACAGATTGACGGGAAGGCAGTTGAATATTAAATTAGTGGCGGAGTTTTGAGCACGAAGCTAACAAACCAATTTATATCCAACTCCTTTAATAGTAACAATTTGTACAGACGAATCTTTTTTCAAATACTTTCGCAGTGTGGCGAGATATGTATCTAAACTGCGGGAATAAACCATCCCAAGACTGCCCCAGTTTTCATCCAGCAGCAGATTACGTTCAACAACGTTGCCCTGTTTTGCACACAGCGCTTGCAAAATGGAATTTTCTTTTTTGTTTAGCTGAATACATTCTCCGTAACCTGACAATTCGTTTTTGTTAGGATCAAAATGATATTGACCAATGTTAAAAACCCTGTTTTGAAGATGAAAAGGCTGTCCCGCAGGCTGTAGCGCATTTTCTCCATTTTGCCTGACACATTGGCAGCGATACAGTAAAACAATACCCAATAGGACAATGATCGTTAAACAAATGCTGAATACCAACATTCCTCTCATACGCATAAAAACGTTTTCGGGCGTCAACTGCAGGACAGCCCGAATTGTCTCTTTATCTGATATTTCCGAAGAAATCACATTTTTGTGAATTTTTTCCGGTTGTTTCTTGCCCGGAAGCAGCGATGTTTCCAAAACCTCGCCGGTAGTTTTATCAAAGCGTTCAATCACAAAAGCAACAGGCATTTCCATGTCATACAACATACCGGCAAACAAATCGGCTAAGCAATAAATGTTCAAGGGTACAATCTGTTCGCGCAAGTCTAAAAAAACGTGATTGATAAAACTTTCTATCGAATGCCCCGAAATATTGTTATATACAATCGTATCGGCTTCAGGACATTTTCGAACAATGATAATCTCTTCTGTTCCACAACTTTGAATGGTTATTGCGCCCGGATTTACAATATCCACAACAGGAATCCGATAGGTTTGTTCTTTTTGATACGCCTGACGAAAAGCATCGTTGATATTGTTCATTATCTGCTGATATTCAAGTATATAGGAGTTGTACATCCAAACCGACTGCAATGCCAGCAAAGAAATGCCACTTACCACAGCAAACAAAAGCGACCGAATATGTTTTTTATTTGAAATCATGATGCAAATATAAATATTTTATCATTCATTACAACAAATCGACATAAAACCAACTATTACGCTAATTATCCGGAAATCAAAACTATAAGAAATAATTTGACATTAATACGGTTATTTTTTTACATTCTTTTCAATGCTTATATCAAAATTTGACCATGTTGATACCATCATTTGAAAGAAAAAACTTGTTCATGGAAAATTAACTCCTGACCTTTGCTGCATCATTTTTAAGTTTTTATTTTATTTATTTTTTAATTCTTTTTGTATATGAAAAAAGTAGTTTCTTTTATCTTCGTTTGCATGATAGCAAGCATGGTTTATGCACAGCAAACCGAAACAACCATCGTGTTTAATGAGTTGTCGCATGATTTCGGCTCAATAGCGAAAGACGGCGGAAAAGTAGAGTATTCATTTGAATTTACGAACACAGGCAACCAGCCGGTTACTATTCAAAATGTAACGAGTTCGTGTGGCTGTACAAGTTCGGATTGGACGAAAGAGCCTGTGGAACCGGGGAAAACAGGTTATGTAACAGTTGCCTATAAGCCTTCGGCGATTACAACTTTCAGTAAATCTGTAACGGTAAAACTTGCAGGCGGAAATCCCGAAACAATAGTATTGCAGGTTCGGGGCAATGTAACAGCACCTGCGGAGCAGTAATCCGGAACCTTAATAAGTAAAACGAATGGATCGCTTTTTCAGAGGCATTAACTTTTACAAAAAAATTGTAAAAGTTAATGTTTTCAGTGGAATGATAGCTGTAGATCATATCCGCTCGATTTCAAAAAGTAGAATAAACGACTATATTGGAAAATTAAGAAACTCGGAAATTCAGTCAGAAAAACACATACACTCCAAACTGAAACCCCAAATTATGAACGATTTAAAAATGATTTACACCGGAGGTTATTAAGAACTATACAGTAACGTATCTTTTACATTACTAACTCACCCGCCTCACACTCTTTACATCCTTAATTTTCTGTAAGCGATTGATTAACGTATTAATGTCATCCACATCATGAATAGAAACTTCTATGGTTCCGCCAAAAAATCCGTCATTGGAATCGAGATTCAATTTCCGCACATTGACCGACAAATCGTTGGCAATACTTTGAGTAATCTCGCTTAATATTCCCAAGCGATCGATACCCTGTATTTCTATGGTACTGGGGAAAGAAAAAGCCTTGTGTCCCGCCCACTCGCAGGAAACAATCCGGTCTCCGAAACGATTTTTCAGCGTAAGCGCCACAGAACAAGCGCGTTTGTGGATTTCCAACCGTTCGTCTTCACGGATAAAACCCAATACGTCATCGCCGGGAATCGGATTACAACAGGTAGCTGCAATGTAATTTTTTTGAAATTCTTCTTCTTCGAGGACATAGGTTTTAGTCGGGTCGATCTGCACAATATCGGCTACGGGAATTTCAGCATTTTTATCTTCCGTATTTTCTTTGGCATTTGAGCCGACAACATTAAAGGCTTGTTTCACAAATCTTACGAGATAATTGCTTGTTTTTTCCTTAAGTATCTTTTTGAAATTTNCAGGNAATACTTCTACTTGTTTNGCAGCAATGGCGAAATAAAAATCTTCTTTTTTGGGATAACCATAGTGAGAAAGCATTTTGTTCAAAATNTGNATNCTGTTTTCCACTCCGGCTTTTTGGAGAATCGCTTCGAGTATTTGCTCCCCTTCTTTCATTTTCTCTTTTTTCCGNTTCTTCAAGGCTGATTCNATCTTTGTTTTAGCTCTGGCAGTTGTCACAAAACTAAGCCATTCTTGTTGAGGAGATNGCGAACGGGAAGTCAGAATTTCCACTTGGTCTCCCGAATTTAGTTTATGGCTTAGCGGGACTAATCGATGATTCACTTTGGCCCCAATACATCGATCGCCAACATTGGTGTGAATTTCGTAAGCAAAGTCCAGCGCCGTAGCGCCTTGCGGTAAGGTTCTAATTTCCCCTTTGGGCGTAAAAACGAATATTTCGGAAGCATAAAGATTCATTTTAATAGTATCAAGGAAATCCATGGCATTGGGACTGGGCGCTTCGAGAATGTCGTGTATTCGTTCGAGCCACCGGTCTAATTCGGTTTCTTCTTCGATTTTGTCCGAATCACTGCGTTCCTTGTATTTCCAATGGGCGGCAAAACCTTTTTCCGCTATTTCGTCCATTCTGATACTTCGGATTTGCACCTCAACCCATTGTCCGTCGGGACCCATTACCGTGAGATGAAGGGCTTGATAACCATTGGCTTTGGGACGGCTCACCCAGTCGCGGAGGCGGTCGGGACGTGGTCTATAAAGGTCGGTTATCGCCGAATAAATGTCCCAACATTGTTTTTTTACGTCAGTATCTGGTTCAGGATCAAAAACAATCCGGACGGCAAAAATATCGTATATATCTTCAAAATCCACTTTTTTCGTATTCATTTTGTTCCAGATGGAATAAATGGATTTGACCCTTTTCTGCATTTTGTATCGAATGCCTAATTTGTCTAATTTCGGATAAAGCGGAGCGGCAAAATGTTCGTAAATTTTATCCCTGTTTTTTGCCGTAGCGTCTAATTTTTGGTTGATATGCTTGTATTCGTCGGGATACTCGTACTTGAAACTCAGGTCTTCCAATTCGGTTTTGATGGCGAAAAGTCCGAGCCGGTGCGCCATCGGTGCGTAAAGAAACATGGTTTCGCCGGTAATTTTGTATTGTTTGGCGGGAAGAAGCGCACCCAAAGTTCGCATATTATGCAAGCGATCGGCGATTTTTATCAGGATTACCCGAATATCGTTCGACATGGTGAGTAATAACCTCCGCATATTTTCGGCTTGGGCGGAAGCCGCTTCCACAAAAATACCTCCGGAAATTTTCGTCAGTCCCTCAACGATTTGCGCAATTTTATCCCCGAAAAGATTCCGAATATCTTCAACCGTATAGTCGGTATCTTCAACAACATCGTGTAACAGCGCCGAACAAATGGATGTCGAACCGAGACCCATTTCTTCACTGACAATCAGCGCAACGGCCAAAGGGTGCATGATATAAGGTTCGCCGGAGCGTCTTTTCACACCATTATGCGCTTGATTGGCAAACAGAAAAGCCTTATTAATGATTTCAAATTTTTGCCGGTGATTTGATTGGGCATAACTTTTGAGCAACAACTCAAAAGCGTCATGAATCATTTTTTCTTCCCCGATTGCGTCAGTGACTACTTCATCCATTTTTAAGCTCTTTTACTCCCCAACCTCCTGAAGGGGGTGGGGTTTTTATATTCTAGGCACTTTGATATATT
>JGI24702J35022_10002546_pt1 | contig 11088 bp, 7 predicted proteins | sample TergutTh196P4_FD_35022 | JGI IMG/M metagenome (IMG submission 35022)
GAATGACAAGTAAACCCTTTCTTTGCCATATCAGCAGGGAGGGGGCGCTGTCAAAACCGTTTATTCTTCCGCAGAAAGACCCCGGTTACTACCTGACCGATCACCGAAACTTCTCCCGTCCGGAGTTACTCAATGGACGGGTAGAACTAAACTTCAAAAAATTAAGCGGGGTCATTTTTTCGGAATCTGTGACGGCGACTTCGCGGACAAAACAATAAAATCATAATTTTTTTTACTTATTAATTGAATCATTAATCAATTTATTAATGTGCCACCCGTTTCTTTGCATAAATTTTTTTTCTTGTTTAACCTTTGTAATGTTTTATTTAACCTTAATAAAATTTTATGCAAACAAAACTTTGTTTATGGGAATTTATTTCCCTGATTTCAAAAAAGTGCGGTTACTTGTTAGTAATCGCGGTGTTGGCCGGAAACGCTCAATGGATTTCGGCCGACAATAGTGGAAGTATTACTGCTGTACAACAGCAAATTACTGTAACGGGTATTGTCCTTGACGAGTTTGGCGAACCGTTGCCCGGCGTAGCTGTGACCCTGAAAGGGTCGCCGGGTGTGGGTATTGCGACGAACAGTGAAGGACGGTTCAGTCTGAACATACCCGATGAAAACTCCGTCCTCGTCTTCACGTTCATCGGGTTTACGACGCAGGAGGTTACGGTAGGCCGGCAACGCGAGCTTACCGTCAAACTGCTTGAAGACGTTTTGCAAATGGACGAAGTCGTTGTTACCGGCTATTCCTCCCAGCGTAAAGCGACCCTGACGGGGTCTATTTCGTCGGTTAACAACAAAGAACTGACGATTACGAAAAACGAAAACGTCGTTAATATGTTGTCAGGTAAAATGCCCGGTCTGCGTATCTCGCAGAAAAGCGCCCAGCCGGGTCAGTACAACACGGTCATTGATGTACGCGGGTATGGCGAGCCGTTGTTTGTGATCGACGGCATCCCCCGCGACAAGGACTATTTCGCCCGTATGGACGCCGAAGAGATTGAGACTATTTCGATCCTGAAAGACGCTTCGGCAGCCGTTTACGGTATGCGGGCGGCGAATGGCGTCATGCTGATCACGACGAAGAGCGGTACCGCCCAGCAGGGGAAAATGGATATCAGTTACTCCATGGACTATTCGATCCAGCAGATGATTTATGTGCCGGAAGGCATTACTCCTTACGACTGGATGACACTGAGAAATGAACAGCAGTGGCAGGATTTCGGTCAAAACTACCTGAACCGGCGGGATCCGCGTCATGGCTCCGAAGAAATGAATGCTTGGGCAGGAAGGACGGGAACCGACTGGATGGGCGCCACTTTCAGGAAAAATACGCCCCAGCAAAAGCACAACCTTTCCATTGATGGTGGTACCGAGACGTTGCGTTATTTTGTCAGCTTGGGTTATGCCCGTCAGGATGGCTCTTATGCAAGCGGTTCGTTGTGGGAAGACCGCTGGAATTTACGGTCGACAGTCGACGCGAAAATCACCAAACGACTGAGCGCCAGGGTACAGTTAGGCGCTATTATCAACAACAACCATGAACCCAGCACCGGTATATGGACGGTCTATAAGAATGCATGGCTTCAACGTACGGACGCTCCTATTTATGCCAACAACAATCCGCAGTTTCCGAATGGCGACGACGTTTATATCAGCGACCAGAACAATTCGGTCATCGTGACCGATGCAAATTATGTCGGTAACCGCAAGCAGATTCAGCGCCGGCTGAACGGCTCCCTGATGTTAATGTACGACATACCGGGCGTCAAAGGATTACAGGCTACCGCCATGTACGACTACGGCATGCGGATTAATGACAACACCGAGTACACGAAATCGTTTTATTTGTACAAATACAATGAGACATCATCGGAATACGAGCCTATCCTCAGAAATTCCCCGGCAGGCATTTCGCGCCAGGCATGGTTCAATAANGACACTGACTTGCAAATCGGTTTATCCTATATCAATAAGTTCGGCGAACACAGTGTCAATGCACGCGTTGTCTTTGAGGAACTNTACCAGGATTGGGACAATTTCAGGGCGTACCGCGAACTGCTTGTCAATTCCCAGTACCTGTTTGCCGGCGAAGATAAAAACCAGTCAGCTACGGGCGGAACGCCGGGCGACCGTTTGAATCAGGCTTTAATCGGTCAGTTCAACTACGATTATGCCCAAAAATACTTGGTAGACTTCCGTTTTCGTTACGACGGTTCCTCCCGTTGGCCTGCAAACAAGCGTTGGGGGTTCTTCCCGTCCATATCCTTGGGATGGCGCCTCAGTGAGGAAAATTTTATTAAGGATAATGTCGACTTCATATCCAACCTGAAGTTAAGAGGTTCGTACGGCGAAATGGGCGACGACAGCGCAGGAAGCAATTATCCTCCTATCTTTGTCGGATATAATTTGGATGCAAACAATCGCGGCTGGTATTTCGACGATGTGCTGGCAGGCGGCGTCAGCCCCACCAGTATACCGAACCCGAATCTGACCTGGTACAAAGTCACGATGAAAAACATCGCTTTGGAATTTGATATTTACCGGTCATTATTAAGCGGTACTTTCGAATTGTTCCAACGCGACCGTAGCGGATTGCTCGCTACCAGTTCGGCAGTGATCCCCGGTACGGTAGGCGCCAATCTGCCACAGGAGAACCTGAACGCCGACCGTAACTTCGGATGGGAAATCGAATTAGCGCACCGCAACCGTATCAACGACATCAGTTATTTCATTTCGGGACAACTTTCGGCCACACGGGGAAAACGCACCAAATGGTTGGAAGAACCTGCCAACCATTCGAGGGACCACTGGAGGAACCGTACCGAAGGACGGTATACCCAAATATGGTGGGATTCGCGTGAACAGTTAGGTATGTTCGACAATATCAATGATATCCGCAATTTCACGAACTATCCGATGGGACAAGGGGCGTTGCCGGGCGACTGGTATGCACTCGACTGGAACGGCGACGGTATCATCAACGGCGACGACGACCATCCGGTAGCTACCCAAGGCCTGCCGTTTTTCAATTTTGGACTTTCAATGGGTGGCAGCTATAAGAATTTCGACCTGTCACTGAACTTCCAGGGCGCTTATGGTATCTACCTGTCGCTGTCGGAAGTTTTTACCGAAGCGTTACCTTTCGGCGGACGGAATACGTTGAGTTGGTTTATGGACCGCTGGCGTCCCGAAAACCCTGATGCCGATTATTTCGCCGCCGATACCAAATGGATTTCGGGCTGGTATCCGGTTACAGGACACGACGGTCGTCGCGCAGGTACTAATAATAAAATGAATGCTTCGTATGCACGTTTGAAAACGATCGAATTAGGTTACACATTACCCCGGGCATTGATGTCAAAAATTGGAGTTAAGGGTTTACGAATCTTCTTTAGTGGTTATAACTTACTTACAATAAGCACTTTGAAAGATTTAGACCCGGAACGTCCCGGTTCGACGAGAGGTGTTGGAGCTTCCGACAATGATTATGTTGATATGTACGCCTATCCGAACAACAGAACATTTACGTTTGGCGCAAGTCTTAAATTCTAAACAGTTACAACTATGAAAATTAAATATTTATTATTATTAGCCGTTTTTGGTTTTTGCATCACATCCTGCCATGATCTGGATTTGGAACCGAAAGGCATTCTGGGTGAATCGGAGCTATTCGGCAGCGAATCGGGCGTTAAAATGTATTTTACCGGTCTGTACTGCAATCTTCCGATTGAGGATTTTCTCTATATGTCAAACGATGAACGGGGTTACCGTAATAATGGCGGTGATAATCCCGACGCCTGGGACACATGGAACGCTATGAAGTATAATATTCAGAACATGGCCGGCGAGTTTATTAATTCATGGCTGCAGGTCAACAACAATGGTCATCCATATTGGCCTTACGACCGTATCCGTGAGGTGAATACGTTCATAAACACTTTTCCGCAGTACAGGGAATATTTTAATGCAGGCGTCTATAACAGTTTGTTGGGCGAAGCTCATTTCCTGCGCGCATTTTTCTATTCGGGCATGGCAAAACGTTTTGGAGGTATACCTATTATCACTGAAGCTCAAAACCCGATGGACGACATTTCAAACCTGGAGGTTTCGCGTGACACGGAATATGATGTATGGAAATTTATCCACGATGATCTGCAATTTGCCATTGACAACCTGACTTCGGATAAGAATATTACCCGCGCCAATAAATATACGGCTGCCGCACTGATGTCGCGCACAATGCTTTATGCCGGTCGGATCGCAAAATATTCCCAATATCTTGGTTTTGAAAATGAGCAAGCTTATATTCAGGGACTTGCAGGAATGTCTCCGGACAAGGCGCGTGAGTTTTTCCAGTATGCCTATGATGCGGGCAAGATCGTCGAATCGGGAGGTTATTCGCTTTATACAGCCGGTTATCCGGACAAGGAGACCAACTTCGCGAGACTTTTCCTTGATCCCAATTCGCCGGAGAATATCTTCATCAAACAATACAACCTGAACGCCCCGCAACGCACGTTCCTTCTGCCCCACTCATGGGATGCAGGGATGGCTCCTTTTCCCGATATGTCGGGATTCGTGGGCAGCCAGAGTTATCCCGCCCTTGATTTTATGCGGATGTATGATTTCCCGGACATCGTGGATGCTGACGGCTATCCGAAACGTTATGATGATCGCGGTGATATCAGGGAGGGGATGGAACCCCGCCTGCGCGGAAGCGTTTATTTCAATGGCGATGAGCTGCGCGGGAAAATATTCCAGATCCAACGCGGACTGTATCAAACATTTACATGGAAAGCGGACGCCATTTTTGATGGACTTAATACGGAAGTTCCCAATACGGAAGGTAACCGCATCGTGTCAAATGCAGCCGACCGCGCACAAACATTCGAGGGCATCCGGATTCTCAGCGACCATGGGATGCGCAACGCTGAAGGTGGCGAGAACAACTGCCTTACCGGCGCCTATGTGCGTAAATATGTCAACCCCGACATGCCTCAGACTATGGCCAGGGAACACCAGAGCGTGCAACCATGGATCGTGTTCCGTCTGGGTGAGATCTATATGAATACGGCAGAAGCCGCCTATGAGTTAGGATTAAAAGAAGAAGCGTTCTCTTATACGGACAAAATCCGTGAACGCGCCGGCAGTAAAGTGATCCGCCCCGATGACGCTTCGGGTGTTGACCTGTCGCAAAAATACGGTTATCCGATTGATGGCAACCTGGAATTTATCCGCGACGAAAGGTATCGCGAATTGTGGGGCGAGGCCCATCGCTGGTGGGACTTGCGTACCTGGAGAATAGCCGACAGGGTGTTAGACCGTTGGATTCCACGTATTCTGGCCTGTTATTATGTGATAGATGAAGGCAAATATATTTATTTGGATGAACGCGAAATGAGTAGCCGTACCTGGACTGCTAACAGAAATTGTTACTATCAAGGTATTCCGCAGGGACAAATCAACAGGAATCCAAACCTCCTTCCGCAGAATCCGCTTCGATAAATTACTAACTGATAAATATATAAGACATGAAAAAAATATTATTTTTATTATTCGGCGTTGCTCTGATGAGCTTGATGTCCTGTACTAAAATCGACAATTGGGATGCGCCTGATTGTACTTTTACAGGAACAATATATGATTCGTACACCAACCAACCGTTGCTTGCCTCTCAGAACGACTGGCAAATTCGCATATGGGAAAGAAGCTGGACGGGACATCCGGAGGGAGCGACCAATTATCAGGATTTACGAATCAAACAGGATGGCACCTATCAAAACACAAAACTGTTTGAAGGCAGATACGATATGCTGCCCTATGATGGCCCGTTCTGGCCAATGGATACGGTCAAAAACGTGCAGTTGAGCAAAGGTAAAACAACCGTGCAGGACTTCACCGTTACACCTTACCTTCAGATCATTGATTTCAGGCACGAAATAGGAACCAATAACTTTGGCACTGAAGCGGCGCCCATAGTCCGACCTTCTGTGACTTTTTATTGCAAGATCAGAGCGCCCCGGACAGATGGTCTTCCCAACCTTCGCTATTTGCAGGCGTTTCTGAGTCTGACCGTGTTCTGCGGAAACGGAGATAACAGTTATATTAATGTTTCCGAATACACAAGTGGCAGCGACGGTTCAAGAGGACGCCTTGATTTTAACAGAAGCTGGGCGGACGAACAGAGGGCTAACGGTTTGGACCCGAACAGTGATACTACAAAGGAATATAAGATAGGACCGCTTCAGGTTAAAAATGGTTATACCTATTATATTCGCATGGGAGCCAATGTGAATACCGGCTCAAACCGCTATCATTATACGCCGATTGAGAAGATTTCCATTCCGTGATCCCCCGTCACCATTGCGATAACGGAGACTATCCCCGTCATTGCAGTTACATCCCCCGTCATTGCGGTTACACCCCCGTCATTGCAGTTACATCCCCGTCATTGCGAGCCTGCGAAGCAATCCAGATAACCTGATTTTCACTGGATTGCTTCGTCCCTCGCAATGACGGGGACAAACATTGTCATCGCAGTTACATCCCCCGTCATCGCAGTTACATCCCCCGTCATCGCAGTTACATCCCCGTCATTGCGAGCCTGCGAAGCAATCCAGATAACCTGTTTTTCACTGGATTGCTTCGTCCCTCGCAATGACGGGGACAACCTCTTTTCACCCTTTCACCCTTTCACCCTTTCACCCTTTCACCCTTTTCACCCTTTCACCCTTTCACCCTTTTCACCCTTTCACCTTTTTCACCTTTTCCCCCTTTTCCCCCTTTTTCCCCCTTTTCCCCTTGCCGGTTTAAAAAAAGTGAGTATCTTTGTATCCAAATTTATATTTTATTATGAAAACGATTATTTTTATGGCGGCGGTAATGATTGTTTGTAACTTATCGTGCGGCTCAGAATCACAAAACAAACAAGAGGCTGATGATTACAGGTTTGATAAAAACGGTATATCAAGGCAGGTTTTGGAAAATTATCTGGAAAAATCCATTACGATGGTTTCTTTTCTTACTCCGGATAATACGAGAGGACGTTATCCTTATTATGAGGACGATGTAAGGATGTTAAAAAATATCGGCGCCAAATTTATCGGACGCGCTATTTACCGCTGGGGAGGCGAAAGCCGCTTAGCCGACCCTGACTATCTCAATTCGGCTGCCGAAATAGTCAAACAGATGCACGAATACGACCCCGATATGGTTTTTCAAGCCTGTCTGTTTGAGATCATTACGACCGATGTAAACAACATCCCCATACCTGAATGGGTGTTCCGCGGTTTTGGCATGCGTTATGAAGAACGCAACTTCTCATACGATGCGATGTTGAATGATGATGGCAAATTTGTCAATCACTGGCGTGAAAACAGCAGCGTGCCCGACATCAGCAAGTTGGAAACGAAACTATGGTTTTACTTTTTAGCAGGCTCCTATATCAATATCGGCGTCGACGCCTTCCATATCGGACAGGTGGAACTGATGGGCATGAACGACCCCGACCGCGACCACTGGGCTTTTATCATCGACAAGATGCGGGACTATGCGCGAAGATATGGTCGTCGCAACTGGGTTATCATCGATGCACATACCCCCTATTTCGGCATGTTAAAGGATGGCGTCAGCCTGCTCGATTTCAACTCTTTCCCGATGCGTATCAAAGAGATACCGGAAGAACCCTATAAGGGGAAATTAGAAGCCAATTACTTGGATGCACTTTTCCTGAAAAGCAAAGGTGGCATCACGCCGACCGGATGGAGATGCTCCAGCCTACCCTATTTAGTTGAGTTTGATAACTTCGGCAGAGGTCGCGAAGCCAATGTCGCATCTATCAACAGTATCTTTGTATGGGGTTGGGACGAGATATCGTGGCTATCGCTACAACCGGAAGACTATCGCAATGAATTTATCGAATACGCCTATCAATGGCTGAAAACGTACGATCCTGTCGGACACCTTGAGATGCCCGGCAACCGGGGCATCACCTGTCCCAACGAAACAAGCGGCAGTTACCGTGCCAATACCCGCAGTGAGGCCTGCCCTATCGGCTATTCGCAGGAGGAAACAATAAAAAAACTGTGGGGTAAATGAAAGCCCCCCGTCATTACGAGGAACGGGAATCGTTTTATCGTCATTGCGAGGAACGGGAATCGTTTTATCGTCATTGCGAGGAACGGGAATCGTTTTATCGTCATTGCGAGGAACGGGAATCGTTTTATCGTCATTGCGAGGAACGAAGCAATCCAGGTGCAAATCAGGACTCTGGATTGCTTCACAGGCTCGCAATGACGGGAATCGTTTCATCGTCATTGCGAGGAACGGGAATCGTTTCATCGTCATTGCGAGGAACGAAGCAATCCAGGAGCAAATCAGGACGCTGGATTGCTTCACAGGCTCGCAATGACGGGAATCGTTTTATCGTCATTGCGAGGAACGAAGCAATCCAGGTGCAAATCAGGACGCTGGATTGCTTCACAGGCTCGCAATGACGAAAAATTTATAATTAATAATTCTTTTACCCAAGTTATCATGAAAAAAATCCGTTATTCAGTTATTCAATTATTCAGTTATTCAATTACTCATAATTGTATTAAGATACTGTTTGTTTGTTGCTTACTAAGCAGCTTTTCACCCCTTTCCCCCCTTTCACCTTTTCAACCTTTTCAACCTTTTCTCCCTTTTCAACCCCCTTTCCCCCCCGTTCGGGTAGGCATCGACGGTCTGACGCACGACCATATCCATGGCTTGTTGCGTAATATAAGCAATCGTTCTGATATTCAATTAGTTGGTATTGCGGAAAGCAACCCGGAGTTAGTCGAGCGGTTAGCGAAACAATATGGTTTTGACCGGGATATCGTATTCAAGGATGTGAAGGAAATGGTTGAAAAAACGAATGTAGAGGGAGTTTTTGCGTTCAATTCGATTTACGAACACTTGAATACCGTAGAAGTATGCGCCCCGCGGGGGATTCATGTGATGGTAGAAAAACCGTTGGCNGTCAGTTCGAAACATGCCCGACGCATGAAAGAGTTAGCGACAAGGCATGGAATATANCTGCTCACTAATTACGAGACATCGTGGTATCCTGCACANTATCGGGCTTTTGAAATAGCTTTGGAAGAGGGCGCTATCGGGCCTGTCAATAAAGTATTAGTCCAGGACGGACACAAAGGGCCGGTTGAGATAGGTTGTAGCAAGGAGTTTTTAGCCTGGCTCACCGATCCGGTTCTGAATGGCGGAGGAGCGGTCATCGACTTCGGTTGCTACGGAGCCAACCTGATGACCTGGCTGATGAAAAACCAACGTCCGCTCACAGTAACCGCTGTCCTGCAAACCATCAAACCGGATGTATATCCGAAGGTGGACGACCAGGCGACTATTATACTGACTTATCCCCATGCACAAGCCGTTCTGCAAGGCTCTTGGAATTGGCCGGTAGACCGTAAAGACATGGAAATATATGGTCAGGAAGGCTATGTCAAAGTATTCAACGCCCGTGATCTGGAATTTCGTCCGAATCGTAATAAACCGGTTGAGACTTACAGAATTACCGATTTCCCCTTAGAGACGAGAGACCCTTACATCTATTTTGCCCGCATTATCCGTGGGGAAATTGAACTGAAACCTACCGATTTAGCCTCTTTGGAAAACAACCTGATTGTCGTTGAAATCCTGGAAGCAGCCAAACAAAGCGCCAAACAAGGGAAAACAATCCGACTAAACACAAAATAATTCATTAATCATTTATTAAAATTCATAATTTTATTCCCCTATGAAAACTTTTTTTAAATTCAGCACACGTGTGGTTTGTATCTCGCTTTTAGGGATATTATTCACAACTAACGGTTGGTCACAGACTAACAAACATTCAAAAGCAACGATGTATCCAACCTACAAAGGACTGATAATGGCAGGGTATCAAGGTTGGTTTCGTGCTCCGGATAACGGCATAATGTATCCGGATGCGGAGAGAATTCGCATTGACATGTGGCCCGATGTCAGCGAATATGAGAAGACATACCCCACCGGTCTAAAACATGCCGACGGCTCTGTCGCCCGTTTTTTCAGTACGACCGACCGCAGTACGGTAGAGGTGCATTTCAGGTGGATGCAGGAATATGGTGTGGACGGCGTTTTTATGCAACGTTTCTTTAACGACGCACAACCCGGCAATCTGCAGACCACACTTTTAAAAAACGCTTTTGAACTGGCTTCGCAATACAAACGCGCCATCGCCGTCATGTACGACTTATCCGGATTAGCAACGCGTAACCAGGACTGTTCGAAGTTGATCGAAGACTGGAAATACCTTGTCGATTCCCTTCGTGTCACCAATCAGAAAGGGACGCAAACCTACCTGTTCTTCAACGGGAAACCGGTTGTAACGATCTGGGGGCTTGGATTCCCCGACCGGGCGTACAACATCCGCAACATCGGCATCGAAAAGTTTATCGATTTCCTGAAGAACGATCCCGAATACGGCGGATGCAGTGTCATGGTGGGCGTTCCAACCTATTGGCGCGATCTTCATGCCGACTGCCTGAACGATCCTTACCTGCATGAGATCATTCGCTCGGCCGACCTGCTGATGCCCTGGACCGTACAACGCTTCAGCATGCTGATGCACTTCGACATAGACCGCTACCGCGACCATGTATACGCCGATTTGAAATGGTGTGAAGAGAATAATGTAGCCTATGTGCCTTGTGTGACGCCGGGATTCAGTTGGTATAACCTGAGCAAGAACGGTAGCGAGCCGAAACCGGTAGCGTCAATTCCCCGAATGAAAGGGCTTTTTTACTGGCGACAGTTAGCTACGGCAATCAATTCGGGCGCCGGAATGATCTATGTAGCCATGTTTGACGAAGTAAACGAAGGAACGGCGATCTTCAAGGTGAGTGATAATCCGCCGGTCAGCGAGTTCGCTAAATTTGCCGATCTGGAAGGAATGCCTTCCGACCACTACCTGTGGTTGACCGGCGAAGCCTCCCTCATGTTGAAAAACAAGAAACCGCTAAGTTTCAATATGCCGGAACGGAATTAGTTTTCAGTTTTCAGTTTTCAGTTTTCAGT
>JGI24702J35022_10002547_pt1 | contig 11087 bp, 11 predicted proteins | sample TergutTh196P4_FD_35022 | JGI IMG/M metagenome (IMG submission 35022)
CAGGCAACGCACTGGTACTGCAGTGAAAACTTGTACAATTGTCAAAACTTGTGTGCGGAGCCTGTAACCATTGCGAGTTTTTGGACACCCACTGAACAGTATCCTTACCGGCTGCCCGTGATACACAATGGGGCAAAAAAGTGTTTGACAACTGCCGCGATAGAGATTATAATGCCTACGCGTGTGTGTGGGGGTAGTTGGTTGTGTTGCTTGATCTTCGAGGGATAGTTAGCGTTCCCGGCGGCAGGGTGGAATTCGATTATGAGCCTGACATGTCTGGTGCGCCTTTTGGGTCAATAATTCGTATTAAGGAGTCTCCAAGGGCGGTAGGGAATGTTACAAACAGTGCGGGAGTGCTGACATTTTTTGCGGATCTGGATGCGATATGCGTTTGTGTCTGCGCCAGATGCCTATGTGAATTTGAGTATCCTGTACATAAAAAGATCAAGGCATATCTGAATGATGGTGAACAGGGCCAAAACCCCGACGGTTATACCCTTCGAGGGGATATGGCGGACGCGGACGAGATTATTGTTACAGAGTTTATCTTGAGTATGGACGACAGATTGCTGTGCCGATCAGAATGCGCGGGCCTTTGCCAGTCTTGTGGCTCAGATTTAAATTACGGACCGTGTTCATGCGAAAAACAACCTGATCCCAGACTTGCGGTACTGGCGCAGCTTGTGGATGTCGAGTTATGACTATTGTGGTTTGCGATCACAATCCGGTAATACTGGTAGTCCTGAGGAGGTGTTAATAGATGGCGGTTCCAAAAAGTAAAGTATCGAAGGCGAGAAGAGATAAAAGACGCTCCTCGCATTGGAAATTGGCGGTCCCCGGACTCGTGAAGTGTCCCAAATGCGGCGAACTCAAACTACCGCACAGGGCCTGCAAAGCGTGCGGGACTTATAACGGTCGAGAGGTTTAGCAAGACTATGTTCCTTAAAACGAGGGCGGGGAAAACCCGCCTTTTCGCGCGCTTCGCGAAGCTAAGGCGTTTTAGGAGAGACTTGAAATGAATGCAATCGTAAAAAGTGTGCTGCCTGGGAGTTCCGCTTCGAAAACCATTATATCGAGTGGCGACATCTTGCGTAGAATAAATGGGTATAGTATCAATGATATTTTAGACTATAGATATCACTCGTACGGCACGCGCTTGATGATCGAGCTTACTGGGATGGGGGGCAGGATTAAGCTCGTGCGGCTTAATAAACAGGAAGGCGCGGATATCGGGCTGGAGTTTGAGACTTTTTTGATGGACAGGGAACGCTCGTGCGCGAACAAGTGTATATTTTGCTTTATCGATCAGTTACCAAAAGGCATGCGCAAAACGCTTTACTACAAAGACGACGACGTGAGGCTATCGTTCTTACAAGGCAACTATATAACGCTTACAAACCTTTCAAAGCAGGATATCGAGAGGATAATCAAACTCCGCGTCAGCCCAGTAAACATTTCGATTCATACGCTCGACCCGCAACTACGAGCGTTCATGCTTGGAATAAAAGATGGCGCGGCAGGCATCGACGCGTTTTTGGAGTTGGCGCGCGCCGGGATCAGCATCAATTGTCAAATAGTATGTTGCCCGGGAATAAACGATGGGGAGCAACTGCGCCGTACGCTGCGAGAGCTCTTCAAACTTGGACCGTGTGTAAACAGCGTAGCGGTCGTGCCGGTAGGACTTACAAAGCATAGGCAAGGCCTGGCAGAGCTCCGCAGTTTTGGTAGCGAACTCGCGCTGGAAACAGTGGCGCTAGTCAACGAATTCGGCGAAATGTCCTTGCAAAAACGAGGGGTAAGGGGGTTCTACTGTGCTGACGAGCTATATATTAAGGCTGGACTGGAACTCCCGCCTAATTCATATTACGAACAGTACGCGCAGCTTGAAAACGGCGTCGGTATGATGCGGCTATTTATTGCAGAGTTTGACGACGCGCTTGCGCGCTTACGCGTTCGAAGGGCAACACCAAGAAACAGCTGCGGGAGGAAAACCCGGACGCTGGAAGCGCGTCGCTTTGCCGGAACTTATCTGGGCAGACTCCCTTTAAATGTTAAACATTCAAAATTCACAATTGTAACTGGTGTAGCGGCGAGCAAATATTTAACAGAACTTTTAAAAAGTTATTCAGAAAAGTGTGGTAAAATAAACGTAAAGGTGTGTACTGTCAGAAATGATTTTTTCGGCGAAAGCGTCACTGTGTCCGGTCTGGTTACCGGTGGAGATATAATCAAGCAACTTATAGGCCGCGATCTTGGTTCAAGGTTGCTTATTCCGCAAAATATGCTCAGGCATGGCGGCGGCGTTTTTCTCGATGACATAACGGTCGCGGAAGTATCGGAAGCTCTCGGCGTGGATGTCCGGATCGTTAAGCAAAATGGGGCTGATTTGCTACGCGCCATTTTTGCCGGTTGAACATAATTTATTTCGTTCGCGAGCAACAGTGAAATTCTATATTGGGAGGGCGCGATGGCAAAACCGCTGGTTGCGATAGTAGGGCGACCAAATGTTGGAAAATCTACGCTGTTTAACAGACTTATCGGAAAAAGGCTCGCTATTGTCGAAGACTCGCCCGGAGTTACGCGAGACAGAGTTTACGCGCAGTCAGACTGGAATGGTCGGGAATTCGATTTGGTAGATACGGGAGGAATCGAACCGCAGGCAGACAATGAGATGCTTGTGTTCATGCGCGAACAGGCTATGCTAGCAATAGAAATGGCTGATGTGATCATATTAGTTACCGACATAACGACGGGTGTGACGGCAACCGACAAGGACGTCGCTGAAATGCTGCTCAAGTCCGGCAAGCCTGTGCTTCTTTCTGTGAACAAGATGGACTCAATCGGCCCGGATAATCCGGAAATATTCGAGTTCTATTCCCTCGGGATTGGCGACCCTATTTCAACATCGGCAGCTCATGGGCATGGTACTGGCGATATTCTTGATAAATGTGTAAAACTTTTCCCGCCAAAAACAGATATGGAAGAGGAAAATGCTGTAACGCGGGTAGCCGTGATAGGCAAACCAAATGTTGGAAAATCGTCGCTGGTAAATAGAATACTTGGAGAGACGCGAGTTATAGTCAGCGATGAGGCTGGTACGACGAGGGACGCAATAGACACCCCGTTTGAAAATGAGTCTGGCAAATACATTTTTATTGACACTGCCGGGTTGCGGCGAAAATCAAAAGTCAGCGGCAGGATAGAGAAGTATAGCGTTTTGCGCGCGCGGATGGCAATTGAGCGGTCCGACGTGTGCATTATTATGATAGACGCGCGAGATGGGGTCACGGAACAGGACACAAAGGTTGCGGGACTTGCCCATGACGCGGGAAAAGCCAGCATTATCGCGGTCAATAAGTGGGACCTCATCGAAAAAGACTCGAACACAATGGAAAAAACACGCAAAGAGGTCCTCAATGAGCTCAGTTATATGGCATACGCGCCGGTTTTGTTTATTTCCGCTTTGACCGGGCAGCGGGTCGTGAAACTGTTTGAGCTAATAGACTATGTTAACTGCCAGGCGGCGATGAGGATAACAACAGGTAAGTTAAACGGTCTGCTGGCGGACGCGATGGGACGGGTTCAACCACCTACCGACAGAGGCCGCAGGTTGAAGATATACTATATGACGCAATCCGGTGTGAAGCCGCCTACGTTCGTTTGCTTTTGCAACGACACGGAACTGTTCCACTTTTCCTACAGGAGGTATCTGGAAAACCAGATACGAAGCGTCTATGGGCTTGAAGGGACACCGGTGAAGATGGTTGTAAGGCAAAGAGAAGAAAAGGCATATGGCACGTTGCGTCCGTAACCAAAATCCTGACTTGTGGAGTCGTGTTTGCGTTATGTCGAAGCCCGCTTTAGAATTGGAGTGATAAAATGAGATTTTACGTTGTATTGCTTATGTCGATTGTTCCGGCATACATACTAGGTAGCGCGAATGGCGCGATAATCACTTCTAAATANCTTTATCGCAAGGATATAAGAAACTTTGGCAGCGGAAATCCCGGACTGACNAATTTTTATAGGGTTTTCGGCAAGGGCGGATCTCTGCTCGTAATCCTGATCGATGTTTTCAAAACTATTGCNCCGGTAATATTCGGGGGCTGGCTATTTGGACACTTTACAACTATGACCCAGTCTGAAATTTTGCTATTTGGGCGCTCGTTCATAAGAGCGCTGTTTGGGCAGACAGTGTCAGGCCTTTTTGTAATGCTTGGACACTGTTTTCCTGTGTTTTACAAGTTTAAGGGAGGCAAGGGCGTCATGGCGCTCGGGGCGATATTAATTGTGCTGGACTGGCGCATAGCGTTGATTTCATGGGGGACGTTCATACTCATGACCGCAACGACACGGTTCGTCTCACTGAGCGCAATGGTAGGCGCGGCGCTATTTCCTATAGTCCAGCTTCTGCTTCAGCACGGTGGCGCGTGGGAAGTCTCTGTGTCTTTTATGTGCGTTGCGTTGCTCACAGCCAGGCACGCGTCAAACATCAAGCGGCTTGTCAAGGGAGAAGAACCCAAATTCAGCTTCCACAGTTAGCCAATTAACAATTGTTACTGTTCAGTGGGCATCCAAAACACAGGTTGGTTACAGGCAACGCACTGGTACAGTGGTGAAAACTAGTAATAATGACCAAAACTTGTGTGCGGAGCCTGTAACCATTGCGAGTTTTTTGATACCCACTGAACAGTTACTAACAATTAACTGACAACTGACAACTAACAACTGATAACTGATAACTAACAGGGGGTTGCGTAGTGAATATTTCAATTTTTGGCAGTGGCGCGTGGGGTACTGCTATTTCGCTGGTTTTAAGCGATAACGGGCATAACGCCAAAATTTGGTCAAAATTCGAAACCGAAGCGAAAAACCTCCGCGATATGAGGGAAAACCCCTTACTCCCAGGTGTTGGGATACCTTTGGATATTGGCATCGTATCCGATATAGAGGAGGCTGCGCGTGGAGCGGAGGTAGCCATTATTGCCGTGCCTTCATATGCTGTGCGTGAAACTGTGGAGGGTTTACGGGGTAAGCTTGATAAAGGCTGCGTAGTTGCGTGTTTGTCAAAAGGGATCGAGAAAGACACTTCAACCCTATTTACTGATATCATCAAAAACACGCTCGGAGACAGCGCGCCGATAGCGGCAGTTTCCGGACCGACACACGCGGAGGAGGTCGCCAGGAGAATCCCAACCGCATGTGTCGCGGCGTCGGAAGATATGACAATCGCGGAGCGGGTGCAGGGACTACTGATGAATGAGTATCTCCGCGTCTATACCTCGAACGATGTCGTCGGAGTGGAACTGGGAGCGGCGCTGAAAAATGTCATAGCTCTTTGCGCGGGCGTATGCGACGGATTGGGATTCGGCGATAATACGATGGCTATGCTAATGACGCGCGGTTTAGCAGAAATGGCGGACTTGTGCGTAAAAATGGGCGGAAGGAAGGAAACGATCGCGGGCTTGGCTGGACTTGGAGATTTGATCGTGACTTGCATGTCACGCCATTCGCGCAATCGCCGCGCGGGCGTCCTTATCGGTAAGGGCAGATCAGCTATGGAAGCGATGGAAGAAGTAGGAGCGGTCGTCGAAGGTTACTACGCGGCTGCTGCCGCTCGTTGCTTGGCTAGCGCGATGCAAGTCGATATGCCGATATGCCTCGAAGCATATAGCGTGCTATATGAGGGCAAAGCGCCGCTGATAGCCATAAATGATCTTATGGGAAGGGAAAAGAAGAGCGAAAATAGCGCCGGCGAGGAAACTTGGGTCATCAGGTAGTACTATATACTAGTGGAGGTACTGTTCGGTGGGTTTCTAAGGAGGGGTATTGTTGACGCTTGATGAATATCTTGATGGGTTCAAGGGGAAGCGTGTCGCTGTTGTTGGTGCGGGTATAAGCAATACTCCGCTGATTGAAATGCTATTAAAAGCAGGTATCGATACGACAGTCCGCGACATTAGGACGCGCGATAGTCTTGGCGACATGGTGGACAAGTTTGAGCAGCTTGGCGCTACCCTCAAGCTCGGCGGCGGTTACCTTGAGGATTTGAGCGAAGACGTGATTTTCCGCACGCCTGGATTGATGCCGTCTAACCCAGCGCTTCGTGACGCTGTAGGGCGCGGTGCCACGCTGACGAGCGAGATGGAAGCATTTTTTGAGCTTTGTCCGTGTAAAATAATCGGAGTTACAGGTAGTGACGGTAAAACCACGACTACTTCAATAATCGCGGAGTTATTAAAAGATGAAGGGTTCACAGTTCATGTCGGCGGCAATATAGGCAAACCGCTCCTGAGCAAAATCGGCAATATCAAGCAGGGCGATTTCACTGTTTTGGAGTTATCATCGTTCCAGCTTATTACAATGAAAAAAAGCCCGGATATAGCGGTAGTTACGAATATAGCTCCAAATCATCTTGACATTCATGAGGATATGGAGGAATATATAGAGGCAAAGCGTAATATTTTCGCGCATCAAAGACAATGGGACACGGCAGTCCTTAATTATGACAACGAGGTTTCAAGGCATTTTGCTGACTCCACTCTGGGGAACGTTCTTTGGTTCAGTAGCCGTGGGAAGGTCGACGATGGTTTCTATCTTGATAACAGGACGGTTTACGAAACTAAAAACGGATTGAGTGAGGCAGTCATGAGTGCCCAAGACATATGGTTGCCGGGGACACACAATGTTGAGAATTTCATGGCGGCTTTCGCCGCTACCCGAGGGCTTGTGAGTCGCGAAGCGATGCTTCGGATTGCAAGATCGTTCCGGGGTGTCAGGCACCGTATTGAGTTTATTAGGGAACTGGGAGGAGTACGGTATTACAACGATTCGATAGCGACGACACCGTCGCGCGCGATTGCAGGGCTACGCGCATTTGACCAAAAAGTGATCCTGATATCCGGTGGCAAAGACAAGGGCGTCGCGTTTGATGAATTAGGCCACGAAATCGCGTCGCGCGTTAAGATGCTTGTGCTGACAGGCCTTACAGCGGAGCGGATACGAAACGCCGTTATGGGCGCGCCGGGATACAGCGGAGCGCCGGACATCATGTTAACAAACGATTTCAAAGATGCAGTGCTTATATCGGCGGAATATGCCCGTGAAGGCGATATCGTACTTCTTTCGCCGGCTTGCGCGTCATTTGATAGGTTCAAGAATTTTGAGGAGCGCGGGGATTATTTTAGGGATATCGTAAATAGCTTGTCATAGAGCAGACTGCTGAGAGGACATGGGTTATTAACTGATGAGATTGAGTATTTCAAATAATGTTTATAAGCTGGCGGAAAACGCTATCCGAGATACAACGGGGCAGTTTAAGATAATTGACGACATAGCGCAAGTCAATACAGAAAAAGTCCTGGCGGCGTTTCAGCGCTTCAGAGTTTCGGAAAGCTGCTTTGCCGGCACAACTGGCTATGGGTATAATGATAAAGGCCGCGACACGCTTGACCAGATATTCGCTTTTGTTATGGGTACGCAGACGGCGTTGGTGCGCGTCGGATTTGTTAACGGCACGCACGCGATAACGTCGGCGCTATTCGCCGCGTTACGCCCAGGTCAGACATTGGTATCCGCAACTGGATTGCCATATGACACATTGCAAAGCGTTATTGGAATAACCGGGAAACACAGCGGGTCGCTCAAAGAGTATGGTATCGGGTACACTCAGGTTGAACGTGGCGAAGATGGCGCGCCGGATCATGACGCGATTGCGGCAGCCGTGTCCGCTAAGGATGTTGGCGCGGTCTTTGTTCAACGCTCGCGCGGATATTCGCCACTGCGCGCTCTGACGGTGCGGGAGATTGGAGAAATATGCAAAACGGTGCACAAAGTTTGCGACAATGTCGCCATAATAGTAGATAATTGCTACGGTGAATTCACGGAGATATATGAACCGGGGGATCTGGGGGCGGACTTAGTAGCGGGGTCGCTTATAAAGAACCCCGGCGGAGGGCTGGCTACTGCCGGCGGGTATGTCGCGGGCAGGGAATCCCTTGTCGGAGCGGCTGCTGCCCGGTTGACGTCGCCTGGGATAGGCGCGGATTGCGGCGCAACTTTGGGCGTTAACAGGTTTTTGTACCAAGGTTTGTTTATGGCGCCGCACACGGTGGCGCAAGCAATGAAGGCTGCTGTTTTTTGCTCAAGATTGCTTGAGCTTTTAGGTTACAAGACTTCGCCAGGGTTCTACGAAACGCGGTCGGATATCATACAAATGGTCGAGTTTGGCTCAAAGGGGTTACTGGAATGTTTCTGCAAGGGTATTCAAGCCGGAGCTCCGGTCGATTCGTATGTCACGCCGGAAGAGTGGGAAATGCCCGGGTACGATTGCCCGATCATAATGGCGGCAGGAGGTTTTATCCAGGGCGCGTCAATTGAGCTGTCGGCGGATGGGCCTATGCGCGAGCCATATGCAGCGTACATCCAGGGAGGACTTACATTTGAGTCGGCGAAGCTTGGAATAATGCTGGCTGCTTCATATTTGGAAAAATATCTTGACAACGCTGATAGCGCCGGGCTATAATTCTCCTACGTCATAGCGGGATTGTGTAAAGGTAGCACAGCAGACTCTGACTCTGTTTGTGAGGGTTCGAATCCTTCTCCCGCTGCCATAATTTGAAGCCTGATAAACACTGTCTGCCCGAAGAATTACTGAGTTCAGCTTATCGCATTCGTCGCAGAGGACGATGAACGACCTAAGTCTGACTTAGGTTGAAAAGGGCGTAAGGATTGCTTATGCCCCTGAGAGCCGCGAGAAAGCCGTATAAAATCGTTTGGCGGGTTTGACGCATATATATCATCTGCACCCTGAACGCATGAAACGAAAAACAGCCGTTTACACGCCGAAATAATTGTATTGACTTTTTCGCCATTGGGGCTATACTGAGCATAGGAACAGTTAGCTGTTTCGTCCGCGAATATGATAAGCTCGTAGGGCGCGAGCTTCGCGGGAAAAAGAAAGCCCGGTCGGATGATCTGCTCGTAGGGCGCGAGCAGGGTAAACGAAATAAAGCCCAATGAGATTACAGAAACAGCCCTATCAACCGGGGCTGTTTTTATTCTTGAGGAGTGCTTGTATTGATTAAGCTGGATGCCGATCCTACACCGGGCAACCCTCTCAGCAGTAAACACGAAGAGAAAAAGCCATGAGCAAGCTGACGATTTATCCTGGCGATTGCGGTATTACTTGGCAGGAAGTCGAAGGGAAACGCGTTCCTGAAATCGGGTATCACTGTGAAAAACGTGAGGACAGATGATCATGAAGTTTAAAATGATCCACAATAATATAAATGTGTCAAATCTCGCAGAGAGCATGGCGTTTTATGAAAAGGCGCTGGGGCTTAAGGAAGTCCGTCGTATTACTGGCGATGGCTTTATCATCGTATTTTTGGGCGATGGTCAGGGCGGGCATCTTTTGGAGTTAACCGAAATAGCCGGTCATCCGCAAAAGTATAATTTGGGCGAAAATGAATTCCACCTTGCCTTTGAAACCGAGGATTATGACGATGCGTTTGCCCATCACAAAGAAATGGGCTGCGTCTGCTATGAGAATCCGCAAATGGAGATTTACTTTATCTCAGATCCGGACGGATATTGGATTGAGGTTTTGCCGAAGAAAAAATGAAAAGCGAACACTTAAAGACATGTGTTGAAGGCGTTGTTGCCCTATACAAAAATGATATAATTGATTTTATATTTGTATTATGGTATTCTTCACTGGATACAGTAATTAACAGGAGGTAAAATATCATGGCGGATAAACTCACAGGAGCGTGTATTTTCGGGCAGTCTGGAGGGCCGACTTCAGTAATTAACGCGAGCGCGTACGGGGTAATCAAAACCGCGCTTGAAGCGCCGGAGATAACACAAGTTTACGGCTGCGCCCACGGAATCGTCGGCGTCTTGAATGAAACGCTGTACGATCTCGGACAAGAGGATCCCTTTGAGCTTGAGCTTCTCATGAACACCCCATCCTCGGAACTTGGCTCAAGCAGATACAAACTCTCCGACGAAAAAGATATTGCCCGCATACACGAAGTATTCGAAAAATACAATGTCCGCTATTTCTTTTACAACGGCGGCAACGATTCGATGGATACATGCCAGAAAGTTAACGACTACCTGGCGCGAGTCGGCTACGAATGCCACGTGATCGGTGTCCCGAAAACAATCGACAACGACCTGTGCGGCACGGACCATTGCCCCGGCTACGGTAGCGCCGCCAAATACATAGCAACGACGGTTGCGGAGATATATAAGGACGCGCGCGTTTACAACACAGGGACGATTACTATCGTAGAAATCATGGGCCGCCACGCAGGATGGCTTGCGGGCGCCGCAGCGCTCGCGGGGATCGTTGGGCTAGCGCCCGACTATATCTATTTCCCTGAACTGACGTTTGATATGGAGACCTTCTTGCGTGACGTAGAGGCGACATATAACGCGAAAAATAATTGCATCGTCGCGGTGTCGGAAGGCATCCATTACGATGACGGCGGCTTTGTGTCACAATCTAAAGTTTCCACGACGGACGGTTTTGGTCACGCACAGCTTGGAGGGACAGCCGCGAAACTTGCCGCTATTGTCAAGCAAAAAACTGGCGCCAAGGTACGTGGAATCGAACTTAGCCTTCTGCAGCGTTGCGCCGCGCACTTAGCTTCACAGACTGATATTGACGAAGCGTTCCTTGCCGGGAAGACAGCCGTCGAAAGCGCGCTTGCAGGCAATACAGGAAAAATGGTCGCTTTTGTTCGGGAAAACGCTAATGGCAGCTATAAATGCGGCATAACTCTCCAGCCTTTATCTATATGCGCGAATAATGAGAAAAAAGTTCCGCGTGAATGGATAAACGAATCCGGCACGAACGTGACTCAAGAGTTCATCGATTATGCGTTGCCGCTTATCCAGGGAGAGCGCTCATTTAAGATCGAAAATGGCCTTCCACGTTTCGCTAGGCTTAAAAAAATACCTGTTATTAAATAAAACGTCCTGGGTATGCACTTGACGCCAACTGAATACTCTACACTCCCGTCATTGCGGGCTTGACCCGCAATCTCGTGAAGGATTGGTATATGAAAGAAAACGCC
>JGI24702J35022_10002548_pt1 | contig 11084 bp, 6 predicted proteins | sample TergutTh196P4_FD_35022 | JGI IMG/M metagenome (IMG submission 35022)
GGAATCGCAGCGCCGCGAAGCGGAAGGGATGAGCGACATGCGCGCGAATCCCGACGGGGTAAGGGGCAGAGCCCCATGTAACATTCACCCAAGGCTTCGCTATTTGGAACATGAGCGAAGCACATCTCAGAGGTGCGAGTCGGATTTGAACCGACGAATGGCGGCTTTGCAGGCCGCAGCGTTACCACTTCGCCATCGCACCATTCGTGATTTGACCATAATACATACCGGACCGTATAGGCCGGTATGAGAGAGCGGAAGACGAGATTCGAACTCGCGACCCTCGCCTTGGCAAGGCGATGCTCTACCACTGAGCCACTTCCGCTTATATACAAGAATGAAAGGTTGGTGCCTTGGGGCGGAATCGAACCACCGACACGAGGATTTTCAGTCCTCTGCTCTACCAACTGAGCTACCAAGGCGTATCACAGGATCCCTACAGAGCAAGCCGACATGAATGATTGTAGCAAATGGCTTCTTTTTTGTCAATCGCTTTTCCTCGCTTTTCAACGCTTCTTCCTTGCTTTTCTGTATGCTTTTCATCAAAGATTATCGCTGCGGGCTTGTGAGCCGATAGGAAAAATGTTAAGATAAAGGAAGAACGCGGAAGGCCGGATACAATGAATGCAGCAATGCCGGATGCGATACGGCAGGTAACGCATATAGATAATGTAAGCTTAAGCAAAGACGGAAGCGCTGTCGTAATTATCGACCAGACCAGACTGCCGGGAGAAACCGTATATCTGACGCTTCGCTCGCCGGAGGAAATGGCGGACGCCATTGTTCGGCTGAAAGTGAGAGGGGCGCCGGCGATCGGGATATACGCCGCGTATTGTATGAGCTGCCTCGCCGGACAAATTCCTTCGACAGTCTATACTTCGTTTCTTAGCGCCTTTCGACAGTACAAAGCGGTATTCGCCGCCACCCGGCCTACGGCGGTCAACCTGAGCTGGGCTTTGAACCGGATGGAGCAGACTGTTCTGGATCATTCTGACAAGAGCATCGCTGAACTATGCCGCTTGTTGAAGCAGGAAGCGATCCATATTCACGACGAAGACGCCGCGATGTGTAAGGCGATATCAGAAAACGGGCTATCCCTGATACGGGATGGCGACGGTATCCTGACCTACTGCAACGCGGGGCCGCTGGCCACTTCCCGGTACGGAACGGCGCTCGGGCCTATCCTCCTGGGGGCGGAACGCGGATTGCGCTTCAAAGTCTTTGCCGGAGAAACCAGGCCCCTCCTGCAGGGCGCGAGGCTGACCACCTATGAGCTTTCGAGAGCGGGGGTCGACGTCACGCTGATCTGTGATAATATGGCAAACATTGTGATGAAGAAGGGCTGGATCCGGGCCTGCTTTGTCGGCTGCGACAGAATCGCCGCCAACGGCGATACGGCCAACAAAATCGGGACCGGCGGCCTGGCGGTCCTGGCCGGATATTACGGCATTCCTTTTTATGTACTGGGACCTACCTCCACGATCGACAGGACATGTGAAACCGGCGACGCCATCGAGATTGAGCTGCGGGCGCCGGAGGAGATTCGTGAATTGTATTTTCAGAAACCCATAGCCTTGCCGGAAGTCGAGTGTTACAATCCGGCNTTTGATGTTACCGACCATGCGCTGATTACCGGGATCGTTACGGAAAAAGGCATTTGCCGTCCCCCTTACGATCAAAGTATTGCCGCTTTATTCTANTAGAAAATGATGGGGAAACGATTGACAACGGTGGCAGAAATGCTGCCGCCATCGGACGCGCTGGCGGATATCGGCGCCGATCACGGCGCCCTCCTGATTTCCCTTGTCCTATCCGGAAAAATCAGTAAGGGGATAGGGGTGGAGATTGCGGGGGGGCCGTTTCGAAACGCCTTAGCCAATGTCGCTTCCCGGGGACTGGAAGACAGCATTGAGATTCGTTTGGGCGACGGACTGCATGCCATCGCGCCCGGAGAGGTTTCCGCGTGCGTGATCGCCGGCATGGGCGGCCGCACAATCGTTGACATCCTGGAGGACAATCGGGAAATCGCGGAAAGGCTGACGTATGTACTGCTTCAACCGATGAATCGGGAAAGGGAAGTCCGGTTGTACCTGCAAAGCAGAAATTGGCGGATCTGTAAAGAAGCGCTGACGGAAGAAAGAGGGATCCTTTATACCATCCTTTTAGCCGAGCGGGGCAGGATGGCGCGCCTGAATCCTTCGGAGGCGGAATTCGGGCCTCTGCTGCTGGCGGAAAGGCCTCCGCTTCTCGCGCGGGCCGTCAGACAGAAGATCCGGGGCTTATGCGATATTGTCAGGCAATTGGAACGCTCCGGCTCGGAGGAAAGCCGGATCAAGAAAAAACGCCTGGAAGAGCGGATCAGAGAATGGGAGGATTTAGTAAGATGAGCTTTACCTGCCGGGAGATATGCGGGCTTATCGACGGNTATGCNCCGCCGCAATATGCGGAGGAAGGCGACCCTATCGGTTTGCATCTGGGCAGCTATGAACAGGAAGTGAAACGTCTCTTTCTGACGCTGGAGCTCACGCCGGAAACTACAGAGGAGGCGCTGGACCTTGAGGCCGACATGATCTTTGTGCATCATACGCCTTTTTTTACGCCTTTTAAGCAGCTCTGTGACGAGGATACGCATAACCGGATTCCCCTGGCGCTGATCAGAAGGCATATCGCGCTCTACTGCGCGCACACCAATCTGGACAGCGTCCGGGGCGGCGTCAATGACGTGCTGGCCGGGCTCATCGGGATACAGGACCCGGAGATCCTGCAGCCCCTGCATCCGCAGCTGGGCGACATTGGGTTTGGGCGCATCGGCCTGCTGAAAGAACCGGCCGGCCTGGACAGCTTCGCCCGGGCGGTCGCCGGGAAGCTGGGACTCAAAGATCTGCGCTACTACGGCGATGGAGACAAGCGGATAAGCAGGGTTGCGTGCTGCGGCGGCGCGGGCGCTTTCCTTATGCCCGAAGCAAAGGCCGGGGGCGCCGATGCTTTTGTCACTTCGGACGTGAAGCATCATGAAGGAATGCAAGCCCGGGAAATGGGGCTCGGCTTACTCGACGCGGGACATTTCCACACGGAGAACCCGATCATTCGGGTACTGGCTGCTTATCTGAAGGAAAAATGTCCCGGCTTGGCCATAGTTGTATCCACATCGGAGAAAAGCCCCTATACAGCGGTAAGCGGCTAGTGGTTTCGGAGCGCCGGGGTCGCGGATTGGCAGCGCATAGGGAGGGGCCGGAAGGGAGAGAAAGCGGAACAAAATGGATATGATGCAAGTCTTGCTTTTACTGAGCGAAAATAATGACGAGAGAAACCGGGTGGACCCCAAAGTCCAGTTGGCTGCGCTCTATCTTGAAATCAAAGAGATGATGAACCTTATCTCGGCGATGGAAAGAAGGCTGGACGGCATCGCGCAAATGACCGGGGACTGCNGGGCGGAGATGGACCGCTTGATACTCGACAAACCGAAGTGGGCCGAAGAAATTGCGGAAGCGAGGGACCGGATCATCCGGCAGCGGGGGCTAAGTCTCAAAGACATGCTGAACATCCAGCAGGAAGTAGTCAAGCTGGAAGAAAACATGCGACAGGCGGACCTCAGGATAGAGGAATTNCAGCAGCAGATAGAACAATATGAAGAAAACCGGCAGCAGTTAAACGCCAGGCTTAGAAGGCAAAAAGCCCAATATAATCAGCACGCGGGGGTTTATAATCAGGAGAAGGCAAAGGCGGACGCCCTCATGGCGGAATTCGCCGCGAAGGAAGACGCTTTGCTTGTGTCCCTGGATCCGGAGGACAGGTCTTTGTTCCGGGAAGCGCTTCGCTCCAATCCGGACAATCCGGTAGTGATCCTGGACGGGGATATCTGCAGCGGCTGCCGGATTAGCTTGTCCAAACAATTGGTAAAACATGTAAATCGCGGAAACCGCCTGATCAACTGCGAAAACTGCCTGCGGGTGCTGCTGCCTTCGTCTGCCGTCAGCGATCAGTGAAAGGCTGTAAATACCGCTGCATATCTTCGACGACGGCTTCCGGGCTGTCTGTTACCTGCGGGACGGAGTAACCTATAAAGATGGGCGTGGTAACGACCCGCGGCATGACCTTGCAGAAGGTGACGCCTTCCAGCTGATAAAAAAACAGATTATAACTGTCGACGCCGCCTTGATGAAACTGTCGCAGCACATATTGGACAGTCTCCTGCAGCAGTCTGCAAAACGGCTCAAAAGCCCCGTCCTCTGTAAGAACAAGATTGAATTCCGCAAAGCCGACCCGCGGATGGTCGGACAGGTTGAGCTCCAGGCCGGGCGCGCGGCAGATGACGGGCCCGAAAAAGTACTCCCGGCGGATATGCGCCTGACAGTCCACATTATACAAGCCGATCAGTTGCATGTGCGGATGACGGAGGCTGCCGCCGGACAGGGGACCGTGATTCTTCATAAACATCACGGAGCGATAGGCGCCGGAAGACGTCATTTCTTTCCAGAAGTCAAAACCCATCCGGAAAACACGATACAGGCGATTTTCGGAATAGAGGGACAGCTCCGAATCGCAGTCCGCTGTTTCGATCAGTACATAAGGGTCGCTGCTTTTCAATATAGGGTATTTATTGGGAACCAGAAGAATGTCGCCATCCCGTTTCTTAATAGGCGGAAGCAGGCTGTGGTCGCAGAAAGGGCAGGCGGAGGTGTCGCCGTCGCGTATGGTAAAAGGCTTTTGCCTGGCGATAGCCGATTGGAAGACCAACTGGCCGGCGTCGGGGGGAAGCTCTGTCATGATGCTCTCCTTTCGCGGGGACAGCAGTAGGGGATGAGCCGGCTTGTAAGCCGGGTTCTGTACTTCGGGAGGGCCCCGAAGCAGCGGCCATCTATCTGGGACGCCGGTTACCCGGCGCCTCTAGCGACCTGACCCGGGGGCGAGACGGGCAGCCTCATAGCCCCTCTATTCGGTCTTGCTCCGGATGGGGTTTACCCGGCCGAAAGATCGCCCTTTCGCCGGTGAGCTCTTGCCTCACCATTTCACCCTTACCTTTCCTGCCTGCCCTGACGTCGAATGACGCCGGGACAAGCCAAGGCGGTATGTTTCTGTGGCACTTTCCTTGAAGTCGCCTTCACTGGACGTTATCCAGCATCCTGCCCTGCGGAGCCCGGACTTTCCTCGGCTGCTACCTTTCGGCGCCTGCAGCCGCGACCGCCCCGCCGGCTCATCCTACATGCTAAGGATCATATTACCACGCTACCCGTGGTGCGTAAAGTGCAAAAGTATCCCATTTTGCATCGGCCTGTTTCCCATCATCCGGCGTTGCTCGTCAGTTACACCAGTTTGCTTTGGATTTTGCCAAGGGGATGCCGCTTCGTTTAGGTTATGAGCGGCAGACCATGTTAAGCGGGAGGGCTTCAACTTTGAGTTTACGATTTATACTCGGCAGGGCCGGCGCCGGAAAGACGGAAGCCAGCATAGAGCAGATCAGGCGTGGCTTGGCGTCCTGCCCGGATGGGGAGTTCGTCCTGCTGACCCCGGAGCAGGCCACCTTCGCCCACGAAAAACGGGTATTGGCTGCGTTAGGCGCTGCCGGAGGGTTTCAGGTCAAGGTACTGAGCTTCCGGCGCTTTGTACATTTTGTACTGCAGGAGACGGGAGGCGGCTTGGCGCCGGTTCTTGACGCGATCGGAAAAAACATGATTCTCCGGAACATATTGGAAAGGCGCAAAGAAGAGCTGCTTGCTTTTCAACGGGTTTGGGATAAGCAGGGCTTTGTCGGAGAATTGGCGGACAGGATTGACGAATTCAGGGCCTACCGTATATCGCCGGAGTCGCTGACCGCCTGCCTGCGGGAAGGCCGGGATGAGGACAGGCCAAGGGAAGATCTCGCGTCCAGGCTCAAGGATCTTTCCCTGATTTTCGCCGATTATGAGGCCTTTCTGTCACAGGGCTGGCTGGATTTCTCCGGGGAGCTGTCTTTGTTGTGCCAGAAACTCCCAAACTGGCCAAGGCTGCGCCACATAAGCTTCTGGCTGGATGGCTTTCATGGCTTTACGCCTGCGGAGTTTGAAGTTATCCGCAGTCTCCTTGCCGCCGGCAGACCGGTCAGCGTGACCTTGAATCTTACGGAGGCGGAAGACGGGCGTCAGCTCGGAGAGGATGCTTTGTTCTACCCTACCTGGGAGACGGCGGATCATCTGCGGCAGATTTGCCGGGAAGGCGGATTTCCTATAGAATCGCCGCTATACCTGGAGGAACCGGAGAAAGCGCGTTTTGCGGGCAGCCCCGACCTGGCGCGCCTGGAGAAACTCCTCGCCGGAAAGGCCCGCCCGCCGCAGGCAACCGGGACGCCAGCACCCGTACTTGCGTCGTCAAGCGAAAAAAAGGACCGCGGTATCTATCTGGCCAGCTGCGGGGATCCCCGCCGGGAGGTGGAACGGCTGGCGGTAGAAATACGGGAAGCCGCGAGAGAGGACAAACTGCGCTACCGGGAGATGGCGGTACTGCTGCGGCAGCCGGAGATATACAGGGCGCTGATCGAAAGCATATTTCCCGCTTACGATATCCCCTTCTTTTTCGACGGACCCAAGTCCTTACGGCGCCACCCCCTGATCCGTATGGTGCGGGAGCTGACGCAGATCCTGAGAGACCGNTGGACTACGGATACGTTGATGGCATATATGAAAACAGGCTTCGCCGGGCTTTCGGACCATCAAGGCTTTGCGCTGGAAAACTATTGCCTGGCTTACGGCGTTCAGCGTATGCACTGGGAAAGCCGCCGCCCCTGGCGCTTCAGCCCTGCGGAAGGCAGCGACGCCGCGTCGCAGGACGCCTATATCGAAAGCTTGCGGCAAAAGCTGTGGCAGCCCTTGGAGACCTTCAGGAAAGAAGCGGGGGAAGCCGTGTCGGCGGAAGGTGTTTCCGCGGCGCTCTACCGGCATCTTATCAGGCTGAAGGCGGATAAGATTTGCGGCAGGATGGCGGAAGAAGCGGGTAGGGGAGGGGATCCGGAAGCGATCCAACTGCATAGGCGCGCCTGGCAGACCTTGATGAAACTGCTGGATCAGACCGTGACCTTTATCAAGACAGCAGAGGGGGGAGGCGCTGAAGCCGGGGATCTGCCCCCGCTTTTNGCNGCCGTATGGGAAAGCGGNCTGGAAGCCGCAGAGATGGCTGCCCTGCCTCCCGCCCTGGATCAGGTAACCGTCTGCTCTATGGACCGCAGCCGTTCGCCTGCTGTACTGAAAGCGTGGATCCTGGGCGCGAACGAAGGCCAGATCCCTTCCGCCATCAAGGAAGATACGCTTCTGGACGCGGAAGATCGCCAATGGCTGGCCCGCCGGCGAATCTATCTGGCGCCCGACAGCCGCCGCCGGTTATTTTCAGAATCCTATCTGATCTATATCGCCTTAACCAGAGCCGAAAGAAGCCTGCATATCAGTTATGCCAGGGCGGATACCCAGGGGGGGAGCCAGTCGCCCTCGTCTCTGCTGGAGCGGCTTTGCCTGTGGTTTCCGGGGCTGGAAGCAGAAGAAGGCGAACCGGCGCTGACCAGGCGCCTGAGTCACCCGGCTGCAGGTTTGCAGTTGCTGGGCATGGCGCTGCATCGGGGAGAAGGCGCCGGGGCAGAGGCAGAGGGATGGCGGGAGGAAGCGCCGAAAGGCCTATGGCCGTATGTATTCCGCTGGTTCGCCAGCCGGGAGGCTTTTGCCCCGGATATGCGAAGGCTAAAAGCGGCGTATGACCTTGCGCCTTTGGGGCAGCCGCTGCCGGCGGCGCTGACAGAACAATTGTTCGGACGGACGATCAAAACCAGCGTAACGAGACTGGAGCAATATCAAGCCTGCCCCTTTGCCCACTTTCTGGCTTACGGCCTTGCTCTTGAGCCCAGAGAAGAATATGGGATTGAACCGCCGGACATCGGGAACTTCATCCATGACAGCCTGGAAATGCTGATGGAACAAGTACGGAGCAGAGGGATAAGCTTAAAGGCCGTCGATCCGCAGGCGCTGGAAGCTCTGGTGGAAGAGGTTGCGGAGAAGCAATTGACGGAAAAAAGCCATTCCATTTTTCTGAGCTCCGCCTGGTACAGGCGCCTGTCGGACAACCTGCGCCGCATTCTGCTCAGTACGGCGGAGGTCATGGCCTATCAGGAGAAGCAGGGCCGTTTCCTGCCCCATGCGTTGGAGCTTTCCTTCGGCTTTGACGAACCGGGCTGCGCGCCGCCGGTATCGCTGGATCTTGGGCAGGGCCGCCGTATCCTTCTCCGGGGCCGCATCGACCGTATCGACCAGGCTGTCCATCCGCTGACAGGGGAGCGGCTTATCCGCATCATCGACTACAAATCCGGCTCGATGACGCTGGCGCTCCATGAGATCTACCACGGGTTGAAGATGCAGCTGATCCTGTATATGGAAGCCGCCTTGGCCTCATTATCCGGCGCAAAACCGGCAGGCTTGTTTTATTTCCAGGTGCATGATCCCCTCCTTCCGGCTTCCAACGCCATCGAAGCCGGGGACGCCGAATGGCGGACAAATAAGATGCTGAAGATGCGGGCTTTCCGCGGGTATCTGCTGAAAGACCGGCATGTGGCGGAATTGATGGACCGGGATTTTGAAAAGTCCCTTTATCTGCCGGTATCGACGGTAAGCTCCGGCGCCTTCGGGCGAAACGCCAAACTCCTGAGCGAAGAAGAGTTCGGCTTGCTGGGGCGCTACAGCCGGACGGTGCTTAATAGGACGGGGCGGAGAATCATGGAAGGGGATATCGCGTTGACGCCCTATTTGAGCGGGAAGCGCGCCGCCTGCGACTACTGCCCCTATCGCAGCGTATGCCGCTTTGACCCCGGCATACCGGGACACGCCTATCGCTATTTGCCCGCGCTGCCGGATGAAGCTGTGCTGGAGAAACTGGCGGATGCGGGGCGGGATAGAGCGGAAGGAGCGGAAGGAAGGGGGCGGGCCGGTGCATGACAAACTGGAATAAAGGCCAGCTTGCGGGGATTCAGGCTTCCGCCGCGGAGGTATTGATCAGCGCTTCCGCCGGCGCGGGCAAGACGGCGGTGCTGACGGAGCGGCTGATCAGGCGCCTCACGGATCCCGAAGACCCGCTGGACATGGAGAGATTTATCCTGGTTACCTTCACGAATGCGGCCGCCCAGGAAATGCTCCGGCGGGTCCGCCGGGGGATCGAAGACAGGGCGCTGCAGGCGCCGGATAACAGCAGCCTTGCGCGGCAGCGCCAGCTGCTGGGGCAGGCTGCCATATCCACACTGCACGGTTTCTGCCTGGATCTGATCCGCAGGTATTATAAAGAATTAGGAATCGACCCCCGGAGCCGGGTACTCAGTGAAGCGGAACAAATCCTGCTGCAGGCGGAAATCATGGACGGATATCTGGAAGAATGCTATGAAGCGAATGAACCCGGCTTTGCCGCCCTTACCGCCCTATACGGCGGGGAACGCTCCGACGAGCCTTTCAAGCAGCTTATCCTGCGCGTGTACGCACTTGCCGTGTCTCAGCCGCATCCCCTTGCCTGGCTGAGGGGCAGCACCGCGCTGTACCGGAAAGAAGAGCGGGCGGAAAGCCTGGTTTCCATGCTGACAGAGAACCTGAAAGAGGGATTGAAGGCATTGATCCGGGATCTGGACAAAGGGATCGTCATGGCCGGGCGGCTTCCTTCCTTGGCGAAATACGAAAACTGTTTGCGTGAAGACAGGGAAAAGATTCACATGCTGGAAAGCATCGGGGATTGGGACGCTTTGGTCGGGGCGATGGCGTCCGCTAAGACGATTTTTGGCCGCTTGCCCGCCATCGCGCATAAAGCGGCGAAGAACGAAGCGCCCGGCGCTTATGCATTACGGTGTACGCTGCAGCCCGGAATCAAAGAGATCCGGGATCAATGNAAAAAGAGCTTCAACGGGCTGGCGCTCACCCTTGCGGGGGAGAGCAGGGAAACGATGGAAGAGGAATTCGCCGGGATGGCCCCCGCCATGCTGGCTTTGAGCTCGCTGACTGCCGGCTTCTATCAGCGATATGAAAAGGCGAAAAAGGATAAGGCGGTACTGGATTTTAACGATATTGAGCAGTATACGATATCCCTTCTGCTTGATGAGGAAGGCGGGATCACGGAGATCGCCAGGATGCTGCGGGGGCGTTATGAAGAAATCCTGGTGGATGAGTACCAGGATATCAACCCCGTTCAGGAAGCGATCCTCCAGGCCCTGCGAGGCAGCCGCCTGGTTATGGTAGGGGATTTGAAGCAGAGTATCTACGGCTTCCGGCAAGCGGCGCCCCGGCTCTTTCTGGAAAAGTTCCGTCGTTTCGGAGACGGGGACGAAGGCGCCCTGGTCAGCCTGACGGAGAATTTTCGAAGCAGTCAGTGGATCACCGCAGGCGTCAATCAGGTGTTTGACTACTGTATGACGGCGGAGAATGCGGGCGTCGACTATCGCAGGGAAGGCAGGTTCTTCTGCGCTTCTCCTTTGCCGGAAGAAGCCTGTCCGGCGGATGGGACGGAAACGGGCCGGGGCGCTTTGGAGCTGCATCTGATCGACTTATCCCGGGAAAGGGAGGCATCCGGAACAGGGGAATTGGCAGCGGCCGCCGGAGAAGCGGAGGAAATGGATCCGGGTAAACAGGAGGACGCGGATCCGGGGGAACAGGAGGAAACGGATCCGGATGAAGCGGGGGAGGACTTCCTTTCGGAAGCCCGCGAGGACCAGGCTGCGGATGGAACGGAAGACGACCTGCCGGAGCCCGGCGTTCTCCAGGCAGAAGCTGCCTTCTGTGCCGGGCGGATTCGCCGGCTGTGTGAGGAGAAGCTGTGGGACAAGGCGCAGGAGCGGCTTCGTCCAATCCGATACAGGGATATCGTAATCCTGCTGCCGGCGATGAAGGGCGTGGCGGAGGAATTTGCCGCAGCTTTGCAGAAGGCGGGTATCCCTGTCTATGCGGACATGGGCGGCGGATATTTTCAGGCCCAGGAAGTGCAGACCGTACTCAGCTTCCTGAAAGTACTGGACAATCCGCGGCAGGATATCCCTTTAGCGGCTTTACTGCTTTCTCCCGCCATAGGCTTCCGCCCCGAGCAGCTGGGGATCGTCAGGGCGG
>JGI24702J35022_10002549_pt1 | contig 11083 bp, 7 predicted proteins | sample TergutTh196P4_FD_35022 | JGI IMG/M metagenome (IMG submission 35022)
TTATCCACTTGGGTCGAAATGGAAGCGTCAATGCAGTCCCGGACGAAAAACCTTTCCGGAGGCCTCCCCACTATGGCGGCGGCGGCCTTGGCGAAACTTGCCTTCGACACACTGTTCGAATACGGCATCGATGCCAAGCGGGACGTCGAAAACCGCAATTTGACCCCGGCGGTCGAAAAAGTGATCGAAGCGAACACACTCCTTTCCGGGATCGGTTTTGAAAGCGGCAGTTTGGCTACTGCGCATTCCATCGGCAACGAATTGTCCAACGTTCCCGCTTGCCAAAAGGCCGGAATGATGCACGGCGAAAAAGTCGCCTTCGGTATTGCCACGCAACTTTGTCTCGACGATTCCGTTACGGCAACGTACCGCAACCGGGTTTTCGACTTTATGATCGCCATTGGTTTGCCTGTTACCTTCGAGGAACTGGGCATGACGCCGTTCGACCCCGCCGTGGCACGAAAAATTGCCGAGAACTGTGCCGGGCCCGGTTCACTGGTCCATTTTCATCCCTTTGAAGTTACCGCTCAGAGTCTCTACGATGCCATGATGGCCGCCGATGCGCTGGGAAGAGCGAGGAAAGGACATGCTCTCCAACGCCAATAGCTTAACACTTTACAAGAGCCGCAAGTGGAGGCGGTACTCCGCCGGAACTTGCGGGTGTTCGTGTGTGCTGTAGACTCCACCCGCAAGTTTCGCTCCGCTACACTTGCGGCTCTTGATTAAAAATATCATTTTACCGACGCGTTGTAGTCTATTTACACGTCGATCAATCATCTTGCATACAATGAAGTACGCCAAAATTCAAGAAGAAGAACTGAAAAACAAGGTTGCACAAGACTTCTTCGGAAAATTCGATTGCACAGAGATCATCGAAAAGATCGACTTTGCCGTCACGTCGGAGAGACGGCAGACGGCAGACGACAGACGGCAGTATTTCCTCTGGGCGGAAGCCAAAGCCGCTTCGACCGACATCTGTGCAATGCTCACGCAGCTCGTGCTGACTATCGGAAAAGCACGGACTTTCGACAGTATCCTGCCGCCGCCGTTTCTCGGATGTTTCGACCGCGAAAAAATCGCCTTCATTCCCTATCATGCCGTTCAAGATATTTTCGCACAAAATGATTTCAACTGGAAAATCACACCGTCCAACCGCACAACTCGCGAGTTCAAGCAGGTGTACGCGCTGGTCGAAAAAATTATCTGCACCGACAGCCCCGGCGAAACCTACTTGTTCGATTTTGAGAAAAGCGAAAAAGAACTGAAACGGTTTATTCTCGAAAATTTCGTTACAGGAAAACCGGAAGTTACAAAAATTTCTATCAACAAGAACAATTTTATCAACATCTACAACAGATGGCTGGAAGCGGTCAAACCGACCATTGCCGTCAACTGGGAACTGATGAAAAAGGCGGGTATCATCGACGGCGATTTTTATCTCGCCGATCTGCTTTCACGGGAAAACGAAACGCTTAAAGAAAAATTGTTTGTGTTGCTTAAATCGAATCACTATGAACTTGACAGACAATCCGATGTAACCGGTCTTTTCAGTAGCAAGAAAGCGGACTTTATCGACAAGCAAAAGGCACACACGCAGTTCTGGACAATCTATGAGCGGCCGCCTCTCGAAGAATACTGGGACTATATCATCGAACGCCGCGACTTGCTTGTGCCGCAGGATGTTCGGGAACGCAAAGGCTCGTTTTTCACACCGAGAATATGGGTGGAACTGTCACAAAAATACATTGCGGATGTCTTGGGCGAAAATTGGCAGGACGAGTATTATGTGTGGGATTGTGCCGCCGGAACGGGCAACTTATTGGCAGGATTGACAAACAAATACAACATTTGGGCCTCCACTCTCGACAAAGCCGACGTGGACGTGATGCACGATCGGATTGAAAATGGCGCGAACTTGTTGAAAGACCACGCATTTCAATTCGACTTTTTGAACGACAATTTTGACAAGTTGCCGAAAGGCTTACAGGACATTATCAACGATCCGAAAAGACGCAAGAAACTGATCGTCTATATCAATCCACCGTATGCGGAGGTCGCTACGACACGAACAAGGACGTATACTGGTGAGAACAAAAATGCCATCGAACAAAGTGAGACGCACGCCAAGTATTCCGGTCTTGTCGGCATTGCGATGAAAGAACTCTTTGCACAGTTTCTTGTAAGAACGTATGCGGAAATTCCTGGTTGCAAACTGGCGCAATTTTCAAAATTGAAAACTCTCTCAGGACCGAATTTCGTTGCGTACCGGCAGTTCTTTCAGGCAAAACTACAAAAATGCTTCATTGTTCCCTCCGATACTTTTGATAATGTCAACGGACAATTCCCAATAGGTTTTTTCATTTGGGACACTTCCCTAAAAGCAGTATTCAAGGAGACGACAGTAGATGTTTTTGACAAGGGCGGAAACCCCATAGGTGTAAAAGCCGTTTATTCCTACGATGGTGAGAAATACATAAACGACTGGATTATTGAAACAAGAGCGAAAAGTGCAGGTTGCGAGAACATCGCTTTTTTGTGCTGTCAAGGAAACGATTTTTTGAATCAAAACGTCATCAGAATCATGCGGACGAAGGAAGAGTTTGGTAACCCAAGAGGCTCCTACGTTACACAAAACAATTTGATTGAGGTTGCCATTTACTATGCGGTGCGCAAAGTCATTGCGGCAACTTGGCTCAATGACCGCGACCAGTTTCTTTATCCTAACGATGGTTGGGAAACCGACAAGGAATTTCAAAACGATTGTCTTGCTTATATGCTGTTTAGCAATGCCATCCAATCACGGCATGGAGTTAACCATTGGATACCGTTTCTTGAACATGAGGTCGATGCCCGCGATCAATTTGCCAGCCATTTTATCATGAGTTTTATTAGCGGAAAAATGATACAAAACGGATATTCGAGTTTATTTGAGAAAGAAGGAAAAAAACAATTTATAAAACGAAAATTTTCCCCCGAAGCGAAAGCGGTATTCAAGGCGGGCAGAAAACTTTGGACGTACTACCATTCGCAACCTAAGTGTAACGCCAATGCCAGTTTGTACGATATTCGGGAACATTTTCAGGGACGCAATGCCAAGGGAAAAATGAACAATAAGTCCGATGACGAAACGTACAATGCACTCATTGCCGATTTGCGTTCCGCATTGCAAACATTGGCAGTGAAAATCGAACCTAAAGTGTACAAATACGGCTTTTTGAAGAAATAAAAATCACCCGTTTTCCCACCCCACCCTCATTATGACTCCCAAAGAACGCATACTGGCCGCACTGCGACGTGAAATTCCTGACCGCATTCCGATCTTCGAATGGTTCATCGACGCCGCCGTTTCCCAAGCGTTGTGTGGCAGCGACGATCCCATTGAAGTCGTCGAGCGCCTTGACTTGGACGCCGTCAATATCCGCGCCGATTACGGCAAAAAATGGAAAGACGACCGTACCTACGTCGACGAATGGGGCATCGAACGCAAACTGACCGGCGATGTCCTGGCAGCCGCAACGGATTATCCGATCAAAAATATCGCCGAGCAAGCGAACTTCACGTTTCCGGTGCCGGACGCACCGGGACGTTTCGAAACGCTCGAAAAAGCCGTGAAAAAACACGGCGAGCATCGCGGTGTCGTTCTGAATTTGCGTGACGGATTCTCCGATATGCGCGACCTGCTCGGTTACGAAAATGCCTTGATGACGATGTTGACCGAAAAGATTCATTACGCCGATCTCTTGAAGCGGGTCGTCGAATTCAACGTCGCTATGGCGGAGGTTGCCGTTAAGCGTTACGGAATCCAAATCGTTGCAACGACCGACGACGTGGCAACGGGCCGCGGCCCGATCATCAGACCGAAGGTCTACGCCGAGATGATCTTCCCGCATTTCAAGGAAGTCATTCAGGGTTATCGTTCGCTGGGCTTGATCGTGATTAAACATTCGGACGGCGACATTCGGCCTTACCTCGGTTTATGGCTGGAGGCGGGCATTGATTGTTTGGACCCGATTGATCCCGGCGGCGGTTTGGACATGGCCGAGATGAAGACGCAGTATGGCGACCGAATTTGTCTTAAGGGCAACATCGATTGTACGGGCAATCTCTGTGAAGGTACGCCGGAACAGGTCGCTGAGGAAGTCCGCATTTGCATCGAAAAGGGCGGTCCCGGCGGCTTGATCCTTTCGTCGAGTAACACGATTCACCGTGGAGTCAAACCGGAAAACTTCCAAGCCATGCTCGACGCCGCCCGATCGACGTAACCCAACAGAGCCGTAAGATCGCGTTCACAGAGCCCCTTGCGTAAGCAAGGAAACACAGAGCCGGAAGTATAGCACAAAGCAACTCCCGGATTTTATGTGCGTTATCTCGCAATCTTACGATTGCGGCTCTGTGGACGTACCTTGCCAACGCCGAAAAAATGAGGTACAATTTTTCACGTTCCTTACACTAACCGCCTGTTCTTGCCATGCAACGCTTCACTTTGCTCTTCGCCGTTTGCTTTTGCTGTTTGTTTTTTGTTGCGTCGGTACAGGCGCAGGACGAAACAGAAAAGGCGCCCTCCTTGCAGTATGCCAAGACATTTTTCGATATTGCCAACTACATCAGTCACGAAATCGGCAATATCGACAAAGATGCCGATCAAAAACAACAAGCCGCCTTGCGTGCCGACATTTTCATGAGAGCGAGTGACAAACTGTTGGAAATTGCTAAAGAAGATAATGACAGAAACAATGCTTACTCCATAAGGCTCAATGCCTTTCTAAACCAAATAGAAGCAGAAATTGAGGGTGCCCAACAAAGAATGGAAGCGTTTCTCGAAGAATTGGCCGCAAAGGAAGAAACCCGATACAGAGCAGAGGGTTTGCGATTCCAACTGTTCATCTCCGAATCAGTGAAAACGATAAACACTCCCGAAGGCGTGGAATCTTTCAAATCGGGGTTAAAGACGTGGATTTACCGAAACATCGATTGGGATGACATGTACATTCGCGCTGAACGCATTGGACACGGGATACTCATGGTTGTCGAGCGACGTGAGAATTCTGATGAACAATTCATTATCGAATTGTTCAAGGAATTGATTGAATTCATTCAGTCTGCAGAATGTACTCTTTCGGCTGAAGAGAAAGCAACAGCAGTGATACAATTCAAACAACGATTAGAAATGCACCATTTTGGCCTGTTCTATCGAAAGGCACAGGAAACCGCCCATACACAGGAAAGTTTTGACACGTTCAAAGCCGAGTTAAAATCGTGGATCAATCGGAAAACGGTGAATGTCGATGAAATTCCGCAACTGGGACTTCTTTTTGCCGAAAAATGCGGAGTTCCTGCGGAGCAGATCATGAACGAATTAATCGAGTACCTCCAGTCGCCGGAGTGTAAAGCACCGTGGAAAGAACATGGCATAGCCGAATGGAAAAAATTGCTTCTGACCGCCTTCGGCAGCGACTTGAAACTCTACGGTAAAACTTTAGACGACAAAGATTTCGACTGGGACAGTTTGCGAGGAAAGTACGTGTTGGTGCAGTTCACTGCAACGTGGTGCGGTTATTGCCACATGGAAATTCCCGGTATGCGGGAAGCCTACAAGAAGTATTATGACAAGGGATTCGAGATCGTTTCGATTTATATTTCTGAACGCGGATTAGATCCCGTCGCGTCGGTCAAAGAACATGTCGAACACGAAAAGTTGCCTTGGATCATCCTTTCGGAGACTCTGACGGAAAAGGCAAAACAACCGAGTTACGAAAAATCCTACGCTATTCATGGAGTTCCGACAATGCTGTTGGTCGATAAAGCAGGCAAGATCATTATGACGAATGCTCGCGGCAAAGCATTGCAAAGCAAACTGGCAGAGATTTTTTGAACTAATTTTTACCCTTACTTTCACCTATGCTCCGAACCGCTAAAGAAGTTCTTCAGGATGCCCGGGAAAAGCGTTACGCCGTACCGGGATTCAATTGTGTTGCAGATATTATGATCCGAGGCATTCTCGATCACGCGGAGCGGCTGCGCACTCCGGTGTTCGTTATGCTCTACGCCGCCGAAGTCGAAGCCAAAACATGGTGGTACTATCCCACCATTGTTCGAGCCGTCGCCGAACGTTACACAATTCCTATCGTCATCCATCTCGATCATGCCATGGAATTCGGCGTCATTCAAGAGGCTCTCGACAATGGATTTACGTCCGTTATGTATGACGGATCGAATCTGCCTTTCGATCAAAACGCCGAGATGACACGCAAAGTCGTCGAACTTGCCGCTCCTTACGGTGCGTCCGTGGAAGCGGAACTCGGTCTCGTCGGCGGCTTCGGCTTGTCAGGAAAAGACGGTGTTGCCAATGTTCTCACGCAACCAGGTGAGGTTGTCGAATTCGTCAATCGTACCGGCGTTGATTCCCTTGCCGTTTCGATTGGAACCGCTCACGGCGTCTACACGCAGTTACCGAATCTGGATATTCCGTTACTGAAAGAACTGAACGCCGCCAGCAAGGTGCCGCTCGTTCTGCACGGTGGAAGCGGTACGCCGGACGATCAAATCCGTGTCGCCGTCGAAAACGGAATCTGCAAGTTCAACGTCTACGCCGACAACCGCGTTGCCATGTGGAACCGATTCAAGAAAATCGCAACGGAAATTCAGCGGGACGATCCGCTGCCGAACGATTATATCAAACAATTGCAAGACGCCATCGGCGAAGTCGTCGAAGCCAAAGCAACACTCGCCGGTGCAGTCGGAAAAGTGACTAGTTACTAGTGACTAGTGACTAATGAGGAACCGTGTATTTTGCTGCCATCTACTAACCACCATCCACTAACCGTCATCCACTAGTCACTAGTAGTTAGTCACTAGTCACTAAAAAATGAAACTTCTTGCCATTAGTGACCGCTACATACCGGACCGTTTTATGAAAGACGGGTTGGCGGCCCTTTCCGAATACGACATCGAAACGGAGCCACAAATCGTCGGGTTCACGATGGAACGCACCTCAAATTCGGCAACTTGTCCCATCCGTAAGCGGGTGGTATAATGAAGGGGTCTCGTTGGGGGCTTGGGGCAAGAATGTCTCTTCTACTCGTTTTTCGATGGACGACCAATCGCTTTTTGATCCGGGATTTCACGATTTGCCCTTTGATGGCATCGCAAAGCGGCTTTGGTCATTGTTCGTGGAACCTTTTGATCGTTCTCGGCGCCGTGAATACTTGGTACGTCGTCTTGTTGCGTATTTGAGTGATTTGCGGGATACCGGAATGTCTTTTGAAATATGGGTGGACGGTTCATTTACAACAACCAAGGCGTCGCCGAACGATGTTGACGTGGTTGTTTTTTACAGCCACAACGAGTACAATTCCCTATCGTCGGCAGGGAAGCAACTGTTTGATCGGTTGACGGACGCTGCCATTGTCCGGTCGGGGTACGATTGCGACGTTTATTTTGTTCGAAATCACAGTATCGACATGAGAAGTTATTGGAGAGGCTGGTTTGGTTTCTCCAGAAACGAAGAGCCCAAAGGTATTCCACGAATCTTTATTCAATAAGGAGGACAAACAATGTCGGAAATCGACTATCTCGAAAGAAACATTGAACAGGTCGAAGGCATGTTGCAAAAACTGGAAAACGAGATGCGCGAAACTCCCGATCAACGAGGGGCGATTCTTCCGGAATATCGAACCTTCCAACGTCATCTTAAAGACCTGCGATCACAAGTCGTCCGGGCCGGAGCAACACTGGAACTTGCTGACTCTCGTTAAATTTTCTCCCGTAATCAATTGAATGTTCAAACGCATCCTCATCGCCAACCGTGGAGAGATTGCTCTCCGTATTCTCCGTGCTTGTCGGGAGATGGTAGGTCAGTTTCTCCGAAACTGACGCGACTTTCGGAAAAAGTCGCCTACCCCACTACACCCATCCCAAACTCCAATGAAGTTACTTGCCATTAGTGACCGTTACATACCTGGCCGTTTTATGAAAGACGGCTTGGCGTCCCTCTCCGAATACGGCATCGAAACGGATGTCTTTCCTTGGGAACACGCCGAACTGGAGGAACTCCAGGCCGCCAACCTCAAAATCGAACTGGAAGGTCCCGACGCCGTTCCACTGCCGGAGGAACTGTACGGAATTGTCGGTCAGTACGACATTATCGTAACACAGTTCCCGCCGGTGCCCGGACGACTCATCGAGTCCGCTTCGCGTTTGAAACTGATCGGCGTTTTGCGCGCCGGTGTGGAAAACATCGATGTCAAAACGGCGACGCAACGTAACATTGCCGTTTTCAATACGCCGGGCCGTAATGCCCGTGCCGTTGCGGAATGTACCGTCGGACTGATCCTTGCGGAAATCAAGAACATCGCAAGGGCCAACATTGCGTTGAAACAAGGCCGGTGGACGCGGGATTTTCCGAACCAAAAAGAGATTCCCGAACTGTATGATCGAACCGTCGGACTCGTCGGATTCGGTATGATCGCCCGACTCGTCGCAAAATTTCTCGACGCTTTCGGCGCGAAAATCATCGTCTATGATCCCTTCTTCCAAAAGAGTAACGAAAATATCGAACAGGTCGATCTCGAAACGCTGATGCAGCGGTCGGATATTGTGTCGATTCACGCACGTTATTTGCCGGAAACGCATCACTTGGTCAAGCGGGAGCATCTCCTGATGATGAAACCGACGGCGATTCTCGTCAACACGGCACGGAGCGGTTTGGTCGACGAAAAGGCGTTGATCGACGTTTTAACGTCACGTAAAATAATGGGCGCCGCTTTGGACGTGTTCGATGAGGAGCCGTTAAAGCCGGACAGTCCGTTCCTTGCATTGGATAATGTAACGATTGTTCCTCACCTTGCGGGCAGTACGATTGATGCTTTCCGTAACACACCGAAACTGTTTGCGGCGCACCTTGTCCGCTGTCTGAACGGCGAAAAGAATTTACCCGCCGTCAACGGCATTGTGCCGCCGATCGCGTCTGCGAGCAAATAAGTTTGCATTTTTATATTCCTTTTTGATGCGATCAGAGTGAAACAGCAGCAGAACTTGAAGTTTGTTTATGCGCGCCCTTTGTCTCGTTTTCGATTCTTGTTCACTATTTTCCCCGGTATCGCGGTGACGGAGAATTTGATCTTTTGGCTGACGGCGTTGCATTTTCGTTATCGCAAGAAGATCGTTCTTATTTAGGACAATATTGATTTTCACAAGGCGGCGAAAGAATATTTTCTGTTACGTCATTCGGACCGGTTTGATTTCGTGGCGTTTCCGACGTATGCTCCGGAATTGAATCCTGTGGAATCGTGTTGGAAGAAAATCAGAGCCGCAATCGTAAGATTGCGCTGACATGGCGCAATCTAACGATTGCGGCTCTGTTTTTAATGACGGCGAACTCTAACGAAAAAGCGACTCGGCGTCAAGAGATTGGTTCGTTGTATGAGCGTTTTCCTGCGGACTTGGCGAGGTCTTATGGAAATTCATTATACGCCGAAGCATGGCTGTTGGCTCAATATGGCGGAGATTGAATTGAGTGTTTTGGCGAAGCAGTGTTTGGATCGTCGGTCGGGTGACATTGAAACCTATTGTCGTGAAGTACAGGCTTGACAGGATGCTCGCAATTCTTCCGGCAAGGGCGTCGACTGGCATTTCACCACCGCCGACGCCCAAACAAAACGCAAACGGCTCTATCCACAATTTTAGACTTGGTGAGGTGCTGGGAAACGATGCAAATTATTTTTTTCTACGTGCCGTTTCACGGATTTCGATTAGTGCCTTCATCACATGATGAAGACCGTTCTTGTGCGCTTTGACACCAAAGGAATCGTGCAAACTCCGGTACAGTTCGTATAATCGTGCATAAACGGCGGCGGCATTTTTGTTCGGTTTATACACCGTTTCCTTCACGCCGGTCATTTTCTTTTGAGCATCCTTCACGTTTTTGAACGTTCCGCCGACAACGGCACCGAAGATCGCGGCACCAAGCGCACAGGTCTGCGGACTGCGACTGATTTTCATTGGCCGGTTGCACACGTCGGCGTAAATCTGCATCGTGAGCGGACTTTTCTCCGCAATGCCACCGCAGTTGACGACCTCCTTGACCTTCACGCCGTACTCTTCGTAACGGTTAATGATCGTCAAGGCCCCGAACGCCGTCGCTTCAATAAGCGCACGGTAAATCTCCGCCGCCGTCGTGTGGAGCGTCGTGCCGACGGTCAAGCCGGTCAACAGTTGATCGACCAGCACCGTGCGATTGCCGTTGTTCCAATCGAGACAGAGAATTCCGCTTTCGCCGGGATGAAGTTTCGCCGCTTCCTGGGAAAGGTTTTCGTGAACGTCGCCGGAGGAATACGATTGCGGTACGCAATGCTTGACGAACCAATTGAAAATGTCGCCCACTGCGGATTGGCCCGCTTCGAGACCGTACATCCCCGGTAAAACGCTGCCCGGTACGATACCGCAAAGACCCGGAACATCGGCCAACGGCTCGCTCAACGGATGCACCATCATATCACAGGTACTCGTTCCGATAATTTTGACGAGCGTGCCCGGCTTGATTCCGGCTCCGACGGCACCCATGTGCGCGTCCATTGCACCGACGGCGACCGGAGTACCGGCTAAAAGACCGACTTTGGCGGCGACCGCTTCGCAGAGTCCGCCCGCTTTTTGGTCCGCCGTTTTCGTAACACCATTGTACCGGGAACGAATCGCCGCAAGATCAGGATCAAGCGTTTTGAGAAACGCCGCGCTTGGCAGACCGCCCCACTGGTCGTTGAACATTGCCTTGTGTCCGGCGGCGCAGATGTTGCGAATCAACGTGTCCGGATTAGTGTTACCGGTAATGAACGCCGGAATAAAATCGGACTGTTCGACCCAACTGTACGCAGCGTTGAACACACGCGGATTGACGCGCCGACAATGCAGAATCTTGGACCAGAACCATTCGCTGCTGTAGGTTCCGCCGCATTTCGTCAGATAATGGTCTTTGTTCTTCGCCGCCCTTTGGGTAATCTCGGCGGCTTCGGCAACGGCGGTGTGGTCTTTCCAGAGCCACGCCTGGGCGTCGAGATCGTTTTTGAATTCCGGTAACATACCGAGCGGC
>JGI24702J35022_10002550_pt1 | contig 11083 bp, 9 predicted proteins | sample TergutTh196P4_FD_35022 | JGI IMG/M metagenome (IMG submission 35022)
CGGATCAATTGTAACCAACGCTCCATTTTCTATATCGGCAATGAGCATTTTTATAGCGCGAGCCACAATATTACCTATCCTTGTCCGTCCCAAGAACACCGGTTCTCGTCTGTATAACGCTAGGGAAACCCTGATTAATTGCCTGTGCGGGCGAATCGCTACGTTGCGCGGTGCTCGTGCCGACGCCACCTCGAAATGTAAATAAATTATGGAGAAATCCTTGTAAAATATGATATTGGAAGTTCTGTATCCTTACTTATTCCATGAATAAGCAGCATTGTATTATTCATACTATTACTTTCTTTTATATGTATTTTGTAAAAAAGACTTATATCAAAGAAATAAGAGTACATTGTCTTGTCACCAAGAGAATACAATATTTTTTCGACATTAACATCTTGCCAGTTTACAATTATACGACTATCATGAATAGAAACAATTGGATCGGTATATTGTTTATTCATCTGCTCCTGCATATTTATAGTTTGAATAAATTTCATGATAAGTGCATCAACATCTATCCCTCGAGCTTGATGATTATCATTTTCAATAATGAAGACGTTGTTGCCGGTACGTGAGCGTAACCAAGGGTAGGCATGCTCAAAGGGAAAATACATATCATTTGTGGAAATAATAGCATAAGATTTGTTTGATTTTGTAGAGATATAATACGGATCAAATAGTTTGGCATATCCGGGATATGCCTCGTACATATAACTTTGGGAGTTACCACTCAGTGTGAAACCGCCTGAACTCATGTAATATATAATACCGGCAATGGGGGCAGCAGACAACTCATTGACTAAAGTCGCGATAATACCGCCATTGCTCGCCCCCATCAAGATTAACGGGATATCCGCGTCATACGGTATGAAATTATTTGCTAAAAACAAAGCGCAGGAAGCAGCCTTTAACAATATTTCTTGCTTGGTTTCACCACAAAATAATGAATACTTTGTATTCAATTCACCCCAGCTTAATCCCACAAAAAGGAATCCATACTCGGCAAATTTCTCGGCCATGCTTTCAAGGTTGAGAATTGATGTACCGGCTATGTATAAAAAAATACCCTTTGGCTGAGAGTCGGCAGGCATTGCTCTCCAAAAATGGGCTATGGCTTTTTCATCCTTTTTCCAGCCAATGTCGAAATGTTCAACTACAATGCCGTTTGATTTTTTTGAATTGAGTAATTCTTGTGAAATTGTTGATAAATCGGAACGTATTTCCTCGACAAATTCTTGTGAAATTGTTGACAAATCGGAACGTATTTCCTTGACAAATTCTTGTGAATTTGTTGACAAATCGGAACGTATTTCCTCGACAAATTCTTGTGCGATTGTTGATGAAATAGAATTTTGTTGACCACAAGAGGTATTACATACACATAATATTACACATAGCATGCTGTATGTATAAAATCTCATTTTATACCTCCTTATAAATTAAAACATATATTGCAAAAACAAAGCAGCTAAATCACATTCTTCAAATTTATATTGTTCATTTTTTCTTAGAATAGCAAAAATTGTATCCCCACGATTTTGCACGTTAAAATTAAATAGTTTTAATAGTAAATGCAATAATTTATATCTGCTTGGCGATATAAATGCAAATTCTGTAGATAATAAATCAACGCCAAACCCACATTTTGTTGCTAACAGATTAATTTCTTCCGGAGAATATTCTTTAACATGGATCGGATACGTCATTGGATTTTTATTTTTTAATAGGCGCATCATTGACATATAGCTCGTAATATTTGGTGTTGTCAGTAATATGCGTCCATTTGGTTTCAAGATATGCCCAAAAGACTTAAACATTGTTCTAACTCCCTCAAAATGCATCTCATGATATCTCTTGTCATCAGCAATATGCTCTATAACTTCCATACATAATATTGTATCAACACAATTTTCGCTTAGCTCTATGGAATCACGTAAATCGCCACCATGGTGTATAATATTGTGGAATTTAAGAATTTTATTTAATAAAAATGTAAATACACCACTATCTCCAGTCTCAAACACTATACCACGACCATCACACAATAAATTATGATTCACAATATAATTAAGAGTAATAAGATAACGGTATGCATGTGCAAGATTATTGTTGATAATCGCATCATCAGTATTCATCGACCGAAAATATTCAATGATATATTTTTGTATGAGTTCTATATTGATAGTTTCGCGTGATATATCCATTTTATTCTCCTGTAATATCTGTATCAAAATACGGAAAAAAATTGGTCAAATATGTAAGGCCACGCGGCCTCTCCCCGATATTCCGGGCAGGTGTGCCAGCCACAATAGTATATGGCGAAACATCTGTTGTTACTACCGCTCCGGCAGCAACAACAGCTCCTTCACCAATAGTCACTCCAGGGAGAATAATTGACCGCACGCCGATCCATACATGATCTTCAATCCGCACCATACCGCCGACACAATGAAAATCCAAACTTTTGGCGGCATGTTGCAAAGTAATGATACAGCATTCGAAAGAAACATTGACATTATTGCCTATGATAATGCCCGTTCTCCCGTCTAGATAGCAATTTCGGTTAATAACGGTATTATCCCCTATGGATATGGAACAGCCTGTATAATATCCAGTAATGAATTGGTGCATTGCAACATGGGTGTGTCGGCCTATGCTAATATGCAAAACGTGGCGGTAATAAAAATCCCGCAATACATTACAAGGAATATGCGCGACGATATTGTTACCGATATAAAATAACAGCGCTTTATAGAAGATATACCAAGGCTTGAGTATTCTTTTAACATATCTATTCATATACGCACAACCCTGTTCGACAAATAGTATTAACAAATTGCTGCGCCTGCGGGCCTGTGTTTTCAATATCCGTCATAATTGTTATCGCATGAATTCCATCAACATGCCCGTAGTCGGCCCAAAAACGCGCCAGGCTGAAATGAGACAAATATGACAATTCCAGCAGGGAAATATCAAAATCAAGATAAATATCCTTGCCAGGTAAGAGCCAGGTCGGCTCTCGACAAATCACCGCGCAGACACGCCGGTTTCCATCAATCAATTCTTTTATCCGCTTCAGTGAAGAAGGCACCTTATGCAAAGGGTTTTCCAACACCAGGATTACAGTTTCTTTGACTCCCCGACGTTGGCGGTCAATCCGGCCACGCTGTGTTTTGCCAGATAAATAGCCGTAAAACATTGCTTTATAAGTCGGCCATAGAGATTCTATTATGGCAGCGGAATTATTATGTAATTCGCAGGCAGCAGAGTAAAACTGAAAATCCCCCACGCCGCTTTCCCCATCGCCCATGCCGTAGTTATAATATTTCCGCCAGATTTCTTCACCGGTTTGCGGCGTATGCCAATAAGCTACGGCCTTTTTGTTGAAAATCCATTTTGAGGAAAAACGCCTGTATGTAATGTCAAAAAGGGTATCTTCTCCTGCAAAAGTGAGAAATTCCGGCAAACCGCCGCTTCGTTCAAAAAGTTCCCGCCGCAGGGCCAGGCCACGGCAGGAAGGAAGAAAATTCCGCCAATCAATATGATCCCAATCACACTCAAAGAGATGCCTCTTCTCTTCTTGGACATGGACAGATCGATAAACAGCACCAGCCAGATCCGCATCCGGATACTCAAGCAGAGGGCCTGCCAGATTGGCTAAATAATCACAAGGCATTGCACATCCGGCGTCAATAGTCAACACAATATCGCTGGTCGTAGCCCTAATAGCGATGTTGCGGTCCTGCGCCAGAGTGGTTTCTGCGAGGTTATGTTCACGGCATAAATACTGGGAAGAAAGCAGACGCACCGGCAAGGAAAGACGGCGGCTTTCTTCAATAATAATCTCAGGTGTACCATCCGTAGAGCCGTGATCAATGATCACAAATTCTTTAGGCAACGCAGTCTGAGCCGCGAGGGATCGCAGATAATCCACCAGCCCGTCAGCTTCATTTTTCACCGGGATGACTACAGAAAAGCCATCTGATGGAATACCCGAATACGTTTTGCTGATAGCCAGACATTCAATGGGTTTGAGGTACGTCAAACCGGCATAGGGAGAATATGCAGGAACCGGACCGGCGCTGTCGGCACTGTCGCTTTTTGAGCGCCTGCGCACATAGCGTACCAAGGGCAATACGCCGGGAATTTTTTTAATATGCTGTTTGTAGCTTTCCTTCAGAGTCATCTAGCTCTCCTGCTATAACGTATCTGTTCTAATTCTTTATAGACGAAACGTTTCAAAGCAACAGCTTTCTCATGATCATGAAATTTTTCAATATAGCGCAAAGCACCCTGTCCGAGCCTGGCGCGCAGGGCATCATCACGCACCAATGAGAGCAGGGCTTGTGCAAATTCCTCTGCACTATCGGCAATCCAGATAGATTCTCCGTGAACTGCCTGCAAGCCCTCACATCCTTTAGATGTGGAAAGTACAGGCAACCCTCTGCTCATGGCCTCAATAATTTTCACCCGTACGCCGCTACCGGATAAGAGAGGCACAATCATAAAACCCGCTTGCGCCAACAAAGGGGAGATATCATCCACAAAGCCATGAACATATACGCTCTTCCCATCATGGGCGGATTGAATGAGTGGTGTGGGATTCCCTCCGACAATGTGTAAAATCGTCTTATTTTCATATAGCGCATCGCGAATACATGGCAAAATATCCTGAACAAACCACTCCATACCCTCGGCGTTAGGTCCCCACCAGAAACCGCCCATCCAGAGAATATGGCATATTCCGTCCACGGCACTACGCACACGTGGTACCGCGGGAAAAGCCAAAGGCAGATGTAACCTGCGTCCCGCTGAAGTGACTTTTGCCATATCAGTCGGGGAGATAAACGTCATGACCTCGATACCCCAAACATTCTCTATCTCAACCCGGCGGGCATTACGCCTGCTGAAGAAGGCCGCAATTTTTTTAATAAGAGAATCCGAGTCTGCAAGCCAGAAAGGAAACAATTCAGATTCAATATTATGGCTGACCAACAACGCGGGGATGTCCGGGAAAAGGCGCTTCATGAATGCCAGGTGCGTGGAATGCAGTTCCATAAAAGCAATGGGAAAGACGTTGATGATTTCACGGGCAGTTACGGCAACAGTATAACTATAATGACTTATATCCAGAAAAGGCAGTCCAAGCAGTATCCTTTTAGCATAGTACACAATTTTATTATACGCATTTCTCCCTAGATATTCCCTCTGCACCAGGGTGACGCTGTGGAAATAGCGGTCATACAATTCTGCATGGGCCTCAAGCTGTGACTGCATGGCCGTATCGCCTACGATCAGGAGATGCAGATTATATTCCGTAGAAAATGGGAGCAATGTATTTGCGATGTATATTGCGCCGCCGGAAGTCGCCGGCAAAGGTGGGGTGTGCGTTACCACCAGAATCCCCTGTTCGGAATATGCTCCGCCGGAACGTATTCTTTGCCAGACATGCTGCCGGGAATGGGTATACATAAGAAATCATCTCCTTGAAGATAAAAAAGTTTGCGCGAAACGGCTCAAAGTGCGCAGGGGGGCAGTGACGCGCCAACTGCGTGAATGCAGTAGTTTCTGAATACGGGCATCGCGCTCTTCAAGCAGAATGCTCAATTCCTGAATGCGGGCCGCAAGCTCAACGGGCGAAACATTTGAAACATATTCAAAACGGCGCTCTCCTCTGGGTGTAAGAAATTTGCTTACATTTAATTCTCCTGAAAATTTTTCCTTTTTGAGAACAAAATAAAATTCTCCATATTTTCCAGTATTATGATATGATTTTAGATTTAAAGAAACAAAATTTGACTTTAGAATAGGAACTAAAATAGTATCTCTGAATGTTTCTCCCTCAAAATGATGCCTGTGAATGCCAATATCTGCTTGTTTATGATCTGCTAAAATTCTCAATTTATCAATATCCATAAATGAATTCGGGTCATTTTCCTTATTTATATATGACATATCGTAATAAAAAAAATGATCAAGTATATGTTCTGTTTCAGAATATGATCCACTTTTGAAATAATCAATGACTAAATGAGAAAAACTTGTAACAAATCTAAATTTATCAAACCCATATTTTTTATCAGGTGCAGCAATAAAAATATATCCACCATCATTAATAATAAACCCTAACTCCTGAAGCCAGAATATTACATTCTGAACATGTTCAATGACATGATTTGCTACAACAAAATCATATTTATGGCTAATAAAATTTCTATAATTGTCTGATGTAACAATTATATCTGTTTCCGGTACTCGATTATAATCATCGATAGTAGCGCAATGTTTTTCTTGTTGTTCTCTTGTTACATAATCAAGATACGTCATATTGCAATCATTATTATCAAATGTTGGATGCATTGATGGCCCAATTTCTAAACCATTCATGTTTTTACGTATATATGGGAGAAATTTTTCCCTGCGTTCATGCTGTAGTAAAGTATAATCAGGCATATCATCTCCCTCTATTGTTTATTAATTAAGTTTTAGTGAATCTTAGGATAAAATTTCGCGCAAAACGGCTCAAGTATCTGGTGATTTTCCAGATTTTAGACCGAAAGACATTTTCCAGTTGCGCATCCTTGGCCGAAAGAGCTATTTCGCGCTCTGCCACCATCGCTTCATATTGGGCAATAATTCGCACAGCATTTCCTTCACCTGATGATAACGGAACGGCGGAACAGACTGGGGGTTCTGGCAGTAGTTCCACCCAGTCCGCCGCCGGTTTTGCCCTTGGTGGACCCTTCAGGATACCCGCTATGAGTTGATCATACCGTGCATACGTCTGTGAAGCGTCAAAAGCGTCTATAATATCTCGTGGCAGGTTCGGCCGCACGACGCTCCGGCATGTTTGCAGCATGGCACAAGCCAGATCGGCAACGAGCCTGGGGGATGGATGCAGCGTTCCAATGTGAGCAAATGATGTATTGGTGTAAGGAAAATCCCTGTCAACCACCTGGATACCTGAATATGGAGCGAAATGACGCGCAAAACCGACATCGGTGGTGACCACAGCCAGATTGGCGGCTAATGCTTCCAGCAACACAAGTTGCCCGCCTTCAATGGCAGCAGCATGTATAAAAGCATTGGCCATCAAGTAGTACAGCTCTGGCGTCATACTGTGCCCAACATAGCTAACACGTTCCTTCAGGCCGTTTTTGTCAACATAGGTAAGAATTTCATCTAGATAGTCTTGTTGGTGCGGATATCCAAGCAGCACAAGCCGAGCATGGGGAGCTAGCTCATAGATGCAGCGAAAACTTTTAACAAGAGCTAAAACTCTTTTAACCCGCATAATGGAAGCAACAGCGGCAAAAATAAAATCCTCTTCAGAAAAGCCCAGTCGCCTGCGCAACACTCGCGCTTCCTGTGCTGCTTCCAGCGTGAATTTGGATAGATCGATGCCGTTGGGAATGGTCAGACATTTTTCGACTGGGATACCAAAACGCTCGACACTGTACTCTTTCACGGCCTCGGAAACAGCAACAAATAGCGTAGTATGCGCCGCGGCTTTTGCAAACATTTCTTTTTCCGCATCGTTAAACCAAACATAGACATTGTGCAGAACCTGTATGAAGGGAATGCTCAAGTTCTCATATACATGGACACCCTGAAAGGAGTAATGAGAAAAAACTATCTTCGGTCGGCTCCGCTCCAATTCCTGTAGCAGCGCTTGTTCATTGTAAGGGAAAACGCAGACGCGCAACCCGCTTCGCAGCGCTTTGCAAGCTCCCTCACCTGTCGCGCCCAACACTAGAAATGCAACGCTATACCCCCAGCCCTCCAGGGCACGGGCTAAATCAATAGCCACGTTTTCCATACCTCCCTCATGCATATTGTCGAACTGCATGAGAATGTCGCAGACAGGTAGCTCGTGGACAAATTCAGAAGGATAGTGTTTTTGTTCTGGGAGGGTGTTAATCATGCTGCAAATCTCCTCATTTTATAGGGATAAAACCGCAAGAATTTCATAGCAAAATTGTTAAACATACATTTGTCCAATTAGACCGCCGCTTCCGTCATAATCCCAGGCAAGAATAAACTTAAAACTCCAACGAATAAAATTAAATGCCGCCAATATCCAAAGCGCACCAAATACAACCGGTACTCTAATCGATAATGAAGAAACGAATATACGGACAACAAACAGTATTATTGCAATGAGCAATAAAGGGAAAAACGACATTAAATTCATCACAACGCCTATCAAAAACAAACTTGCGGGATAGTTCTTTTTTTTCATTTCACGCCTCGCTAATATAAAATTCACGCAGAACGCTATCGACCGTCATCAACCATTATACCACAAACCCATACGTTTGGCAAGAGTTACCAGGGGTTCTTTTCAATTGAATTTCAACCTCGAAATACACGATACGCACCAAAGTTAAATTTCGTGTGTTTTGCGTTTTTCGCGGTTGAATGAAATTGATGCAATGTCACAGTTACTGCGGAACGCATGAATGCGTTCCCTGCAGCGAAGGCGGCGGTGTTGTGGAATTGGACGGGCGGCCGGTGTGGTCGCCCCTACAGATTTAATCCACCCATGTAGGGGCGTGGTTTGACCGCTCATCCAATTACGCAACATTATTGTCTTAACAAGCAGGGGGTGGATTTATCCATTATACGGTACAATCGGCTAAATCCGTCAATCATACAACTTCGGTAAAGTATTTCCACCGGCGGCCATGGCGATAGCCCCGTCCGCTTACTTCATGCCATCCAAAAAAACGTTGTAATTCTACAAAATTCCGCAGTATAATCAAACCTGTTTTTGCGATGATTTGATAGATGAAAATGAAGATGAAAAAAGAGTTTATCAGGGTGATGAGTATATCCTTTCGATTAATGAATTTTGGGGGCATTATTACAGAGAGGCAGATACTGTTTCTCTAAATATATTTAAAGGCTATTTGTTTTACAATAAATAGAGGATGAATAATCTTTGAAAACAGGCGCCTCCGATGCCGTAAAGGAATGGTTTATGGTTGGTGAATGGAAAAAATTGCCCAACGAAGTGGTCGGAACAGAAACGTAAATAAATACAAAAATGAATTCGCAAGATGTCAAACAATAAAAATTTTGAGCTGCGGGAATGGCGTTTATCCGATGCGGCGTCGATTGCCGAACATGCGGATAATATCAATATTTGGAACAATCTCCGCGATGCGCTTCCGCATCCTTATTCGGAAGAAGACGGGAAAAATTTCATAGAAACGGCGTTGTCCAAGCCAAAACCCGCTACCCTTTTGGCGATTGCAGTTGAGGGAAAAGCCGTTGGAAGCATCGGCATCGTGTTGCATACAGATGTTGAACGGATTACTGCCGAATTAGGTTATTTTATAGGCGAAAATTATTGGAATAGAGGCATTATGACCGAAGCCGTCAAGCAAATGGTAACGTATGCCTTTACAAATTTTCCGCAACTTCGTAAAATATACGCAACGCCTTTCGATTTCAACACCGCCTCGCACAAAGTGTTGCAAAAAGCAGGATTCGAGCGGGAAGCAATATTGAAACAGGCAGCAATTAAAAATGGGAAAATAATTGATGTACATTATTATAGCCTGATTAAAAGTCAATGGCTAAATCGCGGGATGGCACACCGTAGTTTTTAAACACGACTATTTTCCGCTTTTGGAAGATTTGCTGTACGAGTCCATTTTCTTGCCCGAAGGTGCGGGACCGCTTCCGCGAGACATAATCAAAAAACCCGAAATAAACAACTATTATTGAAGTTATCAGGTATTCGAGATTTTGGCATTCGCTGCCAAGTCGGACAGTCCACCACCGGCGCTGCCAGCGGAGATTGGCAAAAAAGCCAAGAGTAAAGACCGAAGTGATTCTGACGGAAAATCACACCTGCATCGGCTTTTGGGTTTTGACCCGACATCAATTACCGGCATCGGATATGTCACGGCAAATTTTACATTCCCGGAGTTTGGAACAAATTTCGATTGTTTTCCCGACAAGCGACATTTTGCGTCATACATCGGCCTTGCTCCTTCGCTAGGCAAAAGTCAGGGGGAGCACCAGTCATTCCGTTCAATCCCGCGCCAGTAGGCGGTAGCCCGGCCTATTCATCCCCTGCCATCTCAAAATAACTCTTGCGTTTTACGTGATTCCTGATTAAAGTCAAGTTTCGCATGTAGTGGAAACTGTAGCGGAAGACGCGTATGACTTCAGCAACAGACAATACGGATATAAAATGATATGTAACGCGGTTCCTGTTAATCTAGCATTTTTAATAACGGAGCAAATATAAAAGGCTTTATTCTAATGGAAACACGTTCGACAATAAAATCAACCATTATGGGGAAAGCATACGAATATGCTTGTGTTATCGCGTTGTCTGATTTCTTAGAAAATGTTTGTCCTTTCGAGGTGGTTGAAAATAGCAGCCTGATAATTGCCAAGTTTCTATACTCTGAAATAAAAGCGTTGGATAGAAATGAAATGTTAAAATCCGCCAAAGCAGGAATGAGTGCAATCATAGATATGGAGCCGCGTATTTTAGAAGATGAAAAATGCAAATTAACCATCTTATTGCAGCCTGATAATGTTGCAAAAAATGGCGACGTTCGCGATCTGCTTATTATAAGGCAATCAATCGAATGGGAAATAGGAATATCTGTAAAACATAATCACGCGGCACTTAAGCATTCAAGATTATCAAAAAATTTAGATTTTGGGAAAGCGTGGTTTGGAATACCGGTCTCAAAAGCGTATTTTAATGAAATATCGCCTGTATTTGATTTATTGAAAATCCTTAAAGATAAAGGAAAATTATGGCTCGAGATGCCAGAAAAAGAAAAATCAGTTTATATTCCTGTATTAAAAGCATTTATGAGGGAATTTAATTCTCTCTATAAAAAGCATGATGACGAAATTACGTCGGGATTGGTTAAATATCTTCTTGGTTCGAACGGGAAAGATTATTATAAACTCATTCACTACAACAATCATACTACAAGAATTCAACCATTTAATTTATACGGGAAATTAAACCAATCTTCTAAAAAACAAAAGCCAAAGAAGATTTTTGGGGAAATACAACTTCCTACGAAAATTACCAGTTTGA
>JGI24702J35022_10002551_pt1 | contig 11080 bp, 2 predicted proteins | sample TergutTh196P4_FD_35022 | JGI IMG/M metagenome (IMG submission 35022)
TAATTCGTCTAATGTTTTCTCCTTTTTTTTCCCTTCCCTCATTAATTGAATATCATTAAATGCATTTTCGAGTTCATAATAGAGCCAACTTTTTTTTGCCTTTTTCTTTGGGAGTTTTTCAATAGCTACCGCTTGCGGAATAGAATGTAAAAATGCTACGACACTTTTTCCCAGCGCCATCTTTTCGTTGATTGTTACCTGATACGTAGCCATATCTGTCAATTTTTCATTTATTGAGCGCAAAGATACATCGTTATTTGTGAAAACAAAAATTATCAATTCAGATTTTAGATAGATTACTTCGCTCCTTGCAATGAAGGTTGTTTTCGTTCTACAACACAGGCAAGGAACGAAGTAATCTTCTTATAGTTAATTTAATATAGCACTTTGACGGTTTTATTATTGGATGTTACAATATAGACGCCACGTACTGATAGTGGTATGGTGACGGTGGTCGTATATGCTACGCCGTTGTAAACAACCGATCCTAAAAGGTTATAGACATGCCATGGTTTGTCTGGAGTTAGTCCCGTTACATGCAATGCTCCATTTAATACGTATGCGTTCAGTGGGTTAATATGCGGATTGTTAATACCGGTAGGTGATACCGTATAGGTTAATTCAATGGATACAGACGTCAGGTCATCACCGCTGACGGTCAGTGTTACTATATATACGCCTTCCGCCAAGTTGTCGACAGGGGTTAGTGTAACATCCGTTTCGCCGCCGACCGGCAGGCTGTTGACGGTTTCGGCAGGTAGCGTGAAAGATGTTGCGTTATCTCCTGAAAGGGTGAGTGTCAGAATGCCGGTCGCCATGTTACCCGTATTGAGGATACGTGTAGTCAGTTCGTCGACAGGCGACAGCTCGATACGTTGCAGTGACGCAGAGTATGGCGTTGCCAGGATGACGCCGGGGGTAGGCATTGTTACTATAATAGTCGCGCCGCGTGTTAGGGTGACGGTAAAGGAGAACGCACCGTTGACGCCGTCCGGGTTGTCTTCTGTACCGGCGATTGCAGGCGTAAGGGAGCTGACTTCCACTAATGCGTCGATAGGTGTAGACGACGAGCGGAGTTGTAATCCGTGCGATTGACCAAACAATTGGTCGAGCGTATTCAAAAGCCATGTTTTAACGCTTGCATTGTCGTTCCCTGTCAGTTGCGCTATGTGGTAAGTTCCGCCTTCGATGTCGGATTGGGCGGTTTTGACAGCTTCGGCGTCAACAGTTGCCTGTGTCTTTTCGAAAGTAGCTGTGACTGTTACATCGTAATCGGGCATTATAAAAGCTCGGTTGATTCCTGAACCGCTAAGCGAAACGATGGTTGCCGTTTCGCCGGTTTTATGGGCGGTTATTGTTATCAACTCATAGCCTAAGGCAGGCGTAATAGTCAGTGTGACGGCTTCACCTTGCTGAGCGGTTGATTTGTCGGTTGATATGTTACCATTGGTCAATACCCCGATAAGTACTGAAAAGACCGGCATAGATGAAATTGTACCGCTGTTGCTTGCCGTACTGGTTGCGTTACCTTTAGCAAGCGAAACCGTGAAGCTGAAGCTACCATTTGTTTCACCGACTGAGGGAGTAAAGGTTGTCAGTGTGAAATTGGATGCTGTCAATGTAATTCCTGTTGCTGCAATCAGGCTATTGATTTGTGTTGCGAGCCACGTTTTTACCGTCTCTTCTGTATTGGCAGTCAACCGGGCTACAATATAGGCATTGTTTTCGATGGCGTTCATGGCGGCGGCGACCGCTTCAGCGTCAAGTGTAGCCTGCGTCTTTTTAAAGGTAGCCGTGACAGTTATATCATACCCGGGCATTTCAAATGCACGGGTATTGCCTGAACCGTTAAGCGACACAACAGTAAGCGGTTCGCCGGTTTTATGAGCGTAGATCGTTTCCAACTCATATCCTGTGTCTGGCGTAATGGTCAGTGTAACCGTTTCATCCGGAATGGCGGTTGATTTGTTGGTTGATACGCTTCCATTCGTCAATAATCCTATAAGTACGGTATAGACCGGATCAGACAAAATTATCCCGTTGTTTCTTGCAATATCGTTTGTTGTACCCTTAGCGAGTGAAACGGTGAAATCGAAACTGCCGTTTGTTTGATTGGCGGCAGGAATAAAAGCGCTAAGCGTAATATTAGATTCCGTCAACGTAATACCGGTTGAGGCAATCAGGCTTTTAATTTGAGTTACAAGCCATGTTTTGACCGTTGCTTCGGTATTGGCAGTTATTTGTGCAACGTTGAAAGAATGGTTTTCGATAGCGTCTTTGGCAACAGCAACCACTTCGGAGTCAAGTGTAGCTTGCGTCTTTTTGAAGTTAGCCTTGACAGTTACGTCGTAAGCGGGCATGGTAAAGGAATAGGTATCACCGGAACCGTTAAGCGGTATACCTATTACCGCTTCGCCTGTTTTGTTTGCGGAGATACCATCTGGTTCGTAGCCTGCATCGGGTGTAAGGGTCAGCGTGACAGTTTCGCCTTGTAGGGCATTTTGCATGTCTGCCGACAGGGTACCGTTGACAGGGGTTTCGACTGTTACAGTAAAGAGAGACGCAGCCAGAATTGTTCCGTTTTTGCTTGCCGTTCCTGAAGCGCTGCCTTTTGTGAGTGAAACATCGAAGTTGAAACTACCGTTTGATCCACCGGCGGCGGACGTAAAGCTACTCAAAGTGATGTCGGTCTCCGCCACCGTTATTTCGGTTTCATCAATCAGGCTGTTTATATAATCCCTGAGCCACAATTTGACCGTTGTTTCGGTATTTGCCGTCACTTGGGTGACGATGAATGCGTTATTTTCGATAATGTCCTTTGCTTCATCAACCGTTTCATCATCTAATGCAGCCTGCGTCTTTTTGAAGGTAGCCGTGACGGTAACTGCAAACGAAGGCATGATAAACGTTCGTTCATTATCTGAGCCGTTTAACGGAACATTGGTCGAGGGTTCACCTGTTTTGCAGGCTACGATAGATTCCAACTCGTAGTCTGTGTCCGGCGTGATGGTCAGCGTGACCGTTACGCCCTGTGAGGCGGATGTCATGTCGGCTGAAACGCTTCCGTTGGAAAATGTTCCGATACTCACACCATAAGTTGGAACCGACGATACATTCACGGTTGCAACGTTGGAGCGCACTGAAGTAGCTCCCGTTGCGCTTACTTCACAGAAATAGTAATATATGCCTGTTGTTAGCGTTGTTGGTATTGTAAATGTTGAAGATGTCGCGTCCTGTATGGGCGTTCCATCCGAATTACTGTTTACTGTATTACTGTACCACTGATAGCTTAGCGTTGCAACTTGCGATATGCTAGCTGTTACCGACAAATTACCTGTAATATTGCCTTCTATCACGTTGACGGTTTCTGCGGGTTGGACGCTAATTGTAATACATCCAATGGGTTCATTGCCAGTCCAGGCGCCATAGGTATTACCTCTATTTATCATACCGCAGGAATAAACCGTACCGTTGTTTGTCAATGTTTTACCAGCTGGTATGGTCAGTATGGCTTCAGCAGGTATGTTCAATGTATAACCGACAGGAATTTCCACATCATCGGTTATTGTAACATTATCGCCGTAGAATGTACCATTGTATCCGTCAAAAAGAATACCTCGAACAACTCCGTCGGTATTTGCTTCAATTCCCCAAGAGACGAAAACCACTGCATCGCCGTCCATTGTCAACGTTCCGTCGTCAACATTATTAGCTCCGCCACCAATGCCGCAATAGCCAAATACTGTAACAATTCCTCCGGAGATGGTGACATTGCCTCCTGAACCGCCTGTCTTATCACTCTCTCCGCCGTTACCGCCGCCGCCAATACCCACTCCTAATGAACTTGCTAATACCGAAACGGTTCCTCCTGTGATGGTTATATCACCGCCTGCACCATAAATACCTCCTCCAATTCCAGCACCCCAGCCGCTACCATATACAGTCACAGTTCCGCCATTGATAGTAATGTCACCACTTGCGCCATTATTTCCGCCACCGATTCCTGCACCATTACCACCACCCATTGCTGTGACAGTTCCACCATTGATTGTGATTGTGCCGCCTGCACTGCCGTTACTGCCCCCAATACCTGCGCTGGAATCACCACCGTTTGCCGTCAAGCTACCTGTTCCGTCTATTGTAAGTGTCGCGCCTGTAGTTTGTATACCTGCACAGTTAGTTCCTCCACTAAGGATATTTGTTCCCGCGGTTATAAGCGTTACACTCGCGTTGTTTCCAAGTCGAAGCGCAGATTGTTCCAAATCAAGTCCGTTAATAGTTACATCTTCAATCGTAATTGTCACATTTTTTGCACCATCCGCTACTAAAAGACGCCTTTCGCTTCCCGCATTATTCCCCGTGACAGTCACATCCGCATCGTTTTGGATGGTAAAAATATCGTTTGCAAACGTCCAACCGATGCCACATGAAGGAGGATTCGTATTACTAATGTCAATTTTATTTTCGCCGCAGCAAAGAGGTTCATAACCAATCCACGAACCGATTATATTTATTGTACCACAACTGTAAACCGTACCATTGTTGGTAAACGTTTTGTTAGCTGGTATGGTTAAGGTTTTACCTGCGTCAACAGTGAGTGTATAGTTAGCAGGTATGACTGCATCGTTGGTTATTTCTATGTTATTACCATAAAATGTACCCATGTTACCGATAAAAAGTATACCACCCATTCTTCTGCTTTCGTCCATATCACCCACGCTATTAGTGAAAACAATTGAGTTTCCATTCATAGTGAGAGTTCCTGCATCTCCACTGCCATTACCTCTGCCAATACCTTGAGCGCTACTACCGCTGGTTGCAGTAACAACCCCTCCGCTGATAGTGACATTTCCGCCTGATCCTTCACCACTTCCTCCAATTCCTGCGCTGTAACTGTCTCCTCTTGTTGTTACAGTACCGCCGGTAATGACAATATTGCCACTTGTGCCGCTATATCCGCCACCAATTCCAGCGTTACTGCCGCCACCAATTCCAGCTCCGTAAAAACGACCAATTGCAGTAACTGTTCCGCTTGTGATGTTAATATTGCCACTCGTAGTAACACCACCCGTATAAGCAATATTATCGCCTCCAATTGCGGTCAAACTACCTTCTCCACCTATATTAAGCGTAGCGCCTTGTGTAACTTGTATGCCAGCTGTTTTTGATCCCGCTGTAAGTGTGTTTGTTCCAACAAGTGTTAATGTTACTTTTGCGCCACTATTGAGTAAAAATGGTGAATGTCCTTCACTAAGTAGCTGGCCACTTAGCCCCTCGATAGTGGCATCTTCAAGAGTAATTTTTACATCTTCCGCACTTTGTTCAACCTCAATAAGTCTTTTGCTCACCTCATTATTTCCTGTAACAGTCACATCTGCTTCTTGTTGTATATAATATATATCATTAGCGTACGTCCAACCGATACCAACCGGTGAATGGTTACTTTCGCTTAAATCAATGTGTGCAGAAGGCACAAAATAGGGATTGCCTGTCCATGTCCCATAATTACCTTCGTGATTTATTGTACCCCAATTTATTGCAGTACCGTTATTTGTTAGCGTACGCCCTAAAGGAATGGAAAAAGTTGCGTCAGCAAGTACGATTAACGTTTGGTCGTCTGTAATTGTTGCATCGGCATTTATAGTTACGGTTGCACCTTCTAAAATTGTGTAAACATTGTTTGTATAAGTCCAACCATCACCGCACGTATGTGGGTTTGCAAAATCAATTGTATTACCTCCGCCCAGAACATATGAAGTACCTGCCCAAGTACCATTGGAAATTATTATGCCACAACATTGAACCGTACCGTTGTTGGTTATCGTCTTGTCTGCAGGTATGATTAAAGTTGCTCCTGAAGGCACAGTGAGGGTATGATTTTGTTCTACGGTAAGATTGTCGGCTAATTCCACACTGCCATACACTATGCCACTATTGCCGTTAAATAGTATGCCATTTGTTTTTCTGTTTAATTCCATATCGCCAACGCTTGAGGAGAATACAATTGCATTGCCGTTCATTGTGAGCATTCCTGGAATATCGTTGCCACTTCCTCTTCCAATACCCTGAGCCTCACTGCCACCATCTGCTGTTACAATACCTCCATTAATTGTAATATTACCTCCTTTACCGAGTTGTCCGCCTCCGATTCCCGCACTCAGATAACCGCCGATTGCAGTAATCTTTCCGCCTGAGATGATAATTGTGCCACCACCACCCTCATAGCCTTCACCTCCAATCCCAGCGCCACCATAACCAGAGCCTCCAACTGCTGTCAGATCACCGGTACCGTCTATCGTAATTGTTGTGCCTGGCGGTACTTGTATTCCTGCGCAATCGCCTCCCGCTTCAAGTGTATTTGTTCCCACAATCGTTAGTTTCGTATTCGCACCGCTATTGAGTAAAAGAGCAGATTGACCGGTTACAAGCCCTTTGATAGTCACATCACTAAGCAATATGTTCGATGTAGCATCAGATTCAACTATAATTCTCCTTTGGTTTGCATTTGTTCCTGTAATAGTTACATTTGCGCCATTTAATACAGTATATGTATTATTCATAAATGTCCAGCCGTCTCCATGCGGAAAAGGATTATTAACGCTCAAATCAATCATGTTGGTATTTGGAATTTCAGTAAGGGGTGGTACGCCTGTAACTACACCGGTGATAGTTCCATAATTAAGTATCACACCGTTATTTATCAGCGTGCCGTTAATGTTAATTGTGCCGTAATTCATAATCATTCCGTCATTCGTAAGTGTCTTGCCGATTGGTATTGAAAACAATTTCCCTTCGTCAATGGTTAATATTTGACTACTTGGAATAGTCACATCTTGACTTAAAGAGAGATTAATATCACCATACCAATGTGTAATACCGGATACTACAAGTATACCGCCCGTTTTAGTCTCCGTACTCATGTCGCCGACAAAATTTGCAAAAACAATCGCGTTCCCATCCATTGTAAGAGTTCCTCCCATACCATAGTAGTCGCTTGCAATTCCGCCACCGGTTGTAGCAATAACAACTCCTCCACTTATTGTAATAGTTCCAGCAGATCCGCCTGTACCGCCTCCTATTCCTGCAGCAGGATAAAAAGAGCCGTTATTAATTGCCGTTACCATCCCTCCATTAATAGAAATAGACCCTCCATGACCGCCTAAACCACTGCTTCTTGAAGATCCTCCACCAATACCGGCGCCCCAATTACTGTTGCTGGTAGACGTTATCGTTCCGCCGTTGATGGTAATATTTCCGCCTGATCCGCCTCGACTTGTGCTGTAACCTCCACCAATACCCGAGATTCCGGTTGCCGCAATTGTTCCATCATTGATAGTAATATTTCCTCCATCGCCACCAGTTCCTATTAAACTTCCTCCACCACCAATCCCTGCGCCTCCTTGGCCAATTGCTGTTATTGTGCCGGAGTTTATGGTAATTGTGCCGGCGGATTCACCAAAGCCGGAATTACAGCCTCCTCCAATTCCTGCGCCTCCAATAAAACCGTATATAGTTGTACTGGTGAGCAAAGGTCCGCCGTTTGCTGTCAAACTGCCTGTTCCGCCTATTGATAGCATTGTACCTTCGGGCACTTGTAAACCTGCACAGTTATAGAGTGCTTTAAGAATGCTTACCCCCTCAAGTATAAGCGTTAATTTTGCGCCGTTATTAAGCAAAAGCGGTGATTGATTAACTCCTAAATCCTGAATAGTTACATCGTTTAACGTAATACTTGCCGTGGCATCCGTCTCCACCTCAATCCGTCGATGGTTTGAACTCGTTCCTGTAATTGTTACTGTTGAGCCATTTAAAATCGTATAAACATTATTAAAAAATGTCCATCCCTCCCCCTCCGGATAAGGGGTATTAACGCTTAAATCAATATTATTGTCAAGTGGAAAATCGGTAATAGGCAAATTACCGCTTACCGTACCTATGATTGTACCTAAATTTACAATTTCTCCGTTGGTATTCGTCAGCGTACCTGCAACATTTATTATGCCGTAATTTGTTATCATTCCATTGTTAGAAAGTGTTTTACCTGTAGGGATGGTGAGGGTTGTACCTGCTGGAATGGTTAGCATTCTGTTTATTGGAATAGTCAGGTTCTCGGGAATAGATAAATCGGAACTTATTGTTACGCCTTCGCCATAGAATGTTCCACTATTTCCGTCAAAAAGAATGCCGCGTGCATAGTAAGAACTAAACCCTCCCACGCTGTTAGCAATAACAACGGCATTCCCATTATACATAGTAAATGTCCCAACAGTGCTGCCACCACTTCCTCTTCCAATACCTTGGCCAGAGTTGTCACTGGTTGCAGTAACTACTCCGCCGACGATGGTGGTATTTCCGCCTGCACCATTATTTCCTCCACCAATACCTGCACCATTACTTCCTCCTGATGCTGTCACTACTCCTCCATTGATGATAGTAGATCCACCTGCGCCATTATGGCCTCCGCCAATTCCGGCGCCATTACTGCCGCCGGTTGTCGTCAAACTACCTGTTCCTTCTATCGTGAGCGATGCGCCGGTGGTCTGAATACCAGCGCAGTCATTTCCTCCATTTAGTATATTTATTCCCACAAGCATAAGAGTTATATCCGCGCCGTTTTTTAACATAAGTGGGGATTGTCCGGAAGTTAGTCCGTTTATAATTGCATTTTCCAACGATATTTTTACGTTTTTCGCATTCTCCACTACCGCAATGCGCCTTTCACTTCCCGCATTGCTTCCTGTGACAGTCACATTTGCGCTGTTTCTAATAGTATAAACATCATTATTGAATGTCCAACCCACGCCCACTGAGGGAGGACTGTTCTGACTTAAATCTATTATCGAATTACCAATTGGAAGTCCCGAAGTCATTGTAAGCGCTGCATAAGCGTCTAAAATACCAAAACCGTCTAATGAGATGGTTGGTATTGCTGTAGCTATTAAAATTTCCCGTATCTGCTCTGGAGAATATTCGGGCTTAACCGCACGAATAAGCGCAGCTACACCCGCTACTTGTGGTGTCGCCATAGATGTACCACTAAATTCCTGATATTGGCCGTTTGATACTGTACTTAAAATATCACTACCCGGTGCCGCTATATGTACGCTGTTTGCTCCAAGATTTGAAAACGAGGATAAATTGTCATTTTGGTCAGTGGATGCTACTGTAATAATATTGGGGAGATTATAACAAGCAGGATAAATAGGATTGTTGTCAATGTTTCTTCCATTATTATTTCCGGCAGCCGCTACAAATAAACCGTTGTAATTGCGGATGGCATCTTCAAATATGACAGAGTAGTCTGCTCCGCCGTAACTATTGTTTGTGATGGAGATGTTATGATTGTTTGCATAGTTCAGCGCCTCAATAACTGCTTCGATAGATATAAGATTTGCATCAAGACCTACGCCTAACCAAGCCAAGCTCACATTCCAGTTTACGCCGACAATTCCTTTTCCGTTGTCTCCTTTTGCTCCGATAATTCCGCTAACATGGGTGCCATGGTCTCCTTTATCTGTCGGCAAACCTCCTTTTTTACTTACGAAGTCATAACCGTGAATATCATTCACATAGCCATTTTGATTCGGGTTGGGATTAACCCATAGATTATCTTCCAGGTCCGGATGGGTTCCGTCTGTGCCGGAATCAATGACTCCGACGACCACACTTTTACTTCCTGTTGTGATATCCCACGCCTGCAATGCGTTTATTTTTTGGAGCGCGTATTGCTGCGAAAACATGGGGTCGTCCGGCGTTGCGAAGAGTTTGTAATAAAAAACGGGTTCGGCGATTTCAACTGCGGGATTTGCGTTTAATATTTCCAACGCCCTTTCTACTGCTCCCTTGCCCGCTTCTTCTAATGTAAGAACATACACATTGTTTTGCTTATCGTTGACACTCATGGTAGAAATTGCGCTGATACTTTTGTTCTCTTTTGAAGGGTTTAGCAGGCGTATCTCGGAAATTTTTACGCCAAGATTCGGCGGCGACTGGGCTACTCCGGGACCTGACGCCTGCGAACGTAAATTAGGCGTGTTGGATAATTTCACGAGAACACGGTCTTTAGCAAAGCGTGGTTCTTCTTGTATCGACGTTTGCGCCTGCATATTTCCGGCGCTGTAGCGCGTCCCTGTTGTTGCTATCACACTGTCCTGTTCATGCGTACAAGCCCTAATGATAGATGATGAGGTTGTTATAACCGAGTCAATAATTGTTCTACTACTTTGCGCTGTTGTGGCAAGAGGCATTGCCATGAACAATGTCATAATTAAGATTTTCGCGATAGTCATTGATAATCGCGGTTTTTTTGAGACGTTATATGCAACGTCTCTACTTGGTTGTAGCATCATCATGTCGCCCGAATTGAAAATTGTACTCATTTTTTTCATTTTATTATGGTTTTAGAATTTTATTGTATGCTATTTCATTGATCGCCAAACACAAATAAAAAAAGCGTGGAATTTTCCTTGTTCGTACTTCAAAGGTTTCCACACCTACCAAATCTAACAAGTTATTCCACGCCGCAACTGCGACGTCTACTAACTTATTCTTGATTTGGTAACCCGAAAAATCGGGATGTGGAATTTTGAAGTACAAGAACAAATAATATCCGTTATTTTTTTCTTTATGTCTTTTTTTACTTTCTCATAGGCAAATTTCAATTTTGAGTTAAGATTAATTGATTGAATGCTAGATCAATCCGTATTTTATTTTGAGTTGTTGAATTTCCTGTTTTGTGATTGAGTCCTTTTGGCTTTTGTCATATATATATAGTCAGGAGATAAATTTTTGTATTTACAATATCTATCAGTACATTACAAGTTATAACTCTTGCACCGGCGCTTTTCCCTTTATTTTTTGAGGATATTTCCATTCGTATTTTACGGGTATTTTCGCCCAAATCATCGCCCATAGTTGGATTTTTCAAAATCTCTTTTTTGAGACATTCCAAATCATCAAGAAATGAACGATATTTTTTAGCAAGCGATTTAGCTCTATTGTCGAAATTGTCAGTGGGTATTATTGCGTATTTCATCAATTAATTCGTCTAATGTTTTCTCCTTTTTTTTCCCTTCCCTCA
>JGI24702J35022_10002552_pt1 | contig 11078 bp, 14 predicted proteins | sample TergutTh196P4_FD_35022 | JGI IMG/M metagenome (IMG submission 35022)
AAAAAGAATAAGTAAAAATAGTTGAATTCTCTTGTAAGTTGTCATGTAATTAATTCTTTTCATGGTTTCACATTTTTTGCAAAAATACAAAAAAATCCTATATAAATGCAAATCAATTTCTAAAATTTATAGTTATCCGGTGCTATGCAAACTGCTGAATAAAAGCATGTTGAAATTTCAGTTGCCGACACCTGACTTTGAGTAAAAATTTCAACACATTTTTAAAACATTAAAATAGAGGTTGTTATATAAATTTTCCGGACGATTTAGGGTGACGTAAAATTTTTTGAAAAAAATTGAAATAGAAAATGTACCTTCGCGTATGTTTGTACGCAAGAAAAATAACTATCAATATATACTGGGTGCAAGGATAAAAAATGAAAGTAGGGACATTACAAACTGGATTTTATCACAGGAAAAACAGGATGGAGCGTTTTATGAATACCAAAAATCGGGCAATTGCAGGTTGATTGTCGGTTATTCAGAAAAACGAGCGAAAAAGGATGCTCTCAACCGCGAAAAAGGAATAAAACGGCTCGAAAAAGAATTTAACAGCGGTTCGATAACCAAAGACAAAATCAACAAACGCGGTTACAATAAGTTTTTAGAAATATCTGATCCTGTCGAAGTAAAAATCAATTATGATAAAATCAAAGAAGACGAAAAATGGGATGGTTGAAGGGTTATATTACTAACACAACGCTAAGCGCTGAAACGGTTTATGCTGAATACAGCGGTTTATGGCAGGTAGAGCGGGCATTCCGCATTACCAAAGGCACGTTGGAACTTCGACCCATGTTTCATTTTACTCCAAAGCGTATCAAAGCGCACGTTTGCATTTGTTTTGTGGCATACAAAGTGTATAAGGAGTTGGAAAGGATTTTAAAGGCGAGCAATGCGATTCTCATGCGCTTAAGGTCGGGAAGGTGACGCGTACTCAAAGTCGGGAAATACCTTCTACATTTAGCATTTCTGCCAGCGGATTACGACTTTGCTTTTATGAAAAAATAAGAAATATATACAATTTTTTAAATAAAATAAGAGTATTTGTATTATTTTCCATATCTTTGTCTAAGTTTTTTTAAGAGTAATTTGTTAATGACAAAAAATCTATATACTTTTGTGCTGCTTTTCAGCATTTTATTAATATTTTTGTGATAAGTTTATAAAATATGCGCATAGTAAATATGGAAAAACTGAGGTATGGTATCTCGAGATGGAGAATTTTGGGTTATTCTATCATTTGGGGAATTGTATTGTTTGTTTCCACTTTTCCTCAGGTTTTTGATAGTATAGATGGAAATTCATACTGCGAAAAAAGTTTAAATACAGCAGACCTAATGGGAGAGAAAATTATTATATTGTGCCTTTTCCCAATGATGGCATTGATGGTTGTACATACTTTTGATGTCCTTTATTCTTTAAATATGTCTTCTACGGTAGACGAAAAATATAAATTTGGGGCGACATGGACTATCACATTGATTATTCTTGTCATTGTTACTTTAGGTATCTCAATTTTTTATATTGATAATTTTACTTACAGGATTTTATTCTTTATTGTAAGTTGGACATTTATAATAGGATTAAAACTTGTGAGTTTTAAAATGATAAAAGATGAAGATAATACATCTACTAAAATAAAACTAATTAAATAATTCTATGGAAAGTCTTATCGCTATATCGTTATTGATTCTATTGCTTATGGTTGTTGTTCTTTGGGGGACAGCTCCAACAAGAAAATATAAAGTTGTAAAAGCAGGGGATCCTATGAAAGAGGCTCCTCTATCTATATTAAAGAAAAATCTTTACAATAAAACATACAATATAAATGGAAATGTTGTAAATCCACGTAATTATGAAATTTTTATTGTTGAGGGTGATTCAATGGGTCAGGTTAATGTTAAATCAGGAGATGCTATTTTCGTAAAAAAAATAAATGACTTTGGAAAACTTAACATTAAGCAAAATACTGTTTTATTATTTGAAATCGATCATAAAAAAGATTTAGATAATTGTGAGAAGAAGAAATTACCTAAAGAATATAAATTACGCAGATTCGTGCAATATATCAAAGATGATAATGAATTTAACAGATGGATAAATAGCTTACATTGTAAAAATAATGAAATTGACAATATAAGGAGCAAATATTCAGAATGTATTAAGATATATAAAAATAATAACTCTAATCAAGATTGTGTGTTTTCTCTTTCTACTACATCAACAGAAAATGGCACGATAAGCTATTCTTTTCATCCACTAAAATTTTTGTATGGTACAGCAGAGTATGTTATAGCAAAATCAGATGTTGGATAAATTCTAATATTTTCGATACATTACTTCAGTATAAATAGTATGTCATTGTTAAAACTTTGGAAAATTTCCTTTGCTATTTTGCAAGTTTCGTTCCTTTCCAATCCTTTGTAAACCCCACCCACAAGCCAAGTGTAAGTGCGGCAACGATACGGATATTGTCCGATTAAAGATAACAACACCCGTTGTGCAACCCATAAGAACTGCTAGTGGGTTACTTTTTTTATCTTTCCTTGTTGTTTCAGAGGAGTAGCAGGTAATAATAAAACAGAATGATTATGGAACTGATTAAAGAACCGGAAGGTGTCGATTTTATAATTGAACCTCACGAAGTTACGGAAGAAAAGCATTTGCAAGCATTGGCTTATATTGCCGCATGTAAAGACCGTAAAGCGGAACAGGAACGCAAAGTAAACAAAATAAAAAAGTCATTCAAGCAAGTTGTTGCTGTGCTATAAAAATAGACCAGCGTGCAACAAGCACAAGCAGTTATTATATTTTTATTCTTTTGCCGTCACTTTCAATTTTCCGATAACGTAGTACGGATAAATCAGTGTAACACAAGCTATTGCAAATACGATAACAATTTGCATCCAGAAAATCATCGGGTCGGCAGACATGGGCATCACCGGTTCCATGCCGTAGTCGGCGAACATTTGCGCCATATCGCCCCCCAATCGAATCGGATGCGTATGGAACCACCAGACAATCGGGATAGTCAGCACAAGCGATGACAGTGCTCCGCACAAAGCCATCAGCAGCAATTCGACAGTGATGACAAGTCTGAGCAGTCCACGCTGCATTCCGAGAGAAATCAAGATGGCAAATTCCCGTCTGCGCTCGTTAGTCATCATGATGACCGTACCCAGAATGCCAAAGCCAACGATCAGATACAGAATGAATAAAATTATTTTGGCAAATGCTTTGTCCACTTCGGCTGTGCGAAGCAGGTCTTTCATCGTGTAATGCCAGGAAAAAACTTCATAATCGGAGAAAGTAGCATTAGCATCAAGTTTGGCTTTTACCTCCTCAATGGTTTGATTTAATCTTCCGTCGTTTTTCAAGGCAATCAGAATACCGCTATAACCGTCGGGCATATCGATAAATTCTTGTGCCGCAGACAATGACATGTAAGCCAAACCATTATCCATATCGGTAAGAGGCAACCTCAAAATTCCGCGAATGGGAAACAAACCAACCGCTGTGGAGCCGCGAAAGCCTTGTCCGAGTAAAGCGATCGTATCGCCAAGACCAACTCTCAAATACCTGCAGAAACCTTCGCCAACAAGGATGCCATCGTCGGTTTCCGAGAGATATTCACCCTGCACGAGACGAATGGGGAGATTCGACTTTTCNNCTTCTCTCGCCGGCGAAATACCTATTACGCCAATGCCTCTCGAAAGCATTCCGAAGGAAGCCATGGCAAATGTTTCGATGCGGGGCGAAACGTTTGTGACATTGTCGAGCGTTTTGAGTGCAGCAATGACTGTGTCACTAAGCATCATGAAATTATCAATACTGCGGTCGTTCCAGTAGTCCTTGCCATGTATCTGAATATGACCTGTTTGCGTTCGGAGTGTGTTGTCAATCATCTTTTCCCACATACCACTTTGGAAGCTAAACATCAGGGTGCAGAAGAAAACGGCGAAGAAAACCGATGCGATGGTGATAAGGGCGCGACGACGGTTGCGCCAAATGTTTCGCCAACTTAATTTAAATAATTGCATGATGGTGATTAGATTATTCTTTTCATGTTTTGCTGAGAGAAGAAAGATTCTTCAATCGGTGTATCGAAGTCATATTTCAGGATTGTCATCACGGTTTTCTGATTGGGTCTGTCGGCGGGAATGACTTCCATGCGGGTCGGCAGCCGGCGACTTCCGAATGGTTTTATATCAAACGAACTGATGGTGTTAATCAGTTCATTGTCTTCGTCGTAAAATTCCGACCGGAGATCGACAAAATCGGCTTTGGAAACCCACATCACAACTTTACCCCAGACCACCGGTGCATCTTCTTTCGGAATAAGCGTGATTTTGTAACAGTCCGTTCCGTTCACTTTTTCCGATCCGTCGAGATGATGGGTGTAGTCATTCACAGTTGACGATTCACGCATCAGGTCGTCATTGGTAAAGTCGCTGCCCATCCATAATTGTCCCATAATCGACGACGACATTCTGATCATCCGTCCGATGGACGGCACCCAGTTCCACAAGTCTTTTTGCCGTTTCAGGAAAGCCTGCCCCCTTTCCCTTGCAGGAGAAGTGATGACCGTCAACGAAAAGTCTGTGCCTCTCGACCATGATTTAATGCCGATTTCACGCTGCCATGTCGGGCGCACAATCGTCATCGTAATTTCGGAATAAGAGTAATCACCGCGAATGTTTGCATCCACTTTACGCACGATTTCTGTGGCAGTCAGTCCCTGTGCCTGAATGTTTAAACAGGAAACCAACATCATTATAAGACACATAATATTTTTCATAATGAACTAATTTATAGAGATTTTTACTTTTTCCATGAATGGTCAAAGATAGCGTATTTTTTGGGGATTTACATATAACTCTAAAAAATATTTTTTGAGATATGCAAATGTTTTCTTACTTTTGTAATAAATTTTTAGATTTTCAATGTATGGCAACAACAGCATTAAATAAACCGAAGGTTAAAACTACAGATTGGGTAAAATCAAATTCGGAATATAGGATAACATTGGAAGAATATCGCATCGAAATGCAGGCTGCAGAAAATTCGGGTTTCATCAGTTTTGAAGATCATAAAAAAAATATGAACAAATGGCTGACGGAAAAATTGCGATAGAGAAGGGAAATACCGTATTTTCCATCAAAATATCCACAAAATATGAAAAAAACCTGCAAGCGGCATTGGATTATACTTTACAAAATTGGGGTGCTGTCGCAATGGTAAATTTTCATCTTCAAGTCATTAAAGAAATAGATAAATTAGCTTTCTTTCCTTTCTCTAATGTACAAAACAGATTTTTAGATGATATAAATTACAGAGAAATTATCTTGCGCACATACCCATTTGCTATCACTTATCGTATAGATAAAAATATAGTCCGAATTATAAATATCATTCATACAAGCAGACATCCAATCAGACGAAAGGCAAAACGCTAACCTGTTTTGATTACTTTACCACAAGCAGTTCGCTTAGACCGTTATCTCCCCAGCCAACGAAAGTTGCATATTCTGTTTCACTTCTTCATGACTCAACCCCTGTCCAAACAAAAACATCAATTTGGCAACGGCTGCCTCAGTGGTAATATCATTTCCGGACAATACACCAAGGTCTTTTAGATCCTGTCCGGCCTGATAGCGACTCATTTCGACCGAACCCGAAGCGCATTGGGTCACATTCACGATGATAATTCCTTTATCAATACCTTCTTTGATAATATCCAAAAACCAATTTTCGGTCGGGGCATTTCCGGCGCCATAAGTTTCCAAAACAACGCCTTTCAGGTGAGGAATCCGGATGAGTGCACGAAGTATTTCGGCGGAAATCCCCGGAAAAATCCGGATAACAGTTACGTTTGGGTCAAGACAATAGTGGAATTTGGGTTTGCCGTTTTGCTCCCTTCGGAGAATCAATTCCTGCCGGTAACGGATATACGTTCCGGCTTCAGCCAATACCGGATAATTGAAAGAGTTGAAAGCCTTAAAATTATCGGCATTGATTTTGATGGTACGATTGCCGCGCATCAACAAATTTTGGAAGAAGATGCAGACTTCGGGAACAAATGCTTCACCTTTTTCATTTTTATCTACGGCAATTTCAAGCGCTGTAATTAAATTTTCTTTGGCATCGGTACGTATTTTTTCGATGGGCAACTGTGAACCTGTGAGAATAACCGGTTTATTTAAGTTTTCCAACATAAAACTCAATGCGGAAGCTGAATAAGCCATGGTGTCCGTACCGTGAAGAACTACAAATCCGTCGTATTTATCATAATTTTCTTCGATGATTTTTACTAAAAGTTTCCATTTTTCCGGATTCATATCCGAAGAATCAATGGGAACTTCAAAATGAGTGGAATCGATATTGAAATGAAGGCGGTCTATTTCCGGAAAGTTTTTTCTCAGGTGATTAAAGTCGAACGATCGCAAAGCGCCGCTACTGTCTTCTATCATTCCGATAGTTCCACCCGTGTATATAAGTAGAACCGAGCCATTAAAATCTAACATATTGATACGAATTTAGCATTTTTTTGCAAAGATATATATTTTCATTTATTAATTGTAACTTTGTTTGAAATTTTAAAAAAATATGATTTGTTTTCCGAATGCAAAAATAAACTTGGGACTTCAGGTTGTTTCCAAGAGGCTTGACGGGTATCACAACATAGAAACGATTTTTTATCCGGTGCCTTTGTGCGACGCGCTGGAAATTGTTCTGTCCGAGACAAACGAAACTACTTTTTCCCAAACCGGAATCTCAGTGGATGGAAGCTCCGATGATAATCTGGTGATGAAGGCTTTCCGGCTGTTGGAAAAAGATTTTGATTTACCAAAAATAGCTATTTACCTTCGCAAACAGATTCCTTTCGGGGCCGGTTTGGGAGGCGGTTCGGCCGATGCGGCTTTCATGCTCAAACTTCTCAACGATTTTGCCGGTTTGGANTTATCCGTTGAACAATTGGAAAAGTATGCCGGACAACTTGGCGCCGATTGCCCGTTTTTTATCCGAAACAATCCNGTTTTTGCCGAAGGAATCGGGGATATTTTCTCGCCCGTAAACGTTTCTTTGCGTGACTACTATCTGGTTTTGGTGAAACCGGANATTCACGTTTCGACCAAAGAAGCGTATGCCGGAATTACTCCGAAACAACCCACTTCCCGATTGACGGAAATAATCCGTTTGCCGGTCAGAGAATGGAAGAACTATATGGTCAATGATTTTGAAGAAGGGCTTTTTCATCGTTATCCGGCTATCGGGGAAATCAAACGGACTTTGTACGACATGGGCGCTATTTATGCCGGTATGTCAGGCTCGGGTTCGTCCGTGTTTGGGATTTTTGATTATCCTGTCGCTCCATCCCCAAATCGCCTCGCTTCATTGGGGGTTATTTATATTTTACATTAATTCTTCTTGGGTGCAATCCCATTCATAAGCCCTTTTGGGGATAAAATCCAAACTGTCGCTTTTCGTAATTACCGTTGTATTCGACGGAATATCTTGCCGGATTACGCAACCGGCGCCGATGGTTACATTATCGCCAATCGTTATTCCGGCGGTAATCGAACAATTTGCGCCGATCCAGACGTGATTTCCGATAACGATTCCTTTCTTAAATCCTTTTTTTCGATAATCGTATTTGTTATGATTAGTGGTTGTAATCGTTGTATTAGGCCCGATTTCGACGTCGCTTCCGAATTTCAATCCTCCATTGGCGTTAATATAAACTCCCTGATTATCGCCCGGATCGCAACAAATCCCTTTTTCTATTTTTTGCCAATCGTAAATCGTAGCCGTAAAATGTACTGGCCAAGGCACGCGGCGATTAAATCCGACTATTTTCTGCATAACAAAAAAACGTTTGAAAATACTCCAATATGAAGTATACCCAACTTGCCGCTTAAATTGCGGATAGGCAAAGCGGATAATTGGCTTTAATAAGCAATCCGCTATTTTTTTTATTATTTCTCTCATCTGGCAAAATTATTTTTTAACAATATTAATAAACTCCCAAATCCATTTATGGATATTTTTCGGAGTTTTCTGCTGCTGTTTTTTAAAACAAATGAATCTTTTATCTCGTTGGGAATAGAAATTTTCTTGAAAAACAAAGAAAATTTTGTTCGCNTAAAAATTCCNTATTGATTATTGACCAAAAACTCAAATTTCAATACTTTACACAACNTAAATAAAACCCTCAAAAGAAAGTTTCGGCTTGGCGTATATGGAATTGATGACTTAAAATAATGTTCGACAAATTCAAAATACAATTTTCGTCCCTGCCTCTCTTTCGGGTGTATGGAATACCAAAAATCGACAAGTTCTTTGTCCCACAAAGGGAAATACCAATCATAATTGTAAAACTCATAAAGCCGCGCGGTGTGGCATATATGTTTCGACTGACGCTCTTTCCAATTGAATGTTTCCAATTGATTGATGTAATCTATCGCGCTCAAACTTGGTGCCGGATAAAAAAACAATTTGCAAAGTTCCGTTTTTTTATCCTTAGAAAGCGCGAATTGGTCAAAATGTTTATCCCGATTGGCATTTAAAATATCACTCCATTCGTAAGTATTGTCAAACGAAATATTCTTGGGAATATGTGAGCCTGCTATAAAATCGCCCGAATGTCCCGGAACAAAAATACTGTCTTCGGGGATAAGTTTCCTACTTTTAAGTTCGCAAACAGCCAGCCAATCCTGATGACTTATCAACGAAATACCACAAGAGGCATATTTGACATATTCCTCTGTTTCCGCAGAATTGAGCAATTTGTTCCATTTAGAATAGGTATAAGAAATACATATCCATTTGTAACCCAACGATTTTGCCACTTTTTTAGATATGTCGATTTCCCACTGATACATATCATATATTTGGTTTGAACCGTAGGTAAAACAGATTACGTTTTCCACCTCCAAGCGTTTCAGCAGCATAATCAACAACCGTGAATCGTAACCGGCACTCAAAGGAACAACTATTGTTCTCCCTTTTGCATAATCAATCAAACGACGAACTACATTTTCATACGTATTATTCAGTTTCAAAAAACAATCTTTCTTTATCGTTTTCTCAAAAGAANAAGANAGATGATANTATTGAGAACATGATACNTTCCCATCTTTTTTTGAAATAGACACTATATTTGCCGTTTCAACTTGAAAAATATCTTGAAAAATCGTCTTATTTCCAATCACATAACCGCACATCAAAAAGCCATCAACATCGTGTATGGAAAGGGCTTCGTTTTCTCGCAAGTCAAACGCATTTTCGGATAAATGAATGGCAGTGTTGGATATTTTGTAAAAAATCGGNTAAGTTCGGACAATATCCGTAGCCAAAATAATATTGTCTTCTAATTCAATACCCAAATAGAAAAAGCCTGTAAAATCAGAAATTAAGTCCAACAATTTTTCTTGGGAATGAACGTCACTAAGCAAAGAAATTACATCGTCATTGTTCAGCAGTTTTCCTTTTTGAAAGATTTTTCCTTTTAAAAAAACACTTTCGGATATTTTATATAGTTTATTCAGAACTTTCATCGCAATTTTCGCTTTACATATCTATCAATAAAAAAGAAGTGCAACGAGCCAACAAGAAAATTGACAAACAAGGTATGTTCAAAATTCATATAGAGCGAACACAAGGCAAAGATAATAATTTGCGAAAAAAGCAAAGAAGCATTAAAAAATAAACTTAACTTTTGCAGTCTTAAAATATCAATCATTGCACTTATAATCGAAAAATTAGTGCCAAAAAGCAAATAAAATGCAAAATATTTTATCAAATCACCACTTATTCCCCATTGATTGCCAAACAAAAAAGAAAAAATACTGCTCCCAAACAAAGACAGAATCAATACAACAGGAAAGATTAACAAAAATACCATCTTTTGAATTTTGCGAATCAGATTTTTCAAATTGTCAATTTGATTGGCATGAATAAATTGAACCGCTTCGGATTTAAATACTTGAGCAGTTGCATTGGATAATAATGATATAGGTATTCTAATCAAATTATTAGCAAAAAAATAGATTCCGGCTAATTCGACAGAATAAAAATAGGTGATTAATAATGGTAAACCAATTATTGATGCGGAATTTAACAATGCACCGGGAGTGGCATACAGAGAAAAATCTTTGTACGAAATAGCCATTTCTTGCATTTTTTTGCCTGTAACGTAAGTACATTTTAAAGTNTTTTTCTTTAAAAACAGGACTACACATGCCAATGCGATGATAATATATCCGATGATGGTTCCTCCTATCAATCCTCCGGTAATTCCAACTACTCCTAACAATATCCTAAACAAAGACGTGACTGCGCTTTGAATTACTTTTAGAGAAGCCATATTTTTATATTCCCGCTGACGGTTGAACCAATTATCAAAAGAATTATAAACGCCGGTGCAAATAACCATAACCGGTACTAAATACATCCAATTAAAATTGGAAATATTTAATCTTTCCCTGAAAAACAGGCTTATAAACACAATAATAACCGCCGATAATAATCCGATTATCAAAGAATTAATCAGGCAAAGCGCCAATAAATTCCGTGCGTCATTTGCTTTTTTAGGTAAAATTACCGTCAATTCGTAACGAAGGGTGGCAATAACCCCAACAATTCCCGTAACAGAAATGAATACGGACAAATCACCATAATCATTATTGGTATATAAACGGGCTAAGATTATTGAAGCAAGCATTGGAATAACTTGCGCAATACCGGTTCCGGTAAAGAGCAACAGTATATTCTTCAAAAGGGAATTTACCTTGAATGACTTCATAACGCCTTTTAATTTCAGACAAATTTATGTAATAAAAACGAATTTCCGTATGCCTGTGAGCATATTTTTGGATTATTTGAAAAAAAGTCTTACCTTTGCGCCACGAAAAATGAAGGCGAGATAGCTCAGCAGGTTAGAGCGCATGATTCATAAATTTGGGTACTCCCTGTAAAAATTGTCTATAATCACCTATCAATAAGGGCTTTCAGAAATGAGAGCCTTGCTTATTATATGCTGGTTGACATCTGAGTTGACATGGCTTGTTGTTAAT
>JGI24702J35022_10002553_pt1 | contig 11077 bp, 11 predicted proteins | sample TergutTh196P4_FD_35022 | JGI IMG/M metagenome (IMG submission 35022)
AAGAATGTGGCACCGTTAAATTAAATTCAAAATATTCTACTATAAAAATGAAAAAGATAAATACCTTAAAACTTTCCTCAGAAGGCGATATCATTTCTATTGAAAACAGTGCGGATAAAATTGAGGGAAAAATGAAGTATGGAAACCTTACTGTCAATTCTTTAACCAACTCATGCGCATTTACAAATTTTGCTTACTCAAATATTACTATTGACGAGGTATTACCTTCGTTTACCAATATTTCTTTTTTGTCTTCATATAGTAATATAAAATTTAATATTCCTAAAGAACAATCTTTTAATTTTAATTATTCCGGAAAATATACCGATTTTAAAGATAAGAGTATAAAGTTAAATGATGCTACTTTCGAGGCGGGCAGCAATCCGATTTTGATGAGCGGTTTTTACGGTTCGCAGCGTAATACTGGAAAAACGGTAAAAATTGACGCTACTTTTGGAAGTGTGTCGTTGTTTGGGAAATAGAGATTGTATTACACTAGATTTGCAATGATGAATTAAAATAATAATAAAAATATCTCGTTTAGAATAAAGTTGTAATTTTCTAAAAAACAAACGGAATGATGGCAAACGGAGCCGGAAAAACTAGTCTTAGCAAATTGCTCTTTGTTATCAAAAGTTGTTGATAGAATGTATGTTTATGATAATTCAATAGAGAATAAACTACCAGAATTACCGTTTAGGGTAGAAGACATTTCTCATTATCTCATCAAAAAATAGATATTTCGCACTTGCAGAGTGGTATTTATTTTTTTAAGATAACGATGAAAAAAAAGCTGGGATGAAAAAAGTATTAAAAATTTAAAAAATTAAAACAAATAATAAGAAGTCTTTATAAATCAAAAATAATGAAAAAACAAAAACAATCTACTTGGCTTATTCTTTTGCGCTTGGCGTTAGCGGGCGTTTTTTTATTTTCCGGTATGTCGAAAGCAATTGATCCTGTGGGGTGGGGAATAAAAATGGATGAATATTTTACATCTTTCGGAATGGGATTCATGCACCCGTTTTCCCTTTGGTTAGGTATTTTAGTTAATATCGCTGAATTTACGTTAGGCTTTATGCTCCTCTTTAAAATTAGAGTCCGGCTTACAAGTTTGGGATATCTGCTGTTTATGACCTTTTTCTTCTTTTTGACGGCGTGGTTGGCAATTGCAGAACATCTTGAAATTAATTACGGCTACAACTTTGGCGTAGTGAGAGATTGCGGATGCTTTGGACAAGCAATTAAGATGAGTAATTTGCAAACATTTTTGAAAAATGTGGTATTAATGATCATGACATTGCTCATTTTTGCCAAAAGAAAAGCAATTCCCGATATTCGTTTAACGATCTTCGGTCAGTGGCTGTTTGCTTGCATAGGAGCCGGTATTGCTTTGCTAATACAAATCTATTGCTTGAGAAATTTACCGCTCATTGATTTCAGCAACTGGAAGAAAAAACCAAATATAGTGGAGTGGGTATTAAATAAATTACCTAAATTTGATTTTACCAATTCCAATGCAGTAGAACTTTTTATTGAAAAACCCGCAGAAATAGAAATTCTTTTCTTGTATCAAAATGCTAATGGAGAAGAAAAATTATTAACTATGGAGGATATGAATAACATTACAGAAACTTATCCAAAATTTTACGAAGAGTTTGATTATGTAGATAGAATTGATTCTGTGATTGTGGAAGCTGTTCATCCTAAAATTTCAGGGTTCTCCATGCTTAACAATCAAGGCAGAGATTTTGCAAGTTTCTTTCTTAATAATGAAGAAACTTATCTGCTTTTTATGCATGATTTGGATGAAACCAACGATGAAGCCATGAAATCGGAAAAAATGCTAAACTTAGTTTCCTATTGTGAAAAAAACAATATTGATTTGGTGGGAATTACAAATTCACCCCTCGATGAAATTGACAAATTCATAGAAAAATACAGTATCACTTTCCCTATTTACTACAATCAGATTGATCCTGTAAAGGGTCCATTTATCGTTCGTGATGCCATTCGTTCCAATCCAGGATTAATTATACTGAAAAACGGAATTGTAGTAGAAAAGAGGGCTTGGCGAAAATTTTGATTTGAAAAAAATCTTTTATATTTTAAAAAAAAATATATTTTTGCCGTCCAATTTTAAAAAACCTATGATATGAAAAAAGATATCCATCCGAAAGAATATAGAACTGTCGTTTTCAAAGATATGTCTAATGAATACGCATTCTTAAGTAAGTCCACAGTAAACACAAAAGATACTATTGTTTGGGAAGACGGCAAAGAGTATCCTTTGATTAAACTTGAAATTTCCAATACATCACACCCATTCTTTACAGGTAAGATGAAATTAGTGGACACAGCCGGTCGCGTGGATAAATTCCGCAGTAAATATGCAAAACATTTAGACAAAAAAAACTAAAACTTATAAAATATCGTTCTAAATTGAGGCTTTTCATAAGAAAGGTCTCAATTTTTATTTTGCAATATGATGAATCTCATTTTATTCGACAACCACACAAGAGCAAATTTACTTCCTTTTACTTTTACGCGCCCTGTGGCAGAAATTAGAATAGGAATTACTACCATTCGCGAAAAATGGGAAAGCGCTTTAAAAACAGAAGCCTCATTTTTTACTCAAGACTATCTATCAAAAATTTTCCCTTGTATTATTTCGGATGATAATCTATTCGTTGCAGGAAATCTATTGCCTGATAAAAATATAGTAAATGCTATTAATATGCTGCAAACTGGGGAAGTTTTAAAAGACACGCTAAATAATGTGATAGCTCTGCGTACAGGAAGAATTGAAGAATTTACCGAATTAGAAAATTTTAAAATAGTTCACTATCCTTATGAAACTATTGCTGTTCATTCCAAACAAGATATTTTTTCTTTAAATAAAAAATTGTTAGTTAATGATTTTAAGGAAATTACAAAACGAAGAAAGAGCGAACCATTGAGTAGTTCAAACACATTGATTGGTGATGCAAAAAACCTTTTTATTGAGATGGGCGCAAAAATTGAAGGTGCTGTTATTAATTGTGAAACAGATCCTGTTTATATTGGAAAAGATGCGCAAGTTATGGAAGGTAGTTGTATAAGAGGTCCTTTTGCTTTATTAGATGAATCTATTGTTAAAATGGGCGCAAAGATTTACGGGGCTACCACTATCGGACCTTGTTGCAAAGTGAGTGGAGAACTCAATAATGTAGTGATTTTTGGTTATTCTAATAAAGCGCACGACGGTTTTCTGGGCAATGCCGTAATTGGTGAATGGTGTAATATCGGTGCCGGAACAAACGCATCGAACTTAAAAAACAACTACGGAGAGATTGCCCAATGGAACTACGCCACGCAGAAATATGAAAATACAGGATTACAATTTTGTGGACTTATGATGGGCGACCATTCCAAGTGTAGCATCGGTAGTATGTTTAACACGGGAACTGTAATTGGAGTGGCATGCAATTTATATGGCTCAGATTTTCATAGGAGTTTTGTTCCATCATTTTCAATGGGAAACCGCAACAAGGGTTATACAAAAAATTCTATAGAAAAAGTATTGGAAAGCGAGCATGAAATGTTTTTGCGCAGAGGAATGGAAATGAGTGAAACTTATTCAAAAATGTTGGAGTATTTGTGGAATAAAAATTGAGTTTACTACTTTAAAGAATTACATCCACCGCTTTTCATTTTTTTCTACCTCTTTTCTCAATTTTTTAGGCATCTTTTCCACACAATGATGGCATTTCATTTCAACGGAGTACATTCTGCCGATGCAATAATTAGAGTGCTTACATTCACTTTTTTCAACATCGCCATTTTTTAAACTGTTAATAAAGTAGGTATTATGGATGAGAGGACGCGCTAACTGAAAAGCCACAAACCCTTCTTTTAACACTTCTTCCATTTTTGATTTAGAAATCATACCACCCACATAAATCAACGGAATTTTCAATTCTTTTCTAAATATTTTCGCGGGTTCTAAAAAGTAGGCTTCTTCGTATGGAACAGTAGGGATCATCCATCTGCCTATGATGCTAATTCCAATTTTGAGCCACCAAAAGCGGAGTGTGTTCATATAATAGGTTAATGTTTTCAGTGGCATGGCGCCGCGAAGTATTTCCATTGGCGCTTTACTTACAAAACCTGCGGTTAGCACTAACGCGTGTGCGCCTGTTTTTTCCAACTCTTTGGCAACTGTCAAACATTCATCCATCGTTAAACCGCCTTTAAAACCATCGTACATATTGGTTTTCACTACTACAGCCATATCATCGCCGGCGGCTTTCATTACTTCCTCCATTACCATTTTCATAAATATCATTCTGTTTTCAAGCGAGCCGCCAAATCTGTCTTTTCTTTTGTTGGTATAAGGCGATAAAAATTGACTGATGAGGTATCCGTGTCCAGCGTGAATTTCTACACAGTCGAATCCTGCTTTTTTGGCAAGTTTTACGGCATTACCAAAGTCGCACACCAATGCCAAAATTTCGTCCTCTTTCAACGCTCGTACTATGGTTGGGGAGTAGATATTTATTCCGCTTGATGCGCCTACGGGAATTTGTCCGCAAGTGTACCAATGGGTCATGTTTCCGCAGTGTCCTAACTGTATGGAAACTTTTGCACCCTCTTTGTGAATGGCGTCCGTAAGTTTTTTCAGTTCTGGAACAACCTCTTCACGCATATAGAGTTGTCCGTCAAAAGAGATGCCGCTCTTATTAACTGCCGCATAGGCAATGGTGGTCATTCCAATACCGCCAACGGCAACAGCGGTATGATAATCGAATAACATTTGTGTAGGATTATTTTTTTTACACATGTTTTCAAACGCGGCAGAGCGGATAGTTCGGTTACGGAGTTCAACAGGACCTATTTGGCACGGGGTAAAAATGGGAGACATGATTATTGAGATTTAATTGAGTAGCAAAAATATTTTTTTTTACACATAATATATTAAATCTAAAATGTTTTTTTGTAAAAATCCTGCATTACAATAAAAACAACCACCCTCTTTATCAAAAAAACCATACTTTTGCCGCCATTTTAATCAGTTCCATTATGAATACACAAAAACAAAACGAAAATACAGATGAACTTTCTCCAAATAAACAACCTCTGTTTCGGAAAATCAATTATATTTTGATAGGAGTGGGGATTCTTTTCTTGATATTAGGATACATTCTGTTATCCGGTGGCGGCTCAAAAGATCCTGAAGTTTTTAGCGATGCCATTTTTAATACGCGTAGATTGGTGGTTGCCCCCATTCTCATGTTAATCGGTTTAATTATAGAGATTGTCGCAATTATGTACCGCGCAAAAAAATAAGATGCAGAAGATTAGAAATATTGCGATTATCGCACACGTAGACCACGGAAAAACTACCTTGGTAGATAGAATATTACATCAAGCCAATCTGTTTAGATCCAATCAACAAGTACAGGAGTTAATTTTAGATAACAACGACTTGGAGCGCGAACGCGGCATCACTATTTTGTCGAAAAATGTTTCCGTAAGGTATAATGACGTAAAAATTAACGTGATTGATACACCCGGACACAGCGATTTCGGCGGAGAAGTAGAACGCGTTCTCAATATGGCGGATGGCGTACTGCTCGTAGTGGACGCATTTGAAGGACCCATGCCCCAAACCCGATTCGTTACCCAAAAAGCAATTGAACTCGGTTTGAAACCTATTGTGGTGATTAACAAAGTGGATAAACCCAACTGTAACCCCGATTTAGCGCAAGAAGCCGTGTTTGATTTGATGTTCAATTTGGGCGCAAACGATGATCAATTGGATTTCCCTACGGTTTTTGGTTCTGCAAAACAAGGCTGGATGAGTAACGACTGGAAAAACCAAACCACTGATATAAGTTTTTTGTTGGAACAAATTATTACGCATATTCCTGAGCCAAAAGCGGAAGAAGGAAACTTGCAAATGATGATCTCTTCGTTGGATTATTCCTCATACGTGGGAAGAATTGCCGTGGGACGTTTAAAAAGAGGTACATTAGAATGGGGACAAAATGTGTCGTTAGTGAAAAGAGACGGTAAAATAATCCCCTCTAAAATTAAAGAACTCTATGTGTTTGAGGGGTTGGGAAAAGAGAAGATGAAACAAACGGTTTATCCGGGCGAAATTTGCGCCATTCTCGGTTTGGAAGATTTTGAAATAGGAGATACTATTGCCGATTTTGACGCGCCCGAACAATTGGACCCGATTAAAATAGATGAACCAACTATTAGTATGTTGTTCACTATCAACAATTCTCCATTTTTTGGGCAGGAAGGAAAATATGTAACATCAAGGCATTTGCGCGACCGGCTTTTTAACGAGTTGGAACGAAATTTGGCGATGCGTATTGAAGAAACAGGTTCGCCCGATATGATGAATGTTTTTGGACGCGGCATCCTGCACCTCTCTATTCTCATAGAAACCATGCGCCGCGAAGGGTACGAACTGCAAGTAGGACAACCTCAGGTGATTATAAAAGAGATTGAAGGTGAGAAACATGAACCGGTGGAACAACTTACGGTTTTGGTGCCGGAAGAGTTTCAAAGCAGGGTGATTGACTATGTTTCGCGAAGAAAAGGAGAATTGACCCATTTGGAAACTAAAAACGATAGAATTCATTTAGATTTTACTATTCCATCACGCGGAATTATTGGGTTGCGCGGTCAAATTCTAACCGCTACTGAGGGTGAAGCGATTATGTCGCACCGATTTATTGAATTTCAACCTTGGAAAGGAGAGATTAGCGGCAGGCACGCCGGCGCACTCATCGCTATGGAAACCGGACAAAGTTATGCTTACTCTATTGATAAACTGCAAGATAGAGGTTCGTTTTACATTGAGTCCGGTGATAATGTGTATGCAGGACAGGTAATTGGCGAACATATTCGTCAAAACGACTTGGTAGTGAATGTGTGCAAATCGAAAAAACTGACCAATATGCGCGCTTCCGGTTCTGACGAAAAAATGCGCATTGCCCCTGCCATCAAATTGTCGTTAGAAGAATATATGGAATTGATTAACAAAGATGAATATTTAGAGATTACACCTAAATCGTTGCGGTTGAGAAAAATATTATTAGATGAAAACGATAGAAAACGTGCCAACAAAAATGAATAGTAAAATAACTCTTTCGGGCATGGAATTTTATGCACATCACGGGTGCTTTAAAGAGGAACGTCAAGTGGGTACGCACTTTAAAGTGGATGTAGTTTTAGAATATGATGCTACGCAGGCTGCCGAAAGTGATGATATTACAAAAGCGGTAAATTATCAGGCGGTTTATTTAGAGATTAAAGAGATTATGCAACATCCTGTGAATCTGTTAGAAACTTTATGTCAAAAGATTATTTTGATGCTCAAAGAAAACTATCCACAAGTAACAGATGCAGAAGTTACTGTGAGTAAGATGAATCCTGCATTGGGTGGAAAAGTGGCGTGGGTTTCAGCCACTACAACTTTCTAATGATACCTGCATTTATCTGAACCCTATTTATTCTTTTACAAATTTGATTACCTCCACACTCTACCGTATTATTTCCACTTTGTAAAATTGCACCTCTTACCTCTACCACGCTTTTACATTTTCACTAATTACTTCAATTTTATCACCTCTTTGTTCAATGAGGACGATACCCTCTTCATCGGCGCGTTTCCGAACTTTTGCAGGAAAACGAAACGATGCCAGCGCCAAATAAGCCTTATATTCTTTAAACATGGGATAATTGGCGCGATAAGAGTGTAATTTAGAAAACATTTTTCCTACATCTTCAATATTGGCTTTGTATTTCATTTCAATGAGTACAACGGTGCTGCCATTTCGCAACACTAAATCGTATTCATCGTTAATAACTACTGGATCAGGTTTAAGATAGTCAACTACACGCTCGTACTTTTCTCCCATAAAGGTAGGGTTTTCTTTAAAAGAGTTGATAAAGTACTCTTCGCAAAACTCGCCGTTGCTTCTTGAAATGCCTCCAATCTGTTTGTTGGTATTTTCAATCATTTTTTCAGTGTGAGCAAATTTTTTGCTAAGTTCTTTAATCATACTATCGGTCTCTTTCATTTGCCGATCAGTCTCTTTTGCCCTCATCGCATTTTCTTTTTTCATTTCTCTAATGCCTTTAGCATTTTCTTGAATTAATTTCCAAGCGCTTTCATAAGTTGCTTCTTGTGGTTTGTTTTTACTTCTCATAATAAAATAATTTTGTGTTAATATTCGGCGGCAAAAATATATTATTTTCGTTCCGAACCATTATCATCTTAATTTATTTTTCTAAAAATCAGAATGTTAAAAAATACCGAAAAAATGCAGAAAAGTTTTTGAGAATGTAATTTTTAGAGTAAAAAGAGCAGAAAAAAATGAAACTGTCTCAAAATATTTATGCCACTAATGCCACGAACGAGGGTATTTATTTTTTAAGTTTTTTGCTTGTTTATTCCTTATTTTTAATATTTTTGCCAACGTAAATAAACAATTATAAAACAAAATTATTATGGCACGTCCAATCGCAGAAACCCCTGACCTATTTGGTGAAGACGCAAAGCGTTTTGAGAAAGAAATAGCCAATCCGAAAAAAATATCGGAAGAGGAACGTCGCGAAATGAATGCAGCTTATGAATGGTTTAAAAAACACGCTACATTTCCAATCGCATGAATTTTGAAGAGATAAAAGCAGGCAGTAATATTTCTAGACTAACAGTAGAAACGGAAATCAAACCCTTTGACTGTGGTGATAATGATTTGAATGATTTTTTGAATAATGATGCAAAAAATTATTTAACATCGCTATTTGCTGTAACCTACTTGATACAAAAAGAAACAGAAACATTAGCCTATTTTACACTATCAAATGACAGTATAACTCGTTATGATGTTGACAAGTCGGAATGGAACAAACTCAACAGAAATGTAGCCAACGACAAACGCAAAAAGAGGTATCCTGCTGTAAAATTAGGACGTTTGGCAGTAGCAGCGAAGTTAGCGCAGATGGGGCTTGGCAAACTTATTTTGTGGTTTATAAAAAAAACGTATGCCGATGAGTTACAACCTGCCGGTTGCCGCTTTATCACCGTTGATGCTTATACCGGTGTTGCAAACTTTTACGAAAAAAATGGTTTTAAGTTTATGACTCAGGAAGATTCCGGCAAAGATACCAGGGCAATGTATTTCGACTTGAAAAGTATTTAGCAAAAATTGATGCCGGCTTTTCCACAATGCCTGCCATTTCCGGACTGTCGTGGTTATACAGGTAGAACCTGTATAGATAACTTGGCGGCGATAGAATCGCCGCCGAACAACAGTGTTGCAACCTCAGACGAACGGGGTAATTGGCACGGTAAGAGTGTAATTTAGAAAACATTTTTCCTACATCATCAATACCCGATTTGTATTTCATTTCAATGATCACCACCGAACTGCCGTTTCGCAACACTAAATCGTATTCATCGTTAATCACTACGGGATCGGGTTTCAAATAGTCTATCACGCGCTCGTACTTTTCGCCCATAAAGGTAGGGTTTTCTTTAAAAGAATTGATAAAGTACTCTTCGCAAAACTCGCCGTTGCTTCTTGAAATGCCGCCAATCTGTTTGTTGGTGTTTTCGATCATTTTTTCAGTACGCTTAATACTTTCACTTGTTTCTTTAACTATTCTTTCGGTTTCTGCAAACTTCTTATCAGTTTCCCTAAACCTTTTTTCAGTTTCTTTAAACCGTCTATCGGTTTCTTTCATTTGTAGATTAGTTTCTTTTTGCATTTCTGCAATTTCGGCGTACATCGCTTTGATGTCCTCCCAAGTTAGATTTTCGTGTTTTTTCATAATACTTTCTGTTTAATTAATGATGCGGCAAAAATATATTATTTTCTTTCCTAACCTTGTTATTAGAAATTTATTTTTCTAAAAATCAGAATGTTAAAAAATACTTAAAAAATGCAGAAAAGTTTTAAAAATGCAGTTTTTGGGGTAAAAAGAGCAGAAAAGATTACTCTTTCACCACCTTTTTCATAACGACTCCCTCGTCTGTGGAAATTTTTACAAAATAGATTCCCGATGCTAAATGTGAAATGTCTATGCTTACAGTGGACGAGTGGACAAGTGGACGAGTGGACAAGTATAGTTTTTTTCCGTAAATATCAAACACCTCTACATTCTCAATTCTCAATTCTCCATTCTCAATTGTCAATTCTCCTGTGGTGGGATTGGGGTAAATGGTAATTTGATAGAGTAATGGTTCGGAAATGCTGCTTGCTATGGTGAAAGTTACATGAATAAAGTGGTTGGAATCAACATCATTAAAGGTATATAAACCGGCAATTTCGGTTTCGGGAATGCTCAAACCATCAATAAATACCATATCTATTTTGTAGTTTTCTTCAGCGGTAAATTTAAAACTTTGGTTATCCCCACAATTTACGGTAATGTCTCCACTTGGGGAAATCGTGCCGTTTGCACCGGTGGTGGCAGTAATAGTGTAAGTATTTAACTGTACACCCTCAACCGTTACTTCTTGATCTTCGGTAATGTTTGCAATGGCATAAATGCCATTGTCATGCGTTAATGTTATTCCATTGGCTTTTACTACAATATTACTTTGCGTGTAACAATCATCCAAAGTTACTGTAAATGAAAAACTATCGCCACAATTTACGGGCGAACCTGAGCCTTCGGTCGGGGTAAATGTTATACCGGTAATGGTGGCAGGCAAAGTTACGGAGTGGGTTTTTATTTTGAAAGTAACAGAAATAGTATGACTTGCTGTAACATTGTTAAAGGTATAACTTCCTGCTGCAACTGCCGCCGGGTTGTTCGTTCCGTCCACCAACACTTCATTAATTTCGTAACAATCATTAGGGGTAAATTCAAAAGTTTGGTTCGCATCACAATTTACGGTAACCGTACCGGGTGAAATCGTGCCGTTTGCGCCGGCTGTGGCAGTAATAGTGAAAGTTTTTATCACAAAGTTTGCTACTAAAGTACGGTTTCCATTTACAGTAAATGTATAAGAAGAATCTGTTGAAACTATAGTACCACCTTCCGTCCAATTCGCAAAGGTATAACA
>JGI24702J35022_10002554_pt1 | contig 11073 bp, 5 predicted proteins | sample TergutTh196P4_FD_35022 | JGI IMG/M metagenome (IMG submission 35022)
AAACTCCCGCCCAACCGTATCGGAAGCGACGGTCGACTGATGGAATGGCTCGAAGAATATGAAGAAGCCGTTCCAGATCACCGTCATGTATCTCATCTTTACGGTTTGCAACCCGGTAATCAAATCACGCTCAGGGGTACGCCCGATCTCGCCGAAGCAGTTCGCAAATCTCTTGAAGTACGCGGCGACGAGGGAACCGGATGGTCACGGGCATGGAAAATAAATTTATGGGCGCGTCTTGGCGATGGCAACCGTGCATACACTTTATTGTGTCATCTTTTGAAACCAACGAATGAAAAAGGATTTGATTTTTCCAAAGGAGGTACATATCCTAACCTTTTCTGTGCTTGCCCACCCCTTCAGATTGAGGGAAATTTCGGTGGTTGTGCAGGTATTGCTGAAATGCTCCTGCAATCTCACTCAGGCGTTATCGAATTATTGCCGGCCCTGCCTGATGTAATGTCCGATGGCTCATTTAGAGGGATGCGGGTACGCGGCGGCGCCGAGGTATCTGCATCCTGGGCTGATAAAAAACTGACGTCGGTATCCTTAATAGCCACAGTTGATAACACATTCAAACTGATGGTACCGGATGGAGCGCAGGTTACTTTCAAAAAAGGGAACAAATTCATTACGCCGTCCATGATGGATGGAGTGGCAGAACTTGCGTTAAAATCCGGTGAAGCAGTTAAAGTAGATTTTAAATACATTAATTAAAAAAGATGAAAATTATAAACGGCAAGAACTTTTTATTACCTTTATTCCTGGTATTATTCACGCTTTCTTTTCAATCAGCAAATGGGCAATGGACTGTAAAAGAGAGTTTTTTTAAAGAAAGCACATTGAGAAAAATTCATCAATCTGCACCATATTTAGTTCATGTAATTCCGGATAATGAGTGGGACAAAAGCAACTTTGCTTCTGCAGAGGATTTGGAATGGTTTAAAAATGCCAAATATGGAATGTTCATTCACTTTGGATTAAGTACGTTTAAAAATGTGGAAATTAGTTGGGGAATGGTTTCTGATCGTAAAGTTCCGGATGGGCCGCCGGATGGGCCGGATAATGATGATGGAAAGTACAAGAAAGAAATATGGTCAAAATTTTCAGATTCATTGCGTTTGGAAAAATTCTGTAAAAACACATTAACCCAAATTATCAAACAGTCGAATGTAAATTACTTAGTGATAGTGGCCAAACACCATGATGGATTTCATTTGTGGGATACAAAATATTCCGATTTTAAATCGACAAATACGCCTTATGGAAAAGACTTTCTTCGTGAAGTAATTGATGCCTGCCATGAAGCCGGAATCAAAGTCGGTATTTATTATTCACAACGAGACTGGTACCATCCTGACTATTGCCCAATCGACCCGGAAACAGTTGTTGGGATTTCACCACCTCCTTATTTTGCACCCAAGGAGGGAATGGAAGCAAAACCTGGGAAAAATCATCAAAGATACATTGATTATCAATATAATGTTGTCAGGGAATTATGTACAAATTATGGGAAAATAGACCTGTTTTGGTTTGATGCGCTTTACTGGGAAGGGATGTTTCCCGCATATATGTGGGATTCCGAAGCATTGACCCGCATGATTCGGGAATTACAGCCGGGCATTATTATCAATAACAGAACCGGTTTGCCGGGAGACTTCGATACGCCGGAACAACAGATTGGATTCTTTCAGAATACGCGTCCCTGGGAAACTTGTATGCCTTTGTGTGATACTTGGTCATATACCCCTTCACGGGTAAAAACACCGTTAGAAGTTTTTCAAAATATACAATCTGCTGCTATTGGAGATGGAAATTATTTACTCAGTTGGGGGATGAAATGGGATGGTTCCTGGGATGAGTTACAAACAAAATCATTCATCGAAGCGGGAAATTATCTCAATAAATATTCACAATCCATCTTTAATACCCGTGGAGGTCCCTGGCTGCCTGAAGTTTGGGGTGGAACAACCTTCAATCAGGATAATATTTTCATTCATATTGTTAGAAAGCCGGATTCCGGGAAAATCTCATTGATCAAACAACCTGATTTTAATCTATCCAAAAGTAAAGCATTGACTGGACAACCTGTTCCCATAACAGAAACAGCAACAACATTTGAAATTGATTTGTCGGATATTGATTTTATCCATGAGCCTTTGATTATTGAATTATCAGTAAAGAAATAACAATCATACAAAAATAATAAATAATTAATCATCAAAAAAAACTTATGAAAACATCTTTTTCAATAATGAACGCTGTTCTTATTACATGGTTCGTATTAATGACCTCATGCACCAGGGAAGTAGAGCCGCCCCAGTCGGCGCTTCCAATTCCTACCGAACTCCAGATGACCTGGCACGAAATGGAGATATACGCTTTTATCCATTTTACCGTTAATACCTTTACCGGAGTAGGCACTTTGGGTTATGGCGATGAAAATCCGGAAATCTTTAACCCCACGGCTTTTGATGCCGAACAATGGGCGAAAACGATTAAGGAAGCCGGATTAAAAGGGCTGATCCTCACCTGCAAACACCATGATGGTTTTTGTTTGTGGCCCAGCAAATACACCGAACACTCGGTAAAAAACAGTCCGTTTATGAACGGAAAGGGTGATGTGGTCAAAGCCGTATCTGACGCCTGCCGTAAAAACGGTTTAAAGTTCGGCGTATATCTTTCGCCGTGGGACAGGAGTCATGCGCAATATGGTACGTCTGAATACATTGTCTATTTCCGTAACCAACTTCAGGAACTGTTGACCAACTATGGCGACATATTCGAGGTATGGTTCGATGGTTACTATGGCACCGGTGTCGACGGCCTAGGGTATTACGGCGGTGCAAATGAAAGTCGCAAAATAGATCCAGGGACCTATTTTGACTGGGCGAATACGTGGGCCATGGTACGTGAGATATCACCGATGACAGTAATATTTAATGGCCCCGATATTCGCTGGAGTGGTAACGAACATGGCGAGGTGGGCGATCCTAACTGGAATACCGTCAACGCCGATACACTTTTACCCCCACATAAGAATCCGTATGATGACGTCTATAATATATATTTTCATGGCGAAGAAAACGGTACATCATGGCTTCCTGCCGAAGTGGATGTGTCCATTCGTCCGGGTTGGTTTTATGATGCTGCGGAAGATGATCAGGTGCGTACGCCCGAAAATCTTTTGAAGATATATTTGGAATCGGTGGGGCGCGGCGCTCCTCTCCTGCTCAACATACCTCCCGACCGGCGCGGATTACTGCACGAAAATGATGTAAAATCATTGATGGGATGGAAAAACCTGCTCGACCGGACTTTTGCTGTCAATCTGGCCGCTCATGCCAAAGCAAAGGCCGATTCATACCGTGGTAAATCAAAAAAGTATGCCGCGGCGAATGTCACCGACGGTAACCGGGAAACTTATTGGGCTACAGACGACGATGTGACGAAGGGATCGCTCGAAATAGACCTGGGCAAAATGCAAAAGGTAAACTATGTGCTCGTTCAGGAATATATCAGGTTGGGACAACGTGTAAAGGATTTCAACGTAGAAATCTGGGAGGACAATGCCTGGAAACAGATCGCTAAAGGCAGCGCCATCGGTTACAAACGGATTTTACGGATCGACCCGGTAGATACGCAAAAGATACGGATCAATATTGTGGATTCAAAAGCATGTCCGCTGATTTCGATGGTAGAAGTGTATTAAAATCAAATTATATAGATTTTTACAAAAATGAGAACTTTATTTTTAACAATCACAGTTGTAGCGATCACTTTCAATGCATTTGCGCAAAACGCTAACAACCCTTCAACGTCTTTTGACGAAGTTTTACCTTTTCGTGGATTTAGTATCAGCGCCCCTGCATCCGAAAACGTGGATGAATTTGTACGTTTTATTGATACTGAACTTGGTCCTGCACGTTTCAATATGCTTGTGTTGCTTGTGGACTGGAATTATGCATACGAGACCCATCCTGAATTAGCAGGCAACCTTACAAAGGCGGATGTGAAAAAAATTGTCACTGTTTGTCGTAAACATGGCATTGAGATTTCACCTCAAATCAATCTGCTTGGTCATCAATCGTGGGCTAAAAGTTTGGGCAAGTTTCTGACTGTCTATCCGCAGTTCGACGAGACGCCGCGTTTGAATCTCGAAGACACATTCAAAGGCTTTGAATGGTACGATCCCGATTTTTTCTATTGCAAAAGTTACTGTCCGTTGCATCCCGATGTACATCAAGTGATTTTCGAGGTGATAGACGAACTGACAGAGGCGTTTGAAACCAAATGGTTTCATGCCGGAATGGATGAGGTGACCATTCTCGGCGACGCTCATTGCCCGCGCTGCAGCGGACGCGATCCGGCAGAACTGTTTGCAGGCGAAGTAACAAAGGTGCATAACCATCTGGCACAGCAAGGCAAACGTATGATGATCTGGGGCGACCGTTTGCTCGACTGTAAAGCAACCGGATTCCATCCCTCGGAATCGAGTATGAACAATACCCATCGCGCTATTGATATGATACCGAAAGACGTCTTTATCTGCGACTGGCACTATGGTAATGCATATCAGTCGCCCGTCTATTTCGCCATGAAAGGATTTGACGTCGCGATCTGTCCATGGAACAACGCCAATGTAGCCGCCATGCAACTTGACGATATGCTACACTCACGTGCAAGAGCGACAAAGGTGTTGAAGCCCCATTTACAGGGAGTTCTGTTGACGATTTGGAGTGGATGGAATGATTTCCGCGATGAGTATTACAAATCAGATAAGAACGATACAGGCGCCGGATCATTGAAATTATTGATTCAAAGATACAAATCATTATAGTATATTATAAATCATGAACACTATTTTAAAAGTATTGACAGGTTTGTTTTTGTATTCATTTTTATTAGTTTCTTTAACCGGATGCCAAACAGATCGTATTCATTTATCGCCTTCGGTCAACGATTTGGTTTTTACCGAACTTGCCACCACATGGGATGAAGGAATTCCACTGGGTAACGCCATTATCGGAGCGCTTGTGTGGCAAAAAGACAGTATGTTGCGTATGTCGCTTGATCATGTAGGACTTTGGGACTTGCGTCCAATGGTCAACCGAGATTCGTTGCCAATACGGAACTTCCGTTGGGTACAGGAACAGGTGGCAAAAAAAGACTATCATCCGGTACAGCAAATGTATGATGTTCCTTATGATGCTTCGGCTTTCCCGACGAAGATACCCGGAGGAGCATTGGAATTTAATATGGCTGGTTTCGGAAAAGTAGAGGCGGTGCATCTGTACCTGAATAATGCTTTGTGTGAAGTGAAATGGTCGGGGGGTGTACACTTGCAAACATTTGTACATGCCAATGAGAACAAAGGATGGTTCCGGTTCGAAAACATACCTGCCGGATGCAAACCTGTACTGGTTGCGCCCGTGTACCAATCGCCTCTTGACGGCGATTTGGCGTCATCATATACCAGTCTCGATTTAATGCGATTGGGATATCCACAAGGCGCCATCGCCACAAACGGCAATACCATTGTTTACCATCAACCGGGCAGTGAAGGATTCTATTATGAAATAGCCGTAAGTTACCACCAAACAGGTAAAAACATGGAAGGCGTATGGACGATCGTACCGAAACCGGAAACCCCCTCGCAGGCAGGAGATATTGCCATGATTACCGAAAGTGCGCTTCGACAGGGTTTTACCAAATACTATAACACACACCATAGATGGTGGAGCGATTACTGGGCTCAATCGTCGGTTGACATTCCCGATCCGGTATTGGCCAAACAATACTATAACGAGATGTACAAATTTGGCTCGGCCGCCCGCAGTTATTCGCCTCCGGTGTCGTTACAAGCCGTCTGGACGGCCGATGACGGGAAATTACCGCCATGGAAAGGCGATTATCATCACGATGTGAATACACAAATGAGTTACTGGCTTTGCTATGCAGGTAACCGGTTGGAAGAAGGGATGGGTTATCTCAACTGGTTGTGGGAGACCATGCCGACCAATCGACGCTATACCTCGGATTATTTTGGCGTCGAAGGGCTTGCTGTACCGGGGGTGGCAACGCTCAAGGGCGAGCCGATGGCCGGATGGATACAATACTCGCTTAGTCCGACGGTATCCGCATGGCTGGCGCATCATTTCTACCTTCACTGGCAGTATTCGCAGGACAGGGATTTCCTGAAAACGCGCGCTTACCCGTATATAAAGGAAGTAGCTGTTTTTTTGGACAATATTTCAGTGCACGACGAACAAAATAAACGTAAATTACCTATCAGTTCAAGCCCTGAAATTTATAATAATAGTTTACAGGCATGGTTTCATACCACTACTAACTACGACTTGGGATTGATTCGTTTCGTGTTTACGGCTGCTGTCGAACTGGCAAACGAACTTGGTTTACACGACGAAGCCGCCCGTTGGCAATCGATCCTTGTCGAATGGCCGGATGTGGACCTCGACGAACAGGGTGCGCTGACTTTTGCCAAAGGATTTCCGTACAATGCATCGCACCATCATTTTTCCCATGGCATTGCTTTCCACCCGCTTGGATTAATTGATTGGAGTAACGGCGCGAGCGATCAAAACATCATCACGGCTACCATTAAGAAAGTAGAGGAATACGGCCCCCCCTACTGGTGGATTGGTTTTTCGTACAGTTGGCTTGGCAATGTTAAAGCGCGCGCCATGGATGGTGATGGCGCCGCCGAAGCGCTTCGTATTTTTGCGGAACATTTTTGTTTACGTAACACCTTCAATGCCAATGGAGAACAAACGAATCAGGGTTATTCTTATTACACCTATCGTCCATTTACGTTAGAAGGAAATATGGGTTTTGCTTCGGGTATCCACGAGATGCTGATACAAAGTCACACCGGAATCATACGGATATTCCCAGCCATACCCGCATCGTGGGACAATGTATCGTTCGAAAAGTTACGAGCAGTTGGCGCATTTCTTGTTTCGGCGCGGAAGGAAAACGGGAAAGTAACACAAATTATCGTGATGTCGGAAAAAGGTGGAAAGATGCGTTTAGCAAAACCATCCGAAGATATTTACATGGAATCCGGTNGGAAAATATTAAATGAAACAAACGGTATATGGACGGTTGAAATGAAACCTGGTGAAGTCTTAAANTTGGTTTTGNATAAAAAATAAATAATAATTTAATCATCAAAAACAGATGAAAACATCCTTTTNAATAACAAACAGTATTCTTATTACATGCTTCGTATTATTGATCGGTTGTGGTGGTAAAACGCCGACAGTGGATTCGCAAAAGATGGAATTGGCATTGAAGGACACGTTATATAACCTGCCGGTAGAACCGGAAGCAGGCGCCCAACGTTTGCAGGCGCTTTTGCAGGAGTTTCCAGACCTGAACAGTTGGGAGGAGCGTAAAAAATGTTTACGCGAAGGCTTATTGACGGCAATGGAATTAAATCCTCTGCCCCAAAAGACGCCGTTAAATCCCATGTATTCAGGTAGCAATTCCTTTGAGCATTATACGGTAGACAATGTGGCTTTCGAATGTGTACCCGGTGTCTGGGTAATCGGCAATCTCTACAAACCGACCGGCAATCGTACCTCCTGCCCGGCTGTGTTGTTAGCCCATGGGCATTCCGGGAAGGAAATACCACGTATAGGCGAAGACAAGCAATTTTTGAGCGTATCGTTGTCTACACTTGGCGTTGTAGTGTTTGCTTATGACATGTTCGGTTATGGCGAGTCGGTATATCACGCCGGCGCTCAAGCGCACCTCACACCCCTGACTCAAAGCATTCAGACATGGAGCACATTACGAGCCATAGACTTTCTCTCATCCTTGAAAGAGATCGATCCGGCACGCATTGGCATGACGGGAGAATCGGGCGGAGGTACACAAACCTTTCTGGCCGCTGCCATTGATGAACGTATTTCCCTGTCGGCGCCGGTAGTGCAGGTGTCAAGTTTTTTCCCCGGTGGTTGTCTCTGCGAAAGTGGTCGCCCCATACATTCACAATGCGGAACGTTATCCAACAATGTCGAAATTGCTGCTTTAGCTGCGCCACGTCCCCAGATGCTCGTTTCGAACGGAAGCGACTGGACGCGCACAACGCCTGTAGTAGAATATCCCTATATCAAAACGATTTATGGATACTACGGAAAAAATAATTTAGTGGAAAATGCACATTTCGACGGGGAAGGACACGATTTTGGGTACAGCAAGCGAGATGCGGTGTTGCGTTTTTTTGCAAAACATTGGAGTCTCAATTTGCAATTGATCTCTAATGACAGAGGCGAAATCGATGAATCAGGGTATACCCTTTTATCTTCAGATCAATTGGTCGTATTCCCCGACAAAAAATTGCCCGAAGGGGCATTGCACACGATGGAGGACATCTATGTGGCGCTTTGTGTAAAATAATTAAATATGAATCAAAAGATAAAAAATTTAATCATCAATTAGTATTATAAATATAATGAAAACTATTTCAAGAGTATTGGCAGGTTTGTTTTTACTGTACGCATCTCCTTTATATAGCCAATTACAGGAAGAGTCCATGCAGGCTGTTTATAAACCTGACCAACCCTTGTTTCTGCAAGCCGGTCAATCCGTCGAACAGTCCATAACCTTCGATCAGAAGGATTACCCGGTGCGCCGGTTTCTTCGTGTCGTTGGCGGCGTACAAATGCCCGGATATTTTGCGCCACGTGGCGAAGAATTTTTCAGGCAGGCGGAATTTTTAATCGATGATTGCCTCGATTCCGTTCATACTTTTCGCGACAGACATTCGCTCTATTTCAAAGGCGAAGGCGAACCTTTCGAGCGACATGCCTACAACCGTATCACAGGGGTTGCATTGAACGAGGGTGCATTGACGATGGAAACTGCTGTAAGGCGTAACCGGTTGAAAATAGAACCTGACGGTGATTTCGGAGTAGAATTGCAGGTATATTACCGGAAAGAAGGACGGCACCCCGACGATGTATATGACGCTCCCGATACAGTGATGTATATGCCAGTACCACCGGGGAGCGGCAACTTCAAACTTCAGAAGGCGATCTTCAATCCACCCCGTGATGTTGCCTGTATCCTGTTGCGGACGGGAGGAACCGGATTCACCGGCGAATGTTGGATGGAAGCGCCACGACTGTACCAAAACGACCGTGTTGTTTTCGAAATGCCGTTTATTCAGAACGCCCGACGTACTGACAATTACAACTATTGGGTTGGCATCAACCTGTCAACCCGCAGTTGGCCCCGCTGGAAACTCGAATGGAACGGTCGAACCATTTTCGAAGGCAACATTTTTGACAGGGCGTCGAATGTCGCCGACTTTCAAATCCCACTGACAGCGGGACTGAACGGGAACGGAAAATTGAAATTGACCCTGTTAAAAGAAAATCACCGGGCGGCATTTCCATACAGCGTGCACGAAATGCAACTCATAGAGGAAAGCGCCCGCGATTTTGAAATCGTATCGCTTCCCCGTTTCGTATCGTGTGGCGATACTGCTGGTATGTTGCTGGAAATCAACAAGCCGGGTATTACGCTCAACATTACTTCCGACCCTTCTGTGGCGATGGAACAACAAACGGTCACTTTCAACCAAACGGGGCTGCACGCAGTAACTTTCAAGGCATTGGCGCCTGCAGTGGATGTGCTTGTATCGGTGGCCTGCGGAAGCGATGTCCGCAAGGCATCCATCGGACAGCTTGTAATGAAAGAAAGAGATAACGTTTTTTTATCTACGGGTGATGATTTTTACATTGACAATGCGTTTGTTCCTTACAATGCTTACTTCAAATGGTATTTCAGGGAGCGAGCAGGCAACTGGTTCCAGTTCAGACCGTCGTACCAGTGGAGCGGCGTCAGAATCACCGGCGAAAATTTTGTCAAGCATTACACTGGTCTGCTTCAACAGATGCATATTCCCTACGCCTGGCAGGTAGAAGGGCGCACGCTGGCTGCTTCGCGCATCAATCCTTCGCTCGAATCGTTACAAAGTCCGATGTTCAAAGGAAAACAAGCGCACGAAAACGATGGCGGATATTACTATTGGCAACACTTCCCCTACAACGGACTTCATTCGGACATGGCCGCGCGAACCCGGCCGTATGGCGGTATTTTTGCCAAACACAGGCCTATTTACACCGATTATGGCGTCTTTATTCATTACGACCCGCACATCGTAAAAGATATGGCAGATGGCGCCAACAGGTTCATTGCCAATTTGAGTTATTCGCGCGGCGAAAGCAGCCGGCATACCGGACCTTCCACACTATTCAGATACTTTTATCAAGCAGGATACGACTGGTTAGGCGCCGAACAGATGTACGGACCCGAAAACGTCGTTATGTCGTCATTGCGGGGCGCCTCCCGCGCCTACGGAAAAATCGACTTCGGTTCACTTCATGCCATGCAGTGGGGTTCGAGTGATTTTACTAATCCCAAACATGCGCTGCGATTTTATCTGTCATTGGCTGTGGCCTACATGCACGGATCGTCGCACATCAATACCGAAGATGCGCTTTGGACGGACGAATACGCCAATGATCGTTTTACACTTTCGGGAAAACAGCATATTGAATCGCAAAACAGGATACTGGACTACATCGAAACACATGCCCGGAAAGGAGACCTGTATGCGCCGATAGCCATTGTACAGGGTAGAAACGACGCATGGAAATCGTTCGGGAGAGGTTCGCTATGGTCNCAAAAGGGNGACAAATGGGCGTTCAATAAAGCAACCGAAAGTTTCGACCTTTTGNACGTATTTTATCCTGAAAACAGGTTGGACGGTATTTATGGAGATTCCAAAGGAATGTTTACATCAACGCCCTACGGCGCGGTGGACATCCTGCCAGTAGAAGCGCCGGGCGAGGTGATGAACCGCTACAAAGTGTTGATTTTCCTTGGATGGAACAGTTACGACAATTATGATTTTATCCGTATCCGACAATTTGTGGAACAGGGCGGAATACTGCTGTTAACGGCCGCCCATCTGAACAGTGAACTGCAACCCGACACTCCGGTATGTTTCCCCGATGATGATACGGTCATCAAGACACT
>JGI24702J35022_10002555_pt1 | contig 11067 bp, 6 predicted proteins | sample TergutTh196P4_FD_35022 | JGI IMG/M metagenome (IMG submission 35022)
CACATGTTCGGTTCCTCGCTTGCTTCGTCGCTCCTCCTCTCCAACACGAACCCGCTTCGCTGGGCTTCGCGTTGGGTTTGGACGGGGGGGTATTCCCTCTAGCCCCTAATCCCTGGCCGGCGATGTCCGCCCTAGCCGTTTATAATATTCGTCCGGGATATCTTTTTTATCTTTATAAAAGGTGAAACGGCACGAAGACCCATCACCCGGAGGATCGTTAATGAACAGAAAATCGCCTGTATCGTCTATGGCGTTCATGTTGAACAAAGGGCAATGTACGCAATAGAGAGGATAGTCCGGCGTATTGAACGTTAAAGCCGACGGCTCTGCAATGCGTCCCAAACCAACTTCCGGTTCATATCCCCCCATTTGTATGAGGCGTCCGCCGGAACCACAAGGCGTGTTCGTCAGTACGACCTTCTCGTCGTCTTCCGTCAGAGTCATTTGCTGATGCACATGGCCTTGAAGCTCCGCCGACATCTTTTCGACAAGAAATTTAAAATCAGTTCGTTCAGGCGGAGTAAAAACGAGTTTGGCTTCTTTCGCGTGAGCTTCGCGCTCAGCGTCTTCGACGCCACCCGCTCCGTGGCGTTCATAGATCCAAGTGAGCAATCCCGCAATCCACACCATGTAGCCGTCGTGGAGGTGCGTAAATTGGTCGTACATCAGTTGGATCAGATCCTTAGCCTTTTGCGCATTGCCCGCGTCGACCGCGTCGAAGGCTTTGTCAATGGTTCTCTTTGCCATTTCTGCAAGCTGTTCGTCAGTCCATATACGGTTCATAATGCCCCCCTTGTCATGTCATGTAATCATTTCTTTGGTACTATTTGGTAACATTTAGTACTATTTGGTCTATTTGGTACTATAACATATTCAAAAATGTAAGACAAGGGTGACAAGGGGACGACGGTTCTATTGCGGCGCTATTGGTTGCAGTTCAGTGGGTAGCTGGAACTATCAATTAGTCGCCCGGAAACAGGCGTATTATGCGTCGTCTGCTCGGTCAGTTCCGTGACAGTAGCCGGAATTCCCTCGCAGCGACACACAACACGCCTGTTTCCAATATGGTCTGAACAGTAACCGCTATTGACAACGGTGAAAGCATAAGAATATAATCTACCTGTTAATCCGGAAGCACGTTAGGTAGTGTCAAATGTCCCAGTAAAACGATAAACTGCAAGGCTGCCAAAAATTCCCCTTCTTGGAGGGGTGGCGCGTAGCGCCGGGGTGGTTATGGTCGTCCAGGAGGAAGCCGAATGAAAATCTACCTGCTAGTCGATTTTGGCAGTACTTATACAAAAATAACAGCGGTCGATATAGATGGCGAAACCGTGATTGGACGGGCACAGTCCCCTACCACCGTGGAAACCGGCATATCTGCCGGCTTTAATGAAGCACTGGCTAAGCTTAAACATTCGTGTGAATATGATGAAAATGATGTATACGGACGGTACGCGAGCAGCAGCGCCGCCGGCGGGTTGAAAATGGCTGCGATCGGCTTGGTGCCGGACCTTACCCTGAGCGCCGCGCGGAGAGCCGCCCTGGGCGCGGGAGCAAAGGTAGTAGGCGCATATGGGTATGAGATAGACAACGCGATTTCAGAAGAAATTGAGGGAAAAAACTGCGACATCATTATGCTGTGCGGAGGGACGGACGGAGGAAATAAAAAAGTAATTCTCCATAACGCGGAAATGCTGGCCAAATCGCAAATCAACTGCCCGATTCTGGTGTGCGGAAACCGCGTCGTCAGCGGAGATATCCGTGAAATGCTGGAGCGGGCGGGAAAAAGGACCTATGTTACAAATAATGTGCTGCCCAGCGTAACAGAGGTCGACGTCGAACCGGCTCAGAATCGGATACGCGAGATATTCATAGAACATATCATCAAGGCGAAAGGCTTTGACGAAATAAAGAGCTATTTTGACAAAGCGATCATACCGACGCCGAAAGCATCGCTCACAGCAGCCGCACTGCTGGCTGACGGCACAAAAACTGAGCAGGGAATAGGTAGCCTTCTGGTTGTTGAAGTGGGTGGCGCCACTACTAATATCCACTCTGTCGCGGACATACTTCCTTTCACGCATGACACTATTGTACGTGGTTTGCCTGAATCCAGAGTCAGCCGTACCGTAGAAGGGGATTTGGGAATCCGTTACAATGCCCGTACGATTTATGAGCTTGTAGGAGAGGAGCACTTGAAACACCTCGCGGAGCGGATGGACGCCGAGAACGCGACATGCGATGCCGACTCCTACACGCAGTTTGTACGTAATGCCGTCGGACATATACCTCGCAATCAGGAAGAAAGCTTGATGGACACGGCGCTTGCAGCGGCTGCGGTCAATATTGCTTCCCAGCGGCACGCGGGAACCCTAAAAACAGAATTCTCAGCTATCGGCGAGGTAAATATCCAGTATGGAAAAAACCTACTGAACGTGAAAAATATCCTAGGAACCGGCGGCATTTTCAGATATGGTTACAAGCCGGAAAAGGTTCTGGCCGCCGCCCTGTTTTCAGAGATGACGCCCTGGAGCCTGAAGCCGAACGCGCCGGTCGCTTACTTGGACGCGGACTACCTGCTCTATGCTGCGGGGCTACTATCTGATGAGCATCCGGACGCAGCTCTGAGGATAATGAAAAATCACATAAAACCTGTAGCGCTAAACGGTTATAATATTTCATGAAAAGAGGGATCAATAATGGCATCTGAGCAACAACTGGCGTCATTTGTCCATAACACCAGGTATGATGACCTGGACGAAGAAACAATAGCGACCGTCAAGAGACAAATGGTCGCGTTTTATGGAGCACTCATAGCAGGCAGCGCGACGGGCGCTGCGGTAGCCGCCGGATTTGCCGTAGACATGGGAGGGAAACCGGAAGCTACCGTTTTTCTCAATGGGGGGGAAATCCCGGCCCAACAAGCTGCGTTTGCCAATGCAACCATGGGACGTGCGCTTGATATCGACGATCACATATCTCCGGGTGCGCATATCGGCGCAGCCGCCATTCCTGCTGCCTTTGCGTCGGCGGAATTGATTGGAGGATGCACGGGTAAGGAATTCATTACTGCTGTTGCGACCGGTGTGGAAGTATCATTGAGGCTATTGCTGGAGGAGGATGATTACGATGGATTTGACCCTACAGGGGTGACCTCCGTTTTCGCTTCCGCAGTTGCAGCGTCCAAACTGCTTAAACTGGACGAGGCACAGATATGGAACGCGCTTGGCCTCGCTTACGATAGGAGCGGCGCGTCCTATCAGCATTACATCGATGGGGTGCTCGCCGGGCCTTTAATGCAGGGCCTGATAGCGAGGGACGGTGTGGAATGCGCACGGCTCACCAAGTACGGAATTACAGGAATATCCAACTTTTTGGAGGGCGTATACAGCTACTTCCATCTGTATGGCAGGGACAAGGAGGATATCTCATACGTTACCAAAAATCTTGGCAAGCAGTGGAATCTGAAGAATCTCAATTTTAAGAAATACCCAAGCTGTGGCTTGACGCAGGGCAGTACAGAACTGACAATTATGATGATGCAAGAACACAGATTCACAGCAGACGACATTGCGCGTGTTGAAGTTCCAGTGCCCCCCTTTACATTCAAGCTAGTCGGGCATCCATTTAAAATAGGGAAAAATCCGAGGGTTGACGCACAGTTCAATGTGGCATACTGTGTTGCTAACGCCTTGATGAGAGCGCCGGTAACGCTATCGCACTTTGAAGAAGAGCAGGTCAGAGACCCAAAAATCATGAGTTTTATAAAGGACAAGATCACTGTGATCTCCGATCCTTCCACAGAAAGAAATCACTATTCAACCGATTTGCGTGTATGGACAAAGGATGATAAGGAATACCACGGAAAAATGGACATACCGCCCGGAACGCCGCAAAATCCGATGACTGACGAGGATCACCGCGCCAGATTTTACGACTGCGTTGAATTTTCAGGTAAGCGGTGGCTAGAGGGGAGAGAGGAAAATATAATGGATTTCATTGATACTCTCGAGGAGAAGGACGACGTCCGCGATATGCTACCCCTGTTCTTACGAGGGAACAGGGAATAGGGAGTAGGAGACGCGGGAAACGTAAAATGCATTGTAGGGGACGCCGCCTTCGGCGTCCCGCCGGGAATAGGAGGAGGGTTATGGAAAAACGTAAAGTAAACAAGAGCGTGGTAATCGGAACGATTGGATCAGACGCCCATATCATCGGCGGTTGGGTGCTCAAGCACATCTTTCAGCAAGCCGGATTCAAAGTCACTTTCCTAGGGTCTATGGTACCGCAGGAAGATTTCATCAATGCTGCTGTTGAAGCGGACGCCGATGCGATCTTAGTTTCGTCATCCTATGGAATGGGACCGATCGACTGCGAAGGCATGCGCGACAGGTGCATCGAGGCTGGTCTGGACGACATCATTCTTTACGCGGGCGGCACTGTCGTCGCACCGTTGAAAATGGAACAAAACTGGCAAGAGGTGGAACGGCACTTTAAAGAGGATTTAGGGTTCAACCGCGTGTTCAGAAACACCGTTGACGCTAAGCAGGCTCTCGCAATTCTCAAGGAGGACCTGGGAATCGAGGACTAAACGCACATAGCGATGGCGCTGTTATATATTTATATATTTGGTGAAAATTACTGTACTGTTTGTTGAAAAATGTGCTATAATACAATAACGCATGCATCGCGAGGGAGGTCCGGCAAGCCTCTACCCGTAAAACATCCACAACTATGAAGAAACATGAGCGCATCCGCTCATATAAAATTATTTATTATATTAATGGAGGAAAAAATATGAACCATAAGTACGTCTACTTGTTTTCCGAGGGGAACGGCCAGATGAAACCGTTGCTTGGCGGCAAAGGCGCAAACCTGGCAGAAATGACCAACCTGGGTCTGCCTGTCCCCCGTGGATTTACAGTCACAACCGAAGCATGTACGCAGTATTATGATGACGGCGAAGTCATCAGTGATGTCATCCAAGCCGAGATCATGCAATACATCGACAAGCTTGAAGGGCTCACTGGAAAAAAATTCGGCGATGCGGAAAACCCTCTGCTCGTCTCGGTGCGTTCCGGCGCCCGCGCTTCGATGCCAGGCATGATGGATACGATCCTCAACCTTGGGCTCAATGAGAACGTCGTTGAAGTCATGGCAGTCAAGAGCGGCAACCCGCGTTGGGCTTACGACTGTTATAGAAGATTTATACAAATGTATTCCGATGTAGTTATGGAGGTCGGCAAAAAGTACTTTGAAGAGCTGATCGACGAGATGAAAGAAGATAGAAAAGTGACTGAGGACACGGCGCTGACGGCGGAGGACCTCAAGGAATTGGCGCATCAGTTCAAAGCGGAGTATAAATCGAAAATCGGGGAAGACTTCCCGGACGATGCGAAAGTTCAGCTCATGGGCGCTATCAGAGCAGTATTCCGTTCATGGAACAACCCACGCGCGATATCATACCGGCGCATGAACGACATCCCCGGCGACTGGGGAACCGCCGTCAATGTGCAGGAAATGGTGTTCGGCAATCTTGGGGACACATCCGGCACCGGCGTCGCGTTTACTCGCAACCCTGCTACAGGCGAGAAAAAGCTTTTTGGCGAATTTCTTATGAATGCACAGGGCGAGGACGTCGTAGCGGGGATCCGAACCCCGCAGGATATCAACCAACTGTCGGAAGTAATGCCGGACGCATACAACCAGTTCGTCGATATATGCGGGACGCTGGAAAATCATTACCACGACATGCAGGACATGGAATTTACCATAGAAGATAAAAAACTGTTCATGCTTCAGACGCGCAATGGCAAACGGACGGCGGCTGCCGCGCTGAAGATAGCGTGCGACCTTGTAGACGAGGGTGCGATCACCGATAAAGAAGCCGTGGCAATGATCGACGCGAAGTCGCTTGACGCGTTGCTGCATCCGCAGTTTGACGCAGATGCGCTCAAGGCGGCAAAGCCGATCGGAGCGGGACTAGCGGCTTCGCCGGGCGCGGCGGCAGGACGCGCCGTATTCACCGCCATTGACGCGAAAAAGTGGGCCGACGGCGGAGAAAAAGTCATTCTGGTCCGCCTTGAAACATCTCCTGAAGACATCGAAGGCATGGCGGTCGCGCAAGGAATTCTCACCGTTCGCGGCGGCATGACGTCGCACGCTGCCGTCGTGGCGCGAGGCATGGGAACATGTTGCGTTGCCGGTTGCGGAGCGATAAGGATCGATGAAGATAGCAAGCAGTTTGAGCTTGGCGGCAAAACATATAAAGAAGGAGACTGGATTAGCCTCGACGGTTCCACCGGCAACATTTACGGCGAGGCAGTCATGACGACAGACGCGACAATCGGCGGAGAATTCGGACGCATCATGTCCTGGGCTGACAAATACAGGAAACTTAAAGTCAGGACAAACGCGGATACCCCGCGCGACGCGAAAGCAGCCCGCACATTCGGCGCGGAAGGCATAGGGTTGTGCCGGACCGAGCATATGTTCTTTGATACCGACCGCATCGAGGCTATCCGCGAAATGATATGCTCCAATACGACTGAGGAGCGTGAAAAGGCTCTCGCGAAGATCGAGCCTATGCAACAATCGGACTTCGAAGGAATATATGAAGCGATGGAAGGAACGCCGGTCACGATCCGCTTCCTCGACCCGCCGCTACACGAGTTCCTGCCGACCGAAGAACATGATATTGAGGCACTTGCGCAAGCGCAGGGCAAAACTGTCGCGGAGATAAAGGCTATCATAACTTCTCTGCACGAGTTTAACCCGATGATGGGGCACCGAGGCTGCCGTCTTGCGGTGACATATCCCGAAATCGCGGTCATGCAGACGAGAGCGATCATAAAAGCTGCAATTAACGCGCAGAAAGCGCATCCCGAATGGAAGGATTTTGTCCCTGAACTCATGATTCCGCTCGTTGGAGAGGTCAAGGAATTTGTCTTTGTCAAAAACGTTGTAGTCAGGACAGCCAACGAACTGATAGCGCAAGCCGGCAGCGACCTGAAGTATATGGTCGGCACAATGATCGAGATACCGCGCGCCTGCCTGGTGGCGGACGAGATCGCGAAGGAAGCAGAATTCTTCTCATTCGGTACGAATGACCTGACACAGATGACATTCGGTTTCTCGCGCGATGACGCGGGGAAATTCCTGGACGATTATTACGCCAAGAAAATATTCGAGTCGGACCCGTTCGCCAGGATCGACCAGACCGGCGTCGGGAAGCTCATGGAAATGGCGGTGCAGCTTGGATTAAAGGGGCGCCCAGAACTGAAGCTCGGCATCTGCGGTGAACATGGCGGCGATCCGTCCTCAGTTGAATTCTGCCACAGGACCGGGCTGGCGTACGTATCCTGCTCGCCGTTCCGGGTGCCGATAGCGCGTCTTGCAGCGGCACAGGCAGCAATAAAAGATTTGTAATATAAAGTATCTGTTCAGAACCGGCGAGAAAGGCGTTTATAGTGATTCCGACAAGCTTAGCCATCGATGGTGGAAAGCGCTTTCACATAATACGACGAGGATGCGTATTTGAGCGAAAGGAATCGCGAAAACGTCCTTTCGAGCGCAAGGACCCGAACAGTACAAAAAAGCAAATAGAATAAAAATGGGAGGTTGAAAAAAGAATGAGAGGCAAAAAAAACAAAAGACTGCTGGCACTACTGTTGGCGCTGATGCTGATAGTATCGCTGCAGTCGCTCGTGATGGGCGCAGTAGCGGCCGAAGACGATCCATGGAGCATTGACGATGCGACGCAAATTACGATCACTGCTACGCGCGCCGGAGAAGACCCCATCACTGTCACGGTCTATGAGGACACATACAACACAACCAATGACTTCACTCTTCGCATCCTTGTACCGGAAGGCGCAGATCCGGATGCCCCCATCCATTACATGACAAATAACTCATGGTGGATACGCAACGAACACAAGCTGATTCAGCTTGGCGCCGCAGTCGATGGTGGAAAAGTCGCTTTCAACGGTGAGGAGGGCGACGACGTTTATGCGGATGACGTCGATTCAAACGACGACGCGTATGCGTTCAACGCCCTGAAAAATGGCAATGTCGTCGTTACAGCGCAGCTCCTGGGACGCATTGACCTGGCAACCGGCGATTATCTCCATTCCCCCGTCACCGTCGCGGACGCGAAAGCCGTTATCCGCTATTTGCGGTACAATGCCGATAATCTGCCGGCTGGAGACGTTGAAAAGATTTTCGTCTCAGGCCTTTCCGGCGGCGGCGCTCTATCCTCGGCACTTGGGGCCTCTGGTGACGCCAAAGAATTTCTACCATACCTCTACGCGCTTGGCACGGCGGGAGTCACATATACAGGAGCAGGCGACGGCCCGGTGATGAACCTGGGTTACGTCGCAAAGGAAACAGACTGGTACAACTACGATCCGGACGACTTTGAGAGCGATGGTTCTGATGCCGTATATGCCGTCGTCGCGCACGCGCCTATCACCGACCTTGACGACGCGGACCTGATGTATGGGTGGGCTTACAACGGCGCGCGCCAAGTCGCAAGAGAGTATTTTGATGACTTTGTTTATCCTCCCGCAGCGGATCCTAACTCAATACATGACATGAGCATCGCGTTAGGCAAGATCTACGGCGCCGCTTTCCCGGATTACCTCAAGAGCCTTAATCTTAAGTATAAAGGCGAAACCGTTGACGCCACATTCAATCCGGAAGATGGCGCTGTCGGAGGTAAAATAGCCGCTATTTTGAAAGAAAAATTCCTTGAATCCGTGAATGCCGCAATGGCGGGATATGCGGATAAGGAGGACATTATCAATGCAATGCTGACCCCAGCGAACTCAAATTACCAGGTCGGCGCGCTCACCGGAACCCCTGAGCCTGATGGATGGAAAACATCATGGCTGACATGGGATGGCGATGTCGTTACGGACATCGATCTGCAGGCATTCCTGTACTGGCAGCTCCGGCAGGTGCCCAATCTGACAAAACAGAAGACATCACCAGCGTTCAACGCCGTGCCTGAATATGCAAGTTTGAATGAGAGCGGTCTCTACGGACAACCGGAGCACGAATATGGATTTGCTTCGGAACTCGCTTTCAATGCCGCAACTGCAGTCGACAACGAAATCGCGGGTGCTTACGCGGATTACGCCGCCTACAGAGCAGCTACAGTAGTCGGTTCGGTAACCATAGGTGAACTAATTGACAAGCAAGCGAAACTGATAGACTCCACCGCGTGGCTGGTCGAAGAAGGCTCATCGACTGTAGCACCGCACTGGTATATCACACACGGCATTAATGACCGCGACACCTCCCCGGCTACCGTCGCGATACTCTGGCTCGCTGCCATGAATAACAGTTCTGTAAAAGACGCGTCTCTGCGCTTCACCTGGGATGAGATCCACGACAATACAGCCTACCTTGAGATGGGCGTCATTTCAACGTGGATCAAAGATGTCCTTGACAACGATACCGTCAATGGCGACTACATCAAAATGGCAAAGACCGTAAAAAGGTTCTATACAGTGTCATTTGACTCCAACGGCGGTTCAGGAGACATGGACTATGCAACTGTAGTAATTGGAGCAGTTTACGACCTGCCTGACTGTAGCCTTACTGCCCCAGAAGGCATGGAATTTGACGGATGGTCGCTCACCCAAGACGGAAATAAGATCACAGGAACATCTATTGTTGTCAATAGTTATATGACACTATATGCTCTTTGGAAGGACGAAGCAGCGGAGCCGGTGAGCAATCCGTTCACAGATATAAAGGAAACTGACTGGTTCTATAATTTCGTGATGTATGCCTATGAGAAAGGACTCATGACCGGGACTGACGCAGATAAATTCTCGCCGAACGTGACGGCTTCCCGTGCGATGATTGTCACGGTTCTGTACCGGATGGCGGGTGAACCGGAGGTGACCGGCACGAACACGTTCACAGATCTGACGGCGGATTGGTATAAGAACGCTGTGCAGTGGGCGGTTACGAACGGCATAACGAATGGTGTATCCGACACGCTGTTTGACCCCAACACCGCTGTGACGCGTGAGCAGTTATCGACATTTCTCTACCGTTACGCAGATGCATGCGGCTACGACATAACGGAGGCAAAAGACTTGTCCATCTACTCAGACGCCGATAAGATTTCTACTTTCGCAAAGGACGCGATGGCGTGGGCGAACGCACTGGGAATTATCACGGGTGATACGCCAACTACGCTCTCACCGAAGGATAGCTCATCACGCGCTGTGCTTGCGACGGTTCTGACGCGGTTCTGCGAGGCGTACGACGTATTCGCTGCTACGGCGCCGGCGCCGCCGGCTGAAGCGGATTCTGAGCCTGCTGCCGAGACGGATGATGACATAGTTGATGACGCAGCCGATGATGCAACAGATGATACGGCTGATGAAGAAGCTAATGATCTGGCTGATGATGAGCAGCCCACTGACGTCGATTCTGATCTGCCCACCGATACGGCTGCATAGAGCTACTTTCAAATTTTAACCCTCACACAAAAGCCCGGCGGTTTTCATCGCCGGGCTTTTTGAGACTTCTGTCCAAAGTTCCTAAGCTTTCATAAGTCCACAATCGGATAAAATTCTCGCAATTGACTCCCCAATCGACAGTGATGGGTTTTCACGGTAATATGAGTACCCTTTGTAAGTCAGGATCGCATATCCGTACTCTTGATTCTTACCAGTTATCACCCGCGCTCGATGAACCGCATCTTCTACATCTTGCAAACACAGCTTTCCTAAAACTCGTTTGAAATTGGCCTCGTGTTTATAATGATCAAGATTTTCAAAACATTCGTTATATGCCCGGTTAATTGGTGTAAGATATTGCCTTCTATGTGTAAGCGAGCCGAAGCAGTCTTCTTTATGCAATACAATCCACAATTCAAACGCAAAATTGCTGTATCCCAACTTATATGTAATTTGCTTGCCTTGTGTTCCGGCTTTCTTCATCCGTTCAAGTGTCATTGCGAACCGGGTCGTATGGACAGGCTCGTCGCTCTCATAGTCCATTAAATGAGTAACTACGGTAGGATGTGATATTGGTAGATCCTTG
>JGI24702J35022_10002556_pt1 | contig 11060 bp, 4 predicted proteins | sample TergutTh196P4_FD_35022 | JGI IMG/M metagenome (IMG submission 35022)
GGCGCCATAGCTGCCGCTGGCCGACACTTGACCGCCATTGATCGTGATTATCCCGCCGTCACGACCGCCGGCGCCACCGTCGTCGCCGCCGCCACCGCCTATTCCGGCGCCATGGCTTTGTACGCGGTAATTACCAGGCCCAATGTTACAGTAAGCTGTCACGTTACCGTTATTAATCGTGATTNTCTCGCCTCTTCCGCCGCGCCCGCCGCCTATTCCGGCGCCAAAGCCGTCTATGCTACTTGTAACAACGGTTGAGCCTTCAGAGCTGGTCGGATAGCGGCAACCGTATGCTGTAACGGTTCCGCCTTCGATTGTGATGTTTCCACTATCTCCGCCGTCTCCGCCGCCTATTCCGGCGCCATAACACAAACCCCACCCGTAGAGTCCATACGCTTTTACATCGCCGCCGAGGATCGAGATTGTACCGCCGGCGCCTCCCCTGCCGCCGCCTATTCCGGCGCTGTGATTAACGTTTCTATCATACGCGACGTCACCTAACACGCCGCCGTAGATACTGCCTCCTCTTGCGTCAACCGTACCGCCGGTTATCGTGATCGTGCCGCCGGCGCCGCCGGCGCCGCCGCCTATTCCGGCGCCATAGCTATTGCAATCATATCTGCTGCCGCCTCCAAAACTGTTGTTACCGATTGCGTTTACAGCGCCTCCATTGATCGTGATCGTTCCTCCGGCGCCGCCGTTTCCGCCGCCTATTCCGGCCCCATAGCTGCTGCCTCCGGGATCGGTTATTTTATAACCAATCGCTGTAATGGCGCCGCCGTTGATCGTGACGACGCCGGCAGACTTGCCATACCCGCCGCCGATTGCCGCATTGTCAGGATTGGTGTTTATTACCGTCAGCGAGCCGTTTGAGCTGCCGTGAGCAGTTGCGCTATCGATGGTAAGAGAAGCCATGTCAGCGCCGTCATCCTGTACAAGTATACTGCCGTTGACTATATTGGCTTTTCCGCTGGCGTTAGACAACAACAGGGCTACGTCAGCGGCGCCGTTCAGTACAATATTTCCGGCAATATTGACGCCGTTGAGCGTTACGCCGCCCGGAGTTACGCCGTTCTCGAATATGATATCAACGGTTACTTCAGGTAGCGCCGCGCTTTGAACAATCGTGTAGCTATGACCGTTAGCGCCCGCGCCGAAAGTCAGTTTACCCGGTACGCCTGCGTATGTGACGCCTGCGACCCCGGCTATGGTTGTAACAATGCTCGAGAGGTCGATGACGTAATTTGCCATTGGAACTAATTTCGTCGAAGCTGTTACTCCGGCGTCAACGGGCAACGCGTCGTTTTCTTCAAAAGGCACGCTGTCCGTAAGGTTGCGTTGGGGCGTTTCGCCAAAAGGCACGCCGACCGTACGACTGCGCCGGGGCGTTTCGCCAAAAGGCACGCTGTCCGCAAGACGGCGTTGGGGTGTTTCGACAAGAGAACCGCCGTCTGTAAGGCTGCGCTGGGGCGTTTCGACAAAAGGCACGCCGCCCGTAAGGCTGCGCTGGGGCATTTCGCCAAAAGGCACGCCGTCCGTAAGGTTGCGTTGGGGCGTTTCGCCAAAAGGCACGCCGTCCGTAAGATGGCGCAGGGGCGTTTCACCAAAAGGCATGCCGTCCGTATGGTTGCGTTGGGGCGTTTCGCCAAAAGGCACGCCGTCCGTAAGATGGCGCAGGGGCGTTTCCTCAAAGGCAAATGCCGGCAACTGCGCCGCAAAAACTGAAATGAGCAACGTGAGCGTCAATGCAATGCTAACCTGTTTCTTCATCCAAATGAACGACTTCTTAAAATGTTTTCTTTTCCTTATCATTTTCATAATCCGTTTCATAAATAATATAAAATCAAGATACTGTAGCGAGCTATAATTCTGTTTGAGAGCCCTAACTCCGTTAGTGAGCTATAATTCTTTTTGAAAGCTGCAACTCTTTTAGCGAGTTGTAACTCTTTTAGCGAGCTATAATTCTGTTTGAGAGCCATAACTCCGTTAGTGAGCCGTAATTCTGCTAGCAAGCCGTAACTCTATTTGCGAGCCGCAACTCAGTCAATGAGTTGTAACTCCGACTGCGAGCCATAACTCTATTTGCGAGCCGTAACTCTATTAGCGAGCTGTTGCTCTGTTATTGCTGCTGGGTAGTGGCTATTACAGAAACTGCGGGCCGGCTTTCGCCATGTAGCCTATTAACCGACGTTATATAATAAGTATAGTTATCGCCTATTTTGGCTTTTCTATCAGTATAATTGATTCGTGTCCTCCCGCCCTTCGCGACAATATCAAGTATATTTGCAGGGTTGCTAATAACCGAGGCTCTGCTTAACCCTCTGCTGTTGTCTACCCTATATATGACATAATATCTGACTTCGCCGCCGGTCCCCGTCAGTTCGGCGGGGCTTGTATCTGTGATTGTAATCCTTACACTTTTCACTGACGCCGCCAATCTTACGGCGGGCATTTGCGGCACGGCCTGCGACGCGGCCTGTTGCGCGGCTGACATCATCCACGGCATATGCGGCACAAGGGCCGGATACCTGTATTGTTCATTTTTGATCTTTGTCATCACGCCGAGCGGATTATCTGATACGGATGTCATATTATAAAACGCGCTGCCCATAACGCTTGCCTCACGTCTGTTTCTATTTATCTGAGCCGGTAATTCTCCGAGTTCAAGCCACCCGCCGCTCGCGGATTTTGTCCCGACTTTATACGAAGCGTTTCCTGTATATAAATGAACATTTTTGTTGAGTTTAATTTCGTTTACCCAGAATTTTAGTACATTTTCGTAAGGGGCTGCCGGTTCGTTAAAATCCCAGTAAATTTGAGGCATAATATAGTCGATCCAACCATTTTTAATCCAAAGCCTCGTATCAGCATAGAGCGAATCATAGTTTTCGATCCCGGCCTTCGTATCTGAGCCAGTCGGGTCGGTGGATTTGTTACGCCACACGCCAAACGGGCTTATACCGAATTTCACGTAGGGCTTTACCCTTTTGATTTGTGCAGAGAGGGTCCTCACAAGATTGTCGACGTTTGCCCGCCTGAACTCGTCAAGGGTTTTCCCGGCGCCGTACTTTTTATATTGTGCGCTGTCGTCAAAACTTTCTCCACTCACAGGGTAAGGATAGAAATAGTCGTCCATGTGAATTGCGTCGACATCATACTTAGTCACTATTTCAATGATGCTTTTGACTATAAACGCTCTGGCTTCCGGTACTCCGGGGTTAAAGAACAACTGGCCTCCGTAACTCACAACCCACTCAGGGTGTGCTCTAGCCGGGTGGTTTTCAGCCAATTTATTCATATCTGACACGCCTTTCTGGGTGATGCGAAACGGGTTCACCCATGCGTGGAATTCGATGTTCCTCTGGTGGGCCGCCTCAATCATGAACTCAAGGGGGTCATAATACGGCGACGGAGCTTTTCCCTGCGTCCCCGTCAGGTATTCAGACCAGGGTGAGTATTCAGACGGAAAAAACGAATCCGCCGCCGGCTTGACCTGGACTATGACCGCATTCATGTTGTTGGCTTTGATGGTGTCTGCTATGCTTAAGAATTCTTTTTTCTGAGTGTCGGAGTCCAAGCCTGCCTTTGACGGCCAATCGATGTTCAAGACTGTCGCAACCCAAGCCGCCCTGAACTCGCGTTTAGGGACGACTGATACGACCGGCGCCGACGCGCTTCGCGAGATAGTGAATACCGAAATATAACCCGCAGTGATATCCTGATTTGGCCTCAACCTTTCTCCAGTGATATCCTGATTTGGCTTTAACCCCGGCGCCTGTCCGTCATGTGCCGGTCTATCATGTGCCTGTTCCAGTTCATACGCTTGCCCTAACTCCGGCTCTTGCGCCTGTCCGTCTTGCACCTGAGCCTGCTCCATCGCATGCGCTAGTTCCCATTCCTGCGCCTGTACCTGCGTCTCCACGCTCGGCGCCTGTCCGTCTTGCGCCTGCGCCTGTCTCTGCGCCTGCGCCTGCGCCTGTCCCTGTGCTTGCCCCAACTCCTTTTCCTGCTCCTGCTTCTGAGCTTGCACTAACTCTTGCGCATGTGCCTGCGCCTGTTCCCATTCCTGTGTTGGCGCCGGCGACAATAATTGTGACGGCGACATAAACGACAACGGTGCGCACCCCAAAAGAGCCGCCGCTACCAAGTTCGCAATGATTGCCAGCGAAATCAACTTTTTTTTGCTTCTGCAGAATAAACTCGTCATCTCTATCAGTCGCAACAATTTTCGCCCCGCCTTTCTAAATCAACGATTTATGCCAAACACCCCGCTAGCTGGTCAAACCAGCCGTCATATTAATCGAACTTGTCAAACTTGTCAAACCAGGCCAACTAGTTGAACCAGGCTAACTAGATGAACTCGTCACACTAGTCAAACTAGGCGAGCTAGCCTTACCAGACGAGCCAAGTTTACTGGCGAGCAGGCCTTACTGGCAAGCTAGCCTTACCAGACGAGCCAAGTTTGCTGGCGAGCAGGCTTTACTAGCGAGCTAGCCTTACTGGCGAGCTAGCCTTATTGGTCGAGTTAATTGAACCAGGTGAACTAGTCAAGCTAGTCTAGCCCCTCTAGACTCATCTGCTCCGTCGTCTTGCAGTCTACCGCCTTTAAGTAGCGCCCGATTGCGGGAATGCTTCTGGTGCGGTAATAACCCAGTTGTCCTATCCCTGATTCGGCGACAGGACAGGCCCTTATCATGGCGCTCCCCTTTTTCTCCTTCAACACCTGCACTCCTTGCGCATCCCTGGTTGACTTCGGCTTAACCTGGTTTGTATTAAACACCAGAGCCTTATTGATACTGCTGAATACCGCAAGTTCTATATCCTCACTTAAGAATCCCGCGTATACAAGGGGGGACGCGGTCGAATACGCGTTTTGGAGTCGTTTTCTGTTAGTCTTGGTCGAGTAGCTCTGCAGATCGACTTTTGAGAATTTACCATTCTCAAATCCGAACAGCATGGATCCGCTGAAGTCGTCTGTAGCCGCTATATATACCACTCTTTCACCTTCGACGAGGTTCAGGGTATTTGGCAGGAACTCCCCAAGCGAAGAGGTCTTTCCCTCGACTATATCGTGCGTTTTCAGCTTGCATACGTCTCCTTTACTTGTAAAGAACAGAATCTCGGATCTGTTATTTGCGCATACATCCTGAATGATCACGTCGTCCTCTTTTAGCTTTTGTACCCCCGGCGATCTAAGCGAAGTCAGGGGGATTTTCTTAAAATAGCCCTGTTTAGTGAGGAAAAGCCGGACTTTATAATCGTCTATCATAACCTCATCTGTAAATGTCCGGATATTATCCTCATGTATTATTTCCGTGACCCTGGGTTTCCCGAACCTCTTGGCAACCTTTTCCAATTGCCTCCTTATAACGCCTTCCAATTTCTTTTCACTTTCGAGTATGCTTTCTATTGCCCAAATATCCTTCTTGATATTGTCTATTTCGCCCGACTTGCTCAAAATGTATTCTTTGTTAAGGTTTCTGAGTTTTATTTCGCAAATAAACTCGGCCTGACTCTCGTCAATACCGAACCCCCTCATCAGATTCGGGATAACGTCCCTGTCGTTTTCCGTTCTGCGGATGATCCTGATAGCTTTGTCAATATCCAACAAAATTCTCTGCAATCCCTCCAAAAGGTGCAACCTTTCCCTTTTCCTTGCCATATCAAAGGCCATCTGTCTTCTGAGGCAGGATTTTCTGAAGATGATCCATTCGTCGATGATCTCCCGCACTCCCATAACTCTCGGGCGGCCGTTGACAAGGATGTTGAAATTGCACCCGAATCTGTCCTGCAAAGGCGTCAGGTTGAAGAGCTTATGCATCAATTCATGCGCGTCCGTACTCTTCTTGACCTCTATCGTTATTTTAAGCCCGCTCAGGTCCGTTTCATCTCTAACGTCGTTAATATCTTTGATCTTGCCTTTTTTTACCAGGTCGACAATCGCGTCGATCACAGCCTCAGATGTGGTCGTGTATGGGATTTCGTATATTTCGACGCAGCTCTCTTTCTTATCATGCCTGTATTTTGCTCTGACGCTGAAACTGCCGCGCCCCGTAGCGAAAATATCCTCCATCGCTTTGGGATTATAGATTAGCTGACCGCCCGAAGGCAAATCCGGCGCCGGGATAAATTTCTGTATGTCGGCGTTCCTGTTTTGTAAAACGGCTATCGTCGCTTCGCACACTTCATTTAGATTGAATCCGGGAATACTGCTCGCCATGCCAACCGCAATCCCCTGGTTTACGTTGACAAGTACGGACGGGAACGACACGGGCAGCAAAACCGGCTCTTTTTGCGTATTGTCATAGTTATCGGTAAAGTCAACGGTATCCTGGTCGATGCCGGAAAACAGCTCTTCACAGATTTTTTCGAGCCGAACCTCCGTATACCTTGCGGCGGCGTACTGCATATCCCGCGAGTACTGCCTGCCAAAGTTCCCTTTCGAATCTACATACGGGTGCAGCAGCGCTCCGTTTCCCTTTGTAAGCCGGACCATAGTCTCGTATATAGCCGCATCCCCGTGCGGGTTGAGCTTCATTGTCTGACCGACTACATTTGCAGACTTTGTCCTGCCTGAATTGAGCAGTCCCATTTTATACATGGTGTAAAGTAATTTCCTGTGAGATGGTTTTAACCCGTCAATTTCGGGAATTGCCCTTGATACGATTACACTCATCGCATAGGGCATATAGTTTTTTTCGAGTGTATCGACAATTCGCTGCTCAACAATTCTACTGATCAAGTATTAAAAACCCTCCGGATCAATTATAAGTCCTGTTTCTAGATATCAATTATAAGTCCTGTTTCTAAATATCAATCTGGTCTAAATACATTTTCTAAATATCAATTTTATCTAAATTCATTTTCTAGATATCAATCTGATCTAAATACATATGTCCGTGTTCCTCGATGAACCCTTTTCTCCCTTGGAGATTCTCCCCAAGCAGCACATCGAAATACCTTGCCGTCTGTTCCTCTTCCGCCGGCGTCACTTTGATCAGACGCCTGGTCAACGGGTTCATCGTAGTCTCCCACATCATCTCCGGTTCGTTTTCCCCCAGCCCCTTTGATCTCTGAAGCGTATATTTCCCTGACAGCCCTGAAGTGATCCTCCGCCTTTCTCTTTCATCATAGGCAAAGTAAGTCTTCCCTTTTGTTGCGATCTCATAAAGCGGCGACTCGGCAATATAGACCTTCCCTTCCCTGATTAGCGTCGGGACAAGCCTGTAAAGCATCGTGAGGACCAGGGTCCTTATCTGAAAACCGTCCACGTCGGCATCGGTGCATATGATAATTTTGCCCCATTTTAGGTTATTCATGTCAAACTCGTACAAATCCCTGGCGTGCTTCACCTTAACTTCAACGCCGCAGCCGAGCACCCGCAACAGGTCGGTGATGACCTCATTCCTGAATATAGCGTCAAAATCGGCTTTCAGGCAGTTTAATATCTTTCCGCGCAGTGGCATAATAGCCTGAAACTCAGCGTCGCGCCCAAGTTTACATGAGCCGAGCGCTGAATCGCCCTCAACAATATATATCTCCCGTTTGTCTATTTCCTTTGTCCGGCAGTCCACGAACTTCTTGACCCTGTTGGCAATATCAACGCCGCCGGAAAGTTTCTTTCTTATGTTAACGCGCATTTTCTCGGCGGATTCCCGGCTGCGCTTGTTGAGCAATATCTGGTCAATGATTCTGTCGCCATCAACCTTGTTTTCGATGAAGTATACTTCAAGTTGATGCTTCAGAAAAACTGTTATAGCCTCCTGAATAAATCTATTCGTAATCGCTTTCTTAGTCTGGTTCTCATAACTCGTTTCAGTTGATGAAGAGTTGATGATGAGCGCCAGGCTGTCCTGCACATCGCAGAACATGATCCTGGACTCGTCTTTACCGTACTTTCCGCGCTGTTTGAGGCACTTGTCAATCTCACTGACAAACGCTATCCTGACGGCCTTGTCAGGCGCGCCTCCGTATTCGAGGAAACTGGAGTTGTGATAATACTCAAGGAGGTTATTCTCGTTTGTGAAACAAAACGCAGCCTGTATTTTTACCCTGTATTCAGGTTTGTCCGCCCTGTCCCGCCCCCTTGCGGAAGTCGAGCAGAACACGGTTTGGGAGAAGTTCTTCCCGTCGCAGAATTCCTCGATGTAATCAACAATACCGTTTTCATAACAGAATTCGAAATTCTGATCGGATTCTTCGTCATAAAGCCTGAATATCAATCCTGCGTTCACAATCGCCTGTTTCTTCAGTACGTTAAGATAGTACTCAAGAGATACGTTTATATCAGTAAAAACCTCTGTATCAGGCCTCCACTTCTGGGTCGTACCTGTACTTTCATATATTGCCTTGGTTTTTTTGAGCCCGCCGATGTTCTCGCCCTTCTCAAAATGCAGCTCATACATGTATCCATCTTTGAACACCGTGACGTCAAAATACTCGGAACTGTATTGCGTCGCGCAGCAACCAAGCCCGTTCAGGCCAAGGCTGAACTCATAGACGGAGGAGTCGTTTTTATTGTTGTTGTACTTTCCACCGGCGTAAAGTTCGCAATATACAAGTTCCCAGTTGTACCGCTCCTCACGCTCGTTGTATCCAAGCGGTATCCCCCTGCCGTAGTCTTTGATCATGATCGAATTGTCTTTAAAACGGGTAACTTCGATAACTTCGCCAAAACCTTCTCTGGCTTCGTCAATTGAATTTGAGAGGATTTCAAAAATGGAATGCTCACAGCCCTGTAAGCCGTCGGAGCCGAAAATAACCGCTGGGCGGAGCCTGACTCTGTCGGCGCCTTTCAGCGAAGAAATACTGTCGTTGCCGTATTCATCCTGCATACTGCCTTTTGCCGCTTTGCCGTACCTGACAATGCTCTGGCCAACTGCAATCTTTCCTCTCTTGCCTACGCCTATTATGCCGTCGCCATGGCCCACCGCTATTTCGTTGCCATGACCCACCGCCAATTCGTCGCCATGGCCTACCGCTATTTTGTTGCTTTGGCCTACCGCTATTTCGTTGCCATGGCCTACTGCTATTTCGTTGCCATGGCCCACTGCTATTTTGTTACTATAGCCCACCGCGATCTTGCCCTTTTTTCCTGCTGTCATTTGTATATGCACCTTCCCGTATATTAAAAGTTTTATCTTAAGTAAGAGCCTGTTTTCAAGGCTTCTGGCGAATATTATATTTGTTTTTCATTGAAATGTAAATATTGTAGCCGAATTGTAGCCGAATAGTAACATAGTAACATAGTACGCTTCGCGCAGGAGTCAGGGTACAGGAGTCAGAATCTTGCTTTGCGCGCTTCGTGCAGGAGTCAGGGTACAGGATTCAAGAGTCAGGAGTCATGGGTCAGAGGTCAGAGGTCAGGTGTCAGAAGTCAGGAGTCATGGGTCATGGGTCATGGGTCAGGTGTCAGAAGTCAGGAGTCATGGGTCATGGGTCAGAGGTCAGGTGTCAGGAGTCAGAAGTCAGGAGTCAGAATCTTGCTTTATTTGTAAGATTATCCCATGTAATAGAAATAGTAACATATCGGCAGTCAGGCAGACTGGATCTAAACAACACCAGCCTACCCGACCACATTGGCCGTTCGCAACACTAGCTTACCCGGCCGCGTTAGCTGTTCGCAACACTAGCTTACCCGGCCGCGTTAGCTAATCGCAATACCAGCCTACCCGAACACTTTGGCTGTTCACAACGCCGGCTTACCCGTCCACATTGGCTTTTAGGACAGTTCAGGCTATCTTCGCTCCAGCAGCGGCATCGGTTATTATTGTGACGTCATTATGGAACCTCAATATGGACGCTGGGACCTGAGGTTTTACATCACCACAAATCAGTTCCCTGACTATATCGGCTTTGTCTTTGCCAGACGCAAGTAGTATGACTTTCCGGGCTTTCATTATTGTACCTATACCCATCGTAATAGCAGACGTTGGCACATCACGAGCATCGGAGAAAAAGCGCGAGTTGGCTTCGATCGTAGTCTCAGCCAGTTTGACTATGTGGGTATTCTGTGGAAAATAAGCGTCCGGTTCGTTAAAACCTATATGTCCATTATGGCCAATGCCAAGTAATTGTAAATCGATTCCGCCAGCCATTTCTATCAACTTCTCGTATTCCTTGCACTCACATTCAAGGTCATCCGCCAACCCGTTCGGTATTTTAGTGTTTGCAGCGGCAATATTGATTTTTGAAAACAGATTCTCATTCATGAAATAGAAGTAGCTCCTGCTATTTGTCTTTTCAATGCCAACGTACTCGTCAAGATTGAATGTTCTCACATTTTTAAAATCAAGGGAGCCACCCCTATGCAACTGGATGAGGCCGCTATATGTTCCAAGCGGCGTACTGCCTGTGGCAAGCCCAAGTATGCTATCCTGTTTAGTCATCACCTGTGCTGCAATGATCGTCGCGGCGGCTTCGCTCATTTTTTCATATGTCTCGCAGATAATAATGTTCATAGATCAAATAACCATCCTTTCAATTCAGTATTCTTTCTAAATTTAATACTTTTTCTATTCAATATTTTTTCTATTCCGATACAAGTTGAATTTCTTCCTATGCTCTTCCATAGGCGCATACATTTGACGTGGATAACCTTACGTGTGGGGCGTGGGGTTTTTGTGGCGACATGTTCTTAGTGGCGTAGGGTTTTTGTGGCTTAAGGTTTCAAGTGGCATAGGGTTTTTGTGGCTTAAGGTTTCAAGTGGCATAGGGTTTTTGCGGCTTCAGGTTTCAAGTGGCGCTGGGTTTTTGTGGCGACATGTTCTTAGTTGCGTAGGGTTTTTGTGGCTTAAGGTTTCAAGTGGCGTGGGGTTTTTGTGGCTTAAGGTTTCAAGTGGCGCCAAATACTTAAAAGCGCCAGTCTTAGTGGCGGTTGTTTCCGGGTGACATCGGCTATTAGTCGTGTGATATTCTTAATGATGTGAGGTTCTGTGCGGCATTAGCGGCTTGCGCGGCGCTGGCGGCTTGCGCGGCGTCAGCGGCTTGCGCGGCGCTGGCGGCTTGCGTGGCGTCAGCGGCTTGCGCTGCGTTGGCAGTTTGTGCAACGCTGGCGTTTT
>JGI24702J35022_10002560_pt1 | contig 11054 bp, 10 predicted proteins | sample TergutTh196P4_FD_35022 | JGI IMG/M metagenome (IMG submission 35022)
GTTTTTGTTGATTTGATAGTTTGTCTAATCAAGAGACTTCGTGAGCACAGGCGCCTGCGGCGGGTGCTCCAGGTCGCCGGCGGTCATCGTATATCGGTCTCATCATGCGCCAGGACCTCGTTCCACAGATCGATCGTTCTCATTGCTTCGTCCTCGTCCATTATCTCTATGGCGAAGCCCGCGTGAACTACGACCCAGTCGCCTATCTTCGTTTCCACCATTGTTATGTTGGCTTGTTTCACAACGCCGCCGAAGTCCACGTCGGCGGTGTCATCCTTTACGGATATTATCTTACCGGGGAGCGCTAAGCACATCTTCTCACACCTATGCGGTCATTATCTTTATTATCGCCTCGGCCGGCTGGCCGCCGCATTCCTGCAATGCATTGATCGCCGTCGGCTTATCGCAGCCGGTCTGCGACATCACAAGTTCGATGTCCTCTGCCGGTATCACTTCTCCCGTATCTTCGTCAACGGTCCCGACAGGTCTCGATTCGGGCTCGCCCGATATCTGGTACGTTTTATTGCCCTGCACTTCCATTATGCTTACTTCGGGGCGCGTGAACACAAGTTCCTCGTTGGGCATCCTTATGATAACTTCCGTAACATCGTTCAATTCGGTGTTGCGGATGCCCATCTTCTTCATCGCCTGCTTCATTTGGCGCGGGTTTATCCTTCCCATTCCGGACATGTTGAATCCCCATATTGTACCTTTTAATTAATTTTCTGTTCCAGCGAGCGCTCAACGCGCCGCAGAAGCTCTTTCATTATACCGTTCGCCTTCGATGCGTCAGGCGAACCGCCCTGCGCAAAGTCGGCCTTTCCGCCTGCCTTTCCGCTGTTCTTTGTCATAACGTCCTTCAGTATCACGGCGCAGTCAACGCTCTTCATGCCGGATGACATGTACGCTGTCAACGTATCGCCTATGGTCAGGAATACTGAAACGCCGCCTTCGTTCTTTATCCGTTCGGCGGCGTTTGTTATCACAGTTCTGTCATTCGCGGGCAGCACCGCCGAGAATACCGGTGTTCCGTTCACTGCGGAAGGCTGCAGACCGCTGATGATATGTAGCAGCGCCGACCTGAGCTGTTCGGTCCTTGCCGCGAGATCATTCTTAATGTTCTGCGCCGCTTTGACCGCGTCCTCTGTTTTGCTTCCGATGATCTCGACGGTCTGCAGGCAAACGTTCGCCAGTTCCATCGATCTGATTACGGCGTCATCGCCCACCCTGAAATGTATCTCATACCCGTCCTTTCCCGCCGATACCTTACGGTCTGCGAACAATGCGCCTATCTCGCCCGTTTCCATCACGTGTATGCCGCTGCACGCCGCTATATCGACGTCACCGATCTCAACGACGGTGACAAGGTCGCCGTCTATCCTTTCCGTCTTCATGCGTACGCCGTCAGTATCCGCGTCATCCTTGCTCATTGTGCTTTTCGTGACGCTCAGATTATCACGTATCGACGCGTTGACGGACGTCTGCGCGTTCTTTATCACATCCCACGGGACGTCCCTGTCGACGGTGACGTATTTACTTTCCGGCGATATGAATATCTTTACGATGTTAATTTCAGGGACCTCATGTTTCAGAGCGCCGAAGAAAAGGTGCTCGGCCGTGTGGCCTTTCATAAGATCGTAGCGCCTCGTCCAATCGACGCTGCACCAGACGGTATCGCCTTTCTTCAGCGAGTGCCCCGGAACTTTATGCAATATGCTGTCACCGTTAGCCTTGACGTCGGTGACGTCAAGGCCGCATATCTTTCCCGTATCATTCGTCTGCCCCCCGCCCCCCGGGTAGAAGGCGGTGATGTCCAGCCCTATCCATTCTTTGTCCGCGTCCGTGACAGCTGCCTCGAATTCGGCGACGTACGCGTCCCGTTCGTATATCCTGATGCTCATATCGTCCGTTAATACGCGTCGTGTTTAAAAACAAATGCGCGCTGCCGCGCACCGTACGGGCACGGATAAATACGCGGGTGTATGAGTTTTATATATCATGCAACATTAACGAACGATATCAGAGTGAATATCATGAAACGGACCCATACATGCGGAGAACTGCGCTCGTCTGACATCGGTAAGAAAGTTTGTATGCAGGGGTGGGTGAGATTCTCCAGGGACCACGGAGGCGTGGAATTCATCGATCTTGCGGACGCGTACGGCATAACGCAATTGGTGTTCGACCCGGAGGACATAGCCGCCGGCGCCGACAGAAAGGCGATATCCGCGGCGCTGAAGGACTTTACAAGGGAGTCCGCGGTGTCAGTGGACGGCATCGTAAGGAAGAGAGTTGACGGAACGGAAGATCCAAAGAACAGGACCGGTGATGTTGAGGTTCTGATAACAAAAGCAAACGTTCTCAACAGATCGAAGGCGCCGCCCTTCGAGCTCGGCGATCAAAAAGAATCAGTACTTCCGGGAGAGGAGACAAGGCTCAGGTACAGGTATCTCGATCTCAGAAGAACGGAGATGACCGAGGCCCTGAGATTCAGGCACCGTTTCATATCCGCGGCCCGTGAATTTTTGGAAAAGAACGGTTTCATTGAAGTCGAAACTCCAATGCTCACCAAGAGCACACCGGAAGGTGCCAGGGACTTCATCGTACCGTCAAGGGTGCATCCCGGTACTTTCTACGCATTGCCGCAGTCGCCGCAGCTGTTCAAACAGATGCTGATGGTCGGCGGGATCGACCGTTATTATCAAATTGCGAGATGCTTCCGCGATGAGGACTCCAGAGCTGACCGTCAGCCTGAGTTCACCCAGCTTGACATGGAGATGTCCTTCGTTGAGCCGAAAGATATACAGGATACCATCGAAGGGCTGATGGCCCATATCTGGAAAAAGATATACAGCAAAGAATTAAAAACACCGTTCAGAAGGATAGCTTTCACCGAAGCCATGAACTCGTACGGTTCCGACAAACCGGACCTCAGGTACGGGCTTCCGATAATTCATATAACCGATATTGTGAAAGATGCGCCTTACGACATATTTCAGAAGATATTATCAAAAGGCGGTATCATAGCGGGATTCAACGTCAAAGCGGAGATAGCCAAAGATAAGATAGGAAGGAACGATGTTGACCGTCTTATCGACTTCGTCAAGAAGAACGGTCTCGGCGGTATGACGTGGATGCGTGCCACGAAGGACGGTCTGGACAGCAACATCGTGAAATACTTCACTCCGGAGATATTATCGGAACTGAGGAAGAAGATGGACGTCAGCGAAGGCGACCTTCTGTTACTGCTTGCCGGTCCCGTAAGAAAAGTACTGGAGACAGGCGGCATCCTGAGAAGGAAGCTTGCCGAGGACCTTGATCTTGTTCCGCCGGGGACATTCGATTTCGCATGGCTCGTCGACTGCCCGATGTTCGAAACGGATCCCGCATCCGGGAAAAAGGATGCGTTCCATCATCCGTTCGTGATGCCCACCACGCCGCTGAACGATGAGAACGCCGGCGGCGCCTCGTTTGATCTTATTCTCAACGGCAACGAACTGGGAAGCGGTTCGCAGAGGATACACGATCCCGACGTTCAGAGGGAAGTTTTCAGAATGCTCGGGATATCCGAGGAAAAGATAGAGACGGACTTCGGCTTCTTTTTGGAAGCATTGGGATACGGGGCGCCTCCGCACGGAGGCATCGCGTTAGGCATCGACAGAGTGATAAGCATACTTCTCAACAAGGAAACAATACGCGATGTCATCGCGTTCCCGAAGAACAAGAAGGCGCAGTCGCTGCTCGACGGTTCGCCGCAGAAGGTGGATGACGCGAGACTCGAGGAACTTCAGATACTGTCGGTGGCGATAGACGATATCGACATAGACGAGATCAAATGATCTCATCAAAGCGAAAGCGTTCCTGCAGGCGATGTCGCGAGACCGATGACGGCGTTATTTGATCATATCGTTCAGTATCCTTTTCGTCGCTTCGACGATATCGGATGACGAGAAGACACCGCCGGTGCTTTTCATGACGGCGCCGATGATCCTGTTCGCGGCCTTGTCGCTCTTCTTATAGTCGCCGACAACGGACGGGTTGTCTTCGATCGCTTTTCTTATGATGACGTCAAGATCGTCCGCGGCGCGTTCCGTTGTTTTTCGGTCCTCGCCGGTGATCAGCTCTTTGATCCTTATCGAACATTCGACGTCGTTTATCTTTCCTTTTGCGTGCATCGCGATCACATCGGTCAGGGGGCCGGTCTTCTCGGAGACGTTCTTCTCAAGCGCCTTCCAGTTGGCGCTTATAGGTCCGGTGACCCATTTCAGTGAACTTTCTGTGCCGACGATCTTTACAAGGTTCTCGAAAAGCTTCGCCATCTCAACGGATGTGCCTACGATCTGCGCTGCTATCTTCTCATCGACACCAAGCTCGTTGCGGAAACGCAGTATCATATCATGCGGGCTTTCCTTCGTCACCACGCTGTCGGCTATTTTTTTAACGTTTATCATACCGAGATGCGGCTCGCCGATGTACGCGTAATCGCTTTCGAACTCCTTCTTGCGGGCGGAGGTGGTGACCTTGCGCTCCTCGTCGTAATGCCTTGTCTCCCTGACTATCTTTCCGCCCGACCTGATGACTTTCGTCTGACGCACCGCTTCGTATGTAAGCGCCCGCTCCACGTTCTTCAGACCGGTGACGTTCTTGACCTCGCATCTTTCCGTTCCCACGGATATGTTGCAGTCCGCGCGTATGCTTCTCTCCCCGTCGTCCGGAAGGTCGGTCACGTGGCGTATGTCACGCAATAACGCCTTCAAGAACTCACGGGCCTCCGCCGGTGATGATATATCGGGTTCGGTAACTATTTCAACAAGCGGCATGCCGCTCCTGTTGTAGTCGATGAGAGCGTTATTGCCGGATATCCTCATGCTTCCCGGGTCCTCCTCCAGATGGGCGCGGGTTATGCGTATCGGTTTATCGCCCAGATAATAAACACCTTTCGAACCTATCGGCGTCTCGTACTGCGTAATTTGATAGTGTCTGCATATATCGGGATAGTAGTACACTTTGCGCGAGAACCATGCCACATCCGGTACCGTACAGTTCAGAAGCCTTGCTATCTTTATTCCCGTCTCGACGGCGGCCCTGTTGAGCGACGGCCTTGTGCCGGGCATACCCATGCATCCCGGACATATATGCTCGTTCGGTCCTTCCGCGCCGGTGGCCGGGCATGAGCAGAACATTTTAGACCTCGTTGGAAGCTGGACGTGTATCTCCAATCCTATTCTCATAAGGACACCTCCGGTGCTTTTACGATAAAGGAACGTTCCCACAGATCCGCCGCATCAAGCAGAACGTCCTCATTCCAGTGGCAGGCGGTGAACTGCATGCCTACCGGCAGACCATCGGAATAACCGCACGGGACGGAGACGGACGGAAGACCGCAGAACGCCGGCGGCGCGGCGAAGCGCGACGCCATATAGGAATCGACTGAACTCATGATAACAGCGTCGGCGATCTTCGGGGCGGCATACGGCATGCTCGGCGTGAGAACGGCATCATGATCTTTGAATATCCCGTTATACGAATTGATCGCAAGTTTTCTCACGCCCAGCGATCTCAGGTACATCGTTCTGCGGTTTTCGCCCATGGTCGCGTACGTGCCAATTATTATCCTCAGCTTCGTCTCAGCGCCGAAATATTTTGAACGGAACGATGCGAAATAATCGTTGAACGGTAACGAAAGGTCACCGTCGCGCTGTCCGCATCTCATGCCGCAGTATCCGGCGAGGTTCGTTGTTGCCTCCGTCGCGCAAAGTATGTAGTGAGCAGGCATCGCATGCCTCAGAATGGGCATATCAACGTACTCAACGTTCACGGACATGCTCTTCAGCATATTCACGGAATCGTCGAACGCTTTGCGCACGCCGTCGCTCACGCCGTCCGTCACACCTTTCGGCACAGCGACGGACCTCAGTTTCTTTTTCCCGATCTTGAGTTCGGGCTGCGCCGTTGACGTCGGGTCACGTTCATCTTTTCCGGATATGACGGGAAGATATTTTTTCAGAAGTTCGCTCTTTGATGCGAATATGCCGACAGGCCCCATTGAACTGACGGTATCGATCTGCCCGTAACGTGACACGCGCCCGAATGTCGGCGTTAATCCGAAGACACCGCAGAAAGCCGCCGGCGACGATATCGAACCGCCTGCCGATGTTCCCAGCGCAACGTGATCTTCCAAGACCGATGCGGCGCACGCGGCACCGCCGCACGAGCCGCCGCACGATCTCTCGGGATCGAAAGGATTTTTCGGTATTTTTGTTCCCGAGACAGAGAACATGCCGAACCCGAACTCATCCATGTTCGTTGTTCCGATAAGCGAGTTTTCAGCAGTCATTCGCGAAACGACGGCCGAGTCGAACACGGGAAAATAACCTTCAAGCATCCGGGACCCGGCGGTCGCCTGGAAATTCCTGGCAACGATATCGTCGGATATCGAGAACGTTCTCTTCTTGTCGGCTGCCGCGGCGGTCCCGCTGAACATGTTATATTTTTTATCAGCGTCGTGATAAGAGGTCATACGATCCTCGGCCCCCTGACATATCCGTCGTGGGTGCTCATATCCTTGAGCATGGCCTCGACGTTATCATCAACGATCGGAACGTCATCCCTCAGGGCGTCGGATATGCCGATGGGATCGAAACAGAACGAATCGCATTCGGGAGCGTCATTCATCGTGTTCAGGAGTTCGAATAATTTAACGATCTCTCCGCTGAACTTCTCTGATTCGCCTCCGATCAGGCCGATGCGCGCAATGCCCGCCACGCGTTTTACTGTTTCATTGTCCGTGATACCACCGATTCTCCATTAGACACAACTTTTATTTATTTTTTCTATGCGCGGGATGCGCCGCGCATATGCGCACATACGTGAGTATGCGTTGCACCGTAAGGTATATTAGTATCTATTAGAAAGCAGTATCAAATTTGAAATTTAGTAAACAATTGATAGTTAATATTATATACGAGTGCTGTATCAGTTTTGATATACTGATGCCTGACCGTTTGAAACGGTCTGCAGGACTGTGACGGAACGCCGGCCGCGGACGGCCGGCATTTGTGACCGCGGTAACGCGGCACTTCGTGATAATATATGAATGACAGGAGGAAACATGACATCAGCGGCACAATACGACCCAGACACCGGAACAATGTTCACGGTCACCGTGAACGCGGGGTCCGAGGAAGGCGGAAAATTCGAATACAGGCTGGACGGCGCCAAGCCTTATAAATTGCTTACCGGCCCTATATCGGCCGTTTACGGATCGCTCGTGGAGATAAGGGCGGTGGTGAACGACGGTTACTCGTTCGAATGGGATGACGAGAGGGCGACCGGTAACATCATTGCGTTAACGGTCACGTCGGACGAGGACCTCACGGGAAAGTTCTCCCCGCCCGCGGGGAAGGTATCGAATCTCATATGGACGTTAATGATGCCGATATATGCCTTCTTCCTTCTGCTGATCCTGCAGAGGAACAGAAGAAGGGAAGCATAGTCGCGCAGCACACAGAAAACGTTCTCTTGCGAACATAACGACCGTTCCGCGCCCGACGCTTATGCCCTTCGGTGCATGAAAATTATTTAACCGTCGTCGCAATAGACCAAACGATAAAATGGCGGACATCGAAAAGCAGCTCAGTGAGGGCATGAGGGCCATGGACGAGGGGGACTTCAAGAAAGCTTACAGCAAGTTCAAGAAACTTGCCGAAGATTTCCCGGACAGCCCGGAGGCATGGTTCTACAAAGCGGAAACGGGGAACATGGCGTCAGGCATGTTCGGCGCGAAGGTGGCGGACGAGGATATCATAGCGTCTTACAAGAAAGCGGTGGAGCTTGATCCGGAGAACAGCGAGTATTACGCATCTTACGGCGCATTCTGCATATCCATCGGCAAATATGACGAAGCGGAAGGAGCATACAACGAGGCGGCGGAACTTGACGAATCCAATTCATCACGCTTCTTCTCAGAATTTGCCGCGGACTATTACAGCAATGTGCTGGCCAGGTACGGCGAGATAATGGACGACCCGAAGGCCAGGGCGCCGTATGCCAAGAAAGCATTACTGTACATGCTCAAAGCGTTGGACATGGAACCGGAAGAGGCGAAGACGCTGCTCTGATCCGTTACGTTATATACGGCGCGGCGCAGTGCACACGAGCGGGCACATCACCGGTGACCGCTCAGACCGTACGCAAAAGTATCAGCGGTTCTCCCTGAGGTCGCCGAGCGTTGTCTGCCTTTCCGCGAATGCGTTATGTTTGTGTATGGATTCCTCGGACTCGCTCCTTACAGTTAAGAAAACATCATCAGGAAGATGAGGATATCTGTCAACTATCCTTTTGAGGACATCGCGCACCACGTCCTCCACGAATTTCGGATTGTTGTGCGCATTGATTACGACCGCAGCCTCATCATCCCTTTTCAGTATCTCGTACGTCGGCGATGAGAAAGATGATTCAACAATATCAATAAGGTCATTCGCCTCTATATTTTCGGATTCGCCGGTTGTTACCGACACCGTGCATATGTTCCGTTGGTTATGCGTCATGACGGCAACATCACCTTTGCAGTTCAGCACATTGCCGACGGTCTCCTGGGCGCACGGGCATGCCGTCATCCCGATGACCTCGGTGCCGATCGTTTTCGTGATGCCTTTTCCTCTGACGGCGGACGCCTCTCCCATTAATGTATAAATTTCAAGCGTATCGCGCCCGTTGGGCGTCCTGTTATTTCTGAAGTATTCGGCAACGATGAAAACTTCCGCGGTGTCCGCGTATTCGTGCCTGTTCAGAAGTTTGCCGCATATATTGACAGCAAGCGTCTCTATTCCTGATACCGGTCTGCTTACGCTCTCGTCGACGATCTCCCTCAGAACCTCAAGATTCCTTGAGAGATGGGATCCGCGCTGTTCGGCGGGAAGATCGACAAAGACGTCGATGGTGCAGTTCAGCGTGTCGTTGATAAGTGCGATATCTTTGCTGCGCTTTATGCGCACAGGTTTTTTAACGCCCGTCACGCCGACTCTCGTTAACCTGAACCCCGAATCGAGCCTTCTGTTCTGAACGTCGCACTTGTTCGTCATACGAGCGCACAGATATGCGCGGCACGTTTTAAAGCAATGCATATCAACCATTAATCTGGTAACGGAACGGAGCACGGGATTGTTAAGTTCGTTTATCAAGCAAGTCTATTTAATATATGCAATCACATATCGTTATTACGGGCTTAACGGAGATTGACGTAAGCACAGCCAGAATGGGAACGGTCAAAGCAAAGGGGGAGCGGATCGGCCGTTGGAAACGACATGAGGCAGGCAGAGCGCGTTGGGGGACGGAACGTTCCGTACATTTCAGTCAATATTTTACGACAGTTATTCGGCGTATCACGCCGCGATCCGCGAGATAACGTCTCGCTGACAGACAACAGGGGGCCATGATATGAAAATTCAACACAGAATAAAGGACGCGGCGCCGAAGAAGCGCTCGCGTTCGGGATATGGGGTGCTGTGCGTCGTGCTGGCAATAGCGGTGATAGCATCCGTTCAATTCTTCGGCATGTCACAGGATGAGCATACCGAACGGAACGAAAAGGAGATGTATCTGGGCGCAGGCACGCCCATAGTTCTTGACGGTGCAGCAGCATCCGATCCGGATTATAATTACAACGGAGCGATACTGAGATTCATGTCCGGTGCCGACGGCAAGGAATATGAGATATCCCAGACGCTTCCGGCAGGTTCATCCCAGGATATCAGGATAGAGTACGGTACCGTGACCATCACCGTGGACAATATCAATATCACAGGGAACATCGAAGTGTCGGTCGGAGCAGCTCTTAACCTTTTGCTGCGCGACACGAACGAGATATCGGGAAGCATAACCGTCCCGGCGGGCGCTGAGCTGAATATATACAGTGAAAGTGGCAGCGATGCCATCGACACGCTGAAAGTAACGGCAGCGGCCGCGGGCAACGCGGGCATAGGCGGCATCAACTTGCCCAGCCTCAGGGACGCCGGCACAATAACGATAAACGGAGGTACGGTGAACGCATACGGCGCGGACGGCGACAGCGCGGGAACGTATGCAGGAGGCGGCGCGGGCATAGGAGGCGCGGGAGGCGCGTCCGCGGGCAGTGACGGCGGTTCCTGCGGTTCGGTAACGATAAACGGTGGCATCGTGAACGCATACGGAGGCGGCAGCACCGTCACCACATACTCGGGAGGCGGCGCAGGCATTGGCGGGGGCGCAGGCACAGGCTCCGCGGGACGGACAGGCAACGGCGGGACGATCACAATATCGGCAGGGAGCGTGTTCGCGCAGGGCGGCGAGATCGGCGGCTTTTTGGGCGGTGGCGGTGCCGGTATCGGAGGCGGTCACTCGGCAGGACCGGGGCAAGGTGACACGATACTGATAGACGGCGGTATCGTGAACGCATACGGAGGCGAGCGCGGTGCCGGTATCGGAGGCGGCAACAGAGGATATTCGGATGTAACGATCACCGGCGGCAGCGTGTACGCGGAAGGCGGACAGTACGGCGCGGGCGTCGGTACCGGGCATGGCGCGGACACAATATCACTTTCATACACGATCACCGTCGGCGGGGACGCATACGTGGAAGCAGTCGGCGGCAACGACGGCTCGGGCATCGGCGGCGGTGTCAGCACCAGCAGCACCGGCACCTCGGGAAACGTCTCCGAGATCATCATAGGCGGCGGCGCATATGTGAAGGCGACGGGCATCGAGAACGGCGCAGGCATCGGAGGTCACGGCATAGACGGTGTCAGCATCATCAGGATAGGCGGCACCGCCGAAGTGTTCGCATATGGCGGCATAACCCCAAATTTCAACAACGGAGGCGCAGGCATCGGAAGCAACAGTCAGTCGCAAGGCGGCAACATCAGCATTGAGATCACCGGCGGCACCGTGGTCGCAGAGGGAGGCACCCACAGCGCGGGCATCGGCGGCGGGGCGGCCAACGACGGCGGGACGATAACGATAACAGGAGGCAGCATCGTTGCGACAGGTGGCGATCCGATCGGCGGCTCGACCGCCGG
>JGI24702J35022_10002561_pt1 | contig 11049 bp, 13 predicted proteins | sample TergutTh196P4_FD_35022 | JGI IMG/M metagenome (IMG submission 35022)
GACAAGAGCAAGCAGAAGAGCAATGACTAGACTATAAATAACATAAATATGTGTTCGATACCTGATTAGTTGGTACCGGTAAACGTTTTTTCGGGAAAAAAAATAAAACCCGAACAAAAGACAGATTAAGATAAAGCAAACCCAGAAACCTGGACTATATTTAAGATAGAAGTCTCTTGACAATTCCACCATTTCCATGAATAATTGGTATTGTTCAGAATGTTCTGCATAATTACGAGAAATAATATCTATCGATTTATCTAGTGCTTCATTGTATTGAGCTGTGATTATTGTTGAAAAAAGTATTCTTTGGATGGCTATGTATAGAGTATTGGTAAATAATACAATCATTAATACTACATTCAATAAATAACGTTGGTTCAACAAATAGAACAAGAGAAAACAAGTTAACCCCGTTCCAATCAGAAGATTGAGAATCTGGATGAGTTCAGTAATTTTTAGAAGGTATAAAGCAATACTGGTCAGAAAAAAAACGCTAAAAAAACGATAAATCACCTGGGGTTTATGGATCATCTGATGCCAGACAGCAGGAATAATAAATAAGATACCTAGGGCAGGTGACAATAATCCGATCAACAAGCCGATAAACCCAATCCAGTATTTCATCTTCTTTTCTTCTTACATTATCAAAATCTTAGTTCATAGACGGTTATGGTTCACTCGGTAACATAAGCTACTAATGCCATTTCACGAGCTTTTTTGATTTCTCTTCCAATCTGACGTTGGTGTTTAGCGCAAGTTCCTGTTAGCCGGCGGGGTTCAATTTTCCCTGTTTCGGAAATATAATTTTTTAAAACATTTGTCGCTTTATAATTAATAACAAGCTCTCTGTTGGCACAGAATTGGCAAATTTTCTTTTTAAATCTTGTTTGTTTTTTTTTCTCAAAAGCCATTTCTACCTCCTTTTTTAGAATGGAACATCATCTTCTGGGGTTACTTGATCTAATACTCCACCAGGGAAATCATGATCTACATCATCGTTGGGAATTGTTGTATTGGGTTTCGGAACATTATTGTTAGTCCGATTATAACCAGCTTCATGATAGTCATAATGGCTATAATTTTCATCTCTTTCAAGAGGATGTATTTTTTGGATAATGATTTCTGTTATTTTTCGGGACTGATCATTTTTATCTTGATAGGTTCTACTGCGCAAATTACCCTCAATGAGGATAGGACTTCCCTTTTTTAATTTTTCTTGGCAGATGGTCGCTGATTTTCCGAAAGCGACACAATCAAAATAACTGGTTTCTTCTTTACTTTCTCCGGTATCAGTTCGATAATAATGGTTCACGGCGATCCCAATTTTTGCAACTGCAACATTATTTTGTGAATAACGGAGCTCAACATCGCGCGTTAGTCGCCCCGTGATGGTAATATTATTTATATTCGGGAACTTCAACAAAGATGGCATACTAAACCTCTTCCTCAGCTTCGAGTTTTATGACATTATGGCGAATAATTTTTTCAGTAATACGGTATTGTCGGTTAATCTCTTTGATTTTTTGAGTATCAAGATTAAAATAATTAATTAAATAAAAACCTTCGCGAAATTTGGCAATTTCATATGCGAGTTGTTTTTTTCCCCAAGAATCAGTTTTTACAATTTCACCCCCTAAAGAAGTAATCAAGTTCAAAATTTTTTGGTTTTCTTTTTCGATTTCTTCTGCTGACAAATTAGGTGCTAAAATGATCATACTTTCATATTTTCCTAGCATTATTATGTTCCTCCTTTGGACTTTGATTCTGAATCTTTTTGCTCAGAATAGGATTTTTTATTCTTACTATAAAAATTTAACATTGATTGAAATCCATAAATAATGAAACAATCAATCAGTGAAACAGCAAAATCTGCTGTTTTTTTAAGGGTTTCTAACTCCTCTGGGGAGAAGTTTTCTAAGACATATTTTTTTAGGACCAAACGGTCTTCTGGTTTTCCAATCCCAATTCTCATGCGCGGGAAGGCTTCTGAACCTAATTCTTGAATGATTGAAGCCAACCCATTATGACCGCCGTCTTGACCAGATTGACGAAGTCTTATTTCCCCGAGAGGTAAATAGATATCATCACAAATAACTAATATTTCATCTTGTTTCTGTGCTATTTTTTTGAGGGCATCTCCGCTTAAATTCATATATGTAAGAGGTTTTATCAACTTAAATATACTTCTTTTAGCAATCAATGCTGACTGCTCTTGAGAAAAAATTAGTTTTCTTTTTTGGGCAAAAGTATCTAGGACCATAAAACCTATATTATGTCTATTTAGTTGGTGTTCTTGCCCAGGATTACCAAGCCCAACGATTAGTTTCATCGCTATGATCTAAATAACAACAACCAAGAAAAAAGTTACTTTTTACTTGGAGCGGACTTAGCGGCTGGGGTTGGTTTAGAGGCAGGAGCGGCTTCCGGAAGTTTAGGCTCTTCTTTTGTAGATTTTGCGTGAACAGAGACAATAGGAATATTGCCAGGTTCTTTCACAATAATATTCGGAAGTTGTAAATCCTTTACATATATTGTTTCTCCAATTTGGATATGTTCAACACTTAATGGAATGTCGTCTGGAATAAATTTTGGCAAACAAGAAACTTTTAGGTCACGCATAGTTACTTCCAAAGTTCCCCCTTCTTTCAGAGAAGCTGGGGTGCCAAAAAATTTAAAGGGTACAGATAAATTAATTTCTTTATCTTTATGTAGTTCTAAAAAATCTACATGTACAAACGCCCGCGATACAGGGTGTAACTGCCTAGCCTTTACGACAGTTTGATATTCATGCTCACCTAATTTGAGGTTGAATAAGGCTATCTTACCGATGCTCTGTTTATAGAGCTTTAAGAACTCATTTGCCGGGACCGATATTGTTATACCGGGCTGTCCTTCTGAATAAATAATCGCTGGTATATTTCCGCGGTTTCTTAAGTTTTTAAGTTCAGATTTTTTTCCTAAATCACGAGTTTGAACAGCTAAGTTGAGTATCATTTTTCCTCCATTGAAGTTATAAAGAGTTTTTATTATCTAAATAGATGACTAATTGACTCTTCTAAATGTATTTTTTTTAATGCTGCCGCCAATAGTTCAGCTATTGATAATTGAACTATTTTAGGACTTTTTCTTTTTTCGAGGCAAAGTGGGATAGAATTAGTGATAATAAGTTTATCAATAATCGATTGCTCGATCTGCTCTGTCGCATTTTTTGATAAAACACCATGTACGCAGCAGGCATACACTAATTTTGCTCCCTCGGCTCGAAGTTTGTTGGCTAACTTAATAATTGATGAACCCGTATCGATAATATCATCAACAATGATTGCTACTTTATCTTTTACCTCACCAATCACATGTAATATTTCCGAATTACTATCGTTAGCAACCCTCCTTTTATCCCCAATTGCTAGAGAACAATCCAATCTTTTCGCATATTGGCGAGCCCGATTTGCACCCCCTGAATCTGGGGAAACAATAACCATTTCTGTTTTAGCAATTTTTAAACTATTAATATAGTGTGAAAAAATTGGTAAGGCATATAAATGATCAACAGGAATATTAAAAAAACCTTGAATCTGGTCCGCATGGAGATCAAGAGTGATCACTCGATCAGCTCCAGCTGTCGAGATTAAATCAGCAACTAATTTAGCTGTAATAGGAACGCGTGGCTGATCTTTTTTATCAGATCGGGCGTAACCAAAATAGGGGATCACACAATTGATTCTCTTTACAGAAGCTCTACGTAGAGCATCAATCATGATTAATAACTCTACGAGATTATCATTCACGGGAAAGCAAGTTGGTTGAATGATAAAAGCATCTGCGCCACGAACATTATCAAGAATTTTTACAAATGTTTCATCATTACTAAACTTAAAGATCTCGGCATTGGCTAGTGGAATTCCCGTATAGGAAGCAACTTCGGTGGCTAATTCATGATTAGCATTGCCGGAAAAAATTATTAGCTTTGAGAACATATATTATTTTCCTATTCTTCTTCTGGAAGTGGGGGAAGGTTTACCACTTCATGATATTTTTCAATAATCATCTTTTCAATTTGGTCACGGGTTTCAGTGTTTAAGGGGTGAGCAATATCACGGTAAACACCATTTTTATTCTTTTGACTAGGCATTGCAATAAATAAACCCTTTGTACTTTCAATAATTTTTATATTTTTTACGACAAAAGCATCTTCGATAACAATATTCGCAAATGCTTTGAGAGGCTCTCCTGAACGTAAAAAAACTTTCACATCAGTAATTTTCATGTTTTCTGTCTCCTTCTTGTAGAGGTAATTTGACTCCAATAATTGAGTTGATCCATTTTTTTTTTTGCTTTAGAGCATGAAAGCGGATTGTTAAAAAAACCGATACAAGTAGCTCCACTACCTGATACAATACTTTGAACAGCTCCGAATTCTTTTAATAAATGAAGTAATTTCTGAAGAGCTGGATACTTTTGGCAAATTCCAGCTTCTAATCTGTTGTAGCAAAACCGAAAGTCTTTCTGTTGTAAGATTAGTTGGAGAGATGCTTCGCATTCATCTCTTGCTCTTAGTGTGGTTAAATCGATTAGTTGGTAGGCTTCTTTGCTAGTTATGGGAAATAGCGGATTCACTAATAATAGGTTCTGGCAATATAGATCATGGTCTATTGATTCTATTATTTCTCCCCGATTAGTTCCTTTGGCTAGATACCCTTCTAAAAAAAAATTCAAATCACTACCAAATTGGCTTGCGATCGCATGCCTTTCTGCGGGAGGTATATTTAATCCCCAAAGGTGAGATAATCCTTTGATGGTTGCAGCCCCATTGCTACTACCTCCTCCCAAACCGGCAGCAATGGGAATATTTTTTTTTAGTTCTATTTTTGCTCCACATTGAACACTATATCTATCCTTTATATAGACCCCAATTTGAAAAATCAAGTTATCCTGATTATTCAAATCCTGAATGTTGGCGATAATTTTAAATTCGTTATTTTTTGTCAACGAGAATTTTAGTGTATCGTAGATATTAACTTCACTATAAAGAGTAATTATGTTATGATAGCCATTTTCTAACCTTTCGAGAACATCAAAAAAAAGATTAATCTTAGCATATGATTTTAGAATAAAGGACATGATAGAACACCTTATTGGGAAAAAATATTAATTATATAGAAGGTTCGATATAAAAAACATTGAAAGGGAAGCCTAGACATATTTGAATAGTTATTAATTTCACTAGTATAATCTTTATCATTTGAGAATAATCTCTTGTTTTCATGCGGCAAAAATAAACTCCACCGGCAATGTTTTTACTCGATTCATCTTTAACATTCCAAGAAACAAATTGTTCCCCATTATTTTACGAATATTTTCTAATGTTGCAATTTTTTGCCCCAGCAAATGAAGAATTTCAATCTCGACAATTGATGATTTAGCTAGGGAATAGGGAATTGTTGTCAGCTCGAAAAAGGGAGTGGGGTAAGGATTATGGAGTTTCGTGCTGACTATTTCGGTTGATGAGACATCATCAATATAAAAACGATAATCAAGACTAATGATATTACTTGCTTTCCATTTGGGTTTTAAAGTGATTTTTTTTAGTTTCGTTGGCTTGGAAAGTAAGATTGGAGCTTTATATCTTCTTGATATTGAATCTGGGGCAGAGCCATCCAAAGTGTAATAGATGGAGCTTTGTAGGGTTGTACAAAACAATTCCAGATATATTGGCGTTAAATACAAATTAGAGGTGAGGTTCGGAGTTGGGTTTTGAACAGTACCAGTAATTTGGTAAAGAGCTTTTGTTATGTTTGAGGAGAGGAAGTCGTTAAGATAAGCACAATACTTTAAATGAGGGTCAGTATTGGATAAAACAAGAATGGGCATTTGATATGAAAATGAATCTGACTTTGGGTCAGAGCAATCTAAAGTATAAAAAATCTGTACATATGGAGATGGGTAAGATAATGTATTATTTAATTCTTGATAGTATCTACCTGGTTGGGGAGTAATGGCGGGATGTATAATTTTTCTTAAATCCAAAACAAACACTTCAGAATCTGAGAAAGTTTGCTGAAGCGAGAGGGTTTTTATATAAAAATTGTATTTACCAGACACTAAGCCAATAATTTTCATAAAGTAGTCTTGAAGAAGATCATTTTGAAAAACTTGAAAATCTTTAAACGAGTTTATATCATTTAAATATACATGGTATCCTAAAAAGTCTTTCGGTAAATAATTTTGTAGTATTGATGGCACCGACCAACTAAGTAAAACTGAATCAGTAAAGACTGGCGCACTAAGATGTTCGGGTTTATTAACAATAAGGTATGAATGGTATATTACCTCTGAACTATTCCAGTTTTCTTGCCAAGTTTGATTGCTTAGAATAGCACTACTCGTTAATACTATTTTCTCTTGATAAAGCAAACTTGCGCCTGTAAATTCATTATCACCCAATGTATACCTTATCTCTACACTATCTCGTGGATGTGAGAGGATAATCTCAATCTGATTTTCAAAAAAAATTTGGTCTGTAAATAATGATGAAAAAGCATTATTTTGTTGACCAACATGGTTAATTTCGGGTGGATCGAGTTTACTAGTTACTGTAAATAATTGGCTTACGAGATGGCTAGGAATAGAATTTTCATTGAAAGCTCCCACTTGAAGATAAAGGGTTGAATCTGAACCAAAGGTAAATGATGATTGAAAAATTTTGCTGGAGGTAGTTGGTTCTGACCCATAATATACAGTTGATTCGTCTGTTATTGAGAGTATATTTATATCTACCCTCCCATAATGTTGTACTTTAGTAGAGCTTATAATGGAAGCTAAAACTTGATTAACTTTTACGAGAGTCGGAAACGTAGCAATTTCGATATCATTTGGATAAAGAGCGGTAACATAATAATAATACCCATCTGTAGCCACAGAATCTGTAAAGGTAGTAGATGGATGTTTAATTGTTCCACAAAGAGCATATGCTAAACCCTCCACCAATTTGCTGCAAATACAATATGATTGTAGTTCATTGATACTTGCTTCCGCGGGAGATTCCCAGGTTAAATAGTTATAATCACCTAAATACTCCCCGTTTAAGTTGCTCACTAGACATAATATTTGGTAATTACTAGATACTATATCACTTGGTAGCCAACTAGTCCGGAAAGATCGTACCTTAACTCGGTAATTCTGGTTGTTCGGGAATCTCGATCGGTAGAAAGTGGAGTTTTGGTCTGGATCAGTTCCATAAAGAGTGTAATAGAGTTGGTCACTATTGCGTTCTGTAAGAATATTTCGCTCAATATTATCTATAAATAAACAATCTACATGGTTTCCCACCCATTGATCTTTGCTCAATAGCCATACTTGTTGGTTCTTAACCTTATTAGTTTTTTCGAAGGTCACTGTTGTTTTTCCACTAGTTTGGTAGCCTTGTCGAACAACAACCGTTTTCAATGAACTTCTTGCTTCATTAAGAATAGTTATGGTCTCAGAATACAGACAATTATTAATGGCGGAAATGGTGCTTTTTATTTGGTCCTTGTGTGAGTGGGGAAGAAGATAACTATAATGGGGATACTTTGTGTTTTGACGTTGATATATACTAATCGAAGAATCTATGCAATTCTGCCGGTAACTAAATGCTAGTACAAAAATTTTTTCCGTATCATCTAGGGATTCCTTGTATTGCAAACTTTTATTACTTGGTTCCATCCCATCAAGCGTATAATAGATTATTGTATTTGGAGTTGGTGATAATAGGTAGATTTGATTATTTTGTTCTGAGAAAAGGAAATCAATTACCTGTACTTGCAATATCTCCTTTTCGTTTATTCTTTTATTTGCTTGAAAATCTAGGTCATCTACGAGCTCTGCCTGAATAGTTATTAGGCATATCTCCAAGAAATAATAAATTGATAAAAGATAGCAGAATAAGCGTTTATACATACCAAACCTAAAAAATTAACCTCATACTTCCTTTGTCATATTTATAGGTATTGACTTTTCTGTCAAGGGTTTTTTAAAGGTAAATGTTATAACAGATTAAGTTTATTGAAAAGGTGTGGAATTTTTAGATATAGTGGCTAATACAAATGAGGAATTGTTGCTAATTAACAAGCGTATAGAAGAAATATGAATAAAGCGATCGAGAAAGTAAAGATAGATTATATAATGTACCTTTAGTGTGAAAATAAACAGAATTAATTACTTATCATAAATGAAATCAGATCTTTTTATTTGACTTCAATAGTCATATTATATATTTGTCATTTTAGCTAATATTGTTTTATTGTTCAATAAAGTAGATTATAGCAAAAATAATTAAAACGAATATTTAGTATTTCTTTATTTATCTAAATGTATCGTTTGCTCTAAGGCAATAATTTGAGAGAGGATTGTTAATTTTTGGGTTATTCAAAAAAACTTTAAAAAAGTATTTGACACAAAAACTGGATTTGTAAAAATGGCGTTCTATAAATTGTAGGGAGTATATAAAGATGCTGGTTTTCTTAATTATTTTACATGTATTAATCTGTATTTGCTTAGTGTTAGTTGTTTTGGTGCAAACCGGTAAAGGCGGTTTAGATAGTAATTTTGGAGGGATCGCTACGAATGCTCTTGGTACTCAAGGAGCAAGTGAATTTATAAAACTTTGGACAAAAATCTTTTTTGCGGCGTTTATTGTTTCTTGTTTATTATTAGCAGCCCAAGTTAAAAGGCAAGAAGGCCGTGGGGGACGAAGTGGAAGTATCCTTACCGATGAGGCTCAATCTGAGGTCCAAAGTACTATGCCGATAGATTTACCTCTAACCACTGACGAAGTAGAACAATGAACAAAAAACATTAGTATAAGCCCCTATATTTTCATAACATATTGCAGGAGTGGTGGAATTGGCAGACACGCAAGACTAAGGATCTTGTTCCAGCAATGGTGTGCGGGTTCAAATCCCGCCTTCTGCACCAAAATTTTCGATGAATGCTTCGAGAACTAAATTATAACAGTGCATAGAAGATCATGAATAGACACTATTTTACCCATACTCTTATTATAAGGTCTAAGACGATATTTTATTTAGTAATTGGATCATTCTTTTTTCTTTTTTGTTCATCTCCAAAAAATCCAGACCCAGAAAAAATCCCCCAAGTTACTTTTGAATCTTTTGTTGGGAAGTCTCTCGCAGTAATACCAGATGGATTTTCAACTTTAATTGCTACCCAATTAAAAGCAAATCCTGTTACTTATCGTGACGGTAGATTAGCCTCAGAAAATTTGCATTTTAAGGCTGTGGATGGGTTTTTAAGTGATTTAACAATCCTTAATTATTATCATGCCCACCCGAATAATGAGGTTTTCCTGATTGTTGAAATACCTCGTTCCATGTATGAAACGATGCTCTACGTGATTTCAAGTGACTCAAAACAAATTACAAATTTTAATAATTTCTTAAAGAGGGTAGAACGAAATGGATTTTTAGACACTTTGCAATCAAATTGGTTTGGTATTTTTCGTGATTCGGAATCATCAGATGAAATTGAATACACAGGATATGCAAACGGTATTTTACGAGTAGCCATTAGTGCAGATACCCCACCTTTTTCTTATATAGCAAATAATGGACTTTATATTGGTTATAGTATTGAATTATTAGAAGCTTATAGTGCAAATGAACAAAAAAAGATCGAGTTTCAAGATTTAAAAATGAACGATATTAAAATTAATGTAATCTCAAAAAAAGTTGATTTAGCGATTATCAATCAATTAGCCTTACCCGAAGAAAGTCGTGAAAGAATCCTTTTTTCAGATCCTCTCTACCATTCTAGCCTAGGAATTATGTATATCCCATAAAAAAAAGAGATGAACTTCCATCCACCTCTCGCGAAAAATGGCGGGAGAGACGAGGCTCGAACTCGCGGCCTTCTGCGTGACAGGCAGACGTTCTAACCAACTGAACTACTCCCCCACATACATAACAAAATAGTAATAAAGACATTTTGAAAATTATATTTTTTAAGTCAAGAGTTTTTTTTAACTTTTTTTAATATTTTGTAACATTCTTTAAATAATAACTTTAATACCTGCAAGAGATGTATCAAACATTTAAATAAAATTCGATTCGATTATGTCTATTGCTTTTTTCAGTGTTAAAGTTGTTTCTTTTATCACAGTCGATACCTATATTTGCTTCTTCAAAAACATCAAATACTATGTCTTGTCTCCAAACAAACTGGTTAATCATATCTTCTTCTATGCTAATGAGAGCTGTAAACTATGTTATTGTTCAACTAGATAAATATTTATTACAAATCCTCATAAATCTACTTGACATAAGAATCGATAATTAGATATTCGACACTTATGAATAATAAGGTGAATCAATGAAAATATCAGTGTTTTCCCCATAATTTAGTTCAGCCAGATCATCAACTCTGGTCATAGGAGTAGTGATCTTGTAATGGTTAATCATTATTATCAAGCAAGAATGAGAAGAGTTCACATGGCAAAAATATCAATTGTTGGAGGGGGGAGTTGGGGGTTAGCAATAGCCTTGATGCTTTATAAACAACACCATCAAGTATCAGTATGGGAGTATAATCCTGATCATGTGCAAAAGTTAGTTTTCCAGAGGAAGAATGACGACTTTTTAAATGGAATTATATTTCCAGAAGGAATATTTTTTACTAATCATTTACCTGATCTTTTTTCACATGAGCTTGCAATACCTCAAAACAACATTTATCAGGCTTCAGTTTTTCCTGAAATTCTAGTTTTTGCCGTACCTTCCTCATTCCTCAGAGCAACTGTTCGAAAGGTAAAAGAATACCTACCTCCAAGAGGGATCAAGGGAATTGTTATCCTTACAAAGGGGTTAGAAGAAAATTCTTTAAAAAGAATGTCTGAAGTGTTAACTGAAGAACTGCCAAGTTTTTATGCTGATAAAATTTGTACTTTATCAGGACCTAGTCATGCAGAGGAAGTTTCGCGGGGCGTCCCAACTTTAGTAGTTGTTGCTGGGAACAACCCGGAAATCTTAAAAATAGTCCAAAAAACATTTA
>JGI24702J35022_10002562_pt1 | contig 11048 bp, 9 predicted proteins | sample TergutTh196P4_FD_35022 | JGI IMG/M metagenome (IMG submission 35022)
TACGGTGTAAAAATCTCCGGTAAACCTATGCTTGACGAAATTGCAAAAGCCATAGCCAAAAGAGACAGTGCGCGTATTGTTCCAACCGGTGTACACGCACTTAATTGAACGTTTTTTGGAAGATATTGATATTGCAATAACCCGAGAGTTCTTTGGATTTGCGATACACATTCTCCCGCAACCATAAACATCATTCCCCCCACAATGAATAATTGAGAATTGAGAAGATGATTACAAAAAAATGGGAACAATGATTTACGGAGAAGAACTGCCATTTGATAGACTGATAGGCAAGATTAAAGAACTTAAGGCAAATGGACTGGTAAAAACAGCTGTAAACGAAAATGAATATAAAATTAAAGAATGGACAAAATGCAATCAGAATATTTAAATCTTAAACCATAAAATATGAAAAAAACTATCCTTATCATCGGGGCCGGACCTGCAGGAATTGAAACTGCCGTAACTTTATCAAAGTTAGATTATCAAGTTACACTTTTAGAAAAAGAGAGCCAAACCAATACAAACTTACGGAATAAGATGCTGCTTTTTCCTGATTTTTCTGAAGCAGAAACATTGATAAAAAACATTGATGCCAAGTTGGTTGAAAATAATATTACTCCTCTTTTTAATACAGAAATTGTTGTTATACAACATAAAGAAACAGGTTGGATAGCCACTGACCAAAATAAGAACACCTACCATGCGGATGCGGTGATCATTGCCACAGGTTACATACCTTTTGATGCTACCAGAAAAGAGGAATATGGCTATGGCATTTATAATGGGGTTATTACTTCGTTGGATTTGGAAGATATGTTTAAGAAAAACGATATTAAAAATGCGTTTGGAGAGACACCAAAAAAAGTTTGTTTTCTACAATGTGTAGGTTCTCGTGATGAAAAATCGGGGAACAATTATTGTTCTAAAATTTGCTGTATTACTGCGGTAAAACAGGCCATTGAGTTGAAAAAACTTTCGCCGGAAACCGAAGTGTATATTTTTTACATGGATTTGCGGATGTGGGGACAAGGTTATGAAGAACTCTACCGCGAGGCGCAGGAGCAATACGGCATCTATTTTATTCGGGGAAGAATTTCGGAAGCGGCTGCCACTTTCGATGGAAAAATCCAAATTAAATCGGAAGACACCTTAATGGGACTTCCTTTAAAAATGACGCCGGATCTATTAGTATTAATGATAGGAATGGAACCTTCGAAAGGCACAAAATCATTGGCAAAAAGTTGTAATTGTGAAGAAGAGTACGGTTTTTTTAAAACACTAAATCCCATTCATGCAGACCAAAAGACAAGCAAAGCAGGTGTTTTTGTTGCCGGCGCCTGCAAACGCCCGATGAGCATCCCCGACGCTTTGGCTGATGCAAGAGCAGCAGCAATTGAGATAGATGAATTTTTGAAATAACAGATCTTTAATTGTTCTTTTTTAATCAAAAAACCTATTTTTGCCGCTTTATTAATAAATCATTTTATTATGATAAAGGAAATTATAAAAACTCCTGAAAAGTTTGGTATTGGAAATCAAGTAGAAGTAAAAGGCTGGGTGCGTACCAAACGTGGAAACAACTCAGTAGCATTCATTGCTTTAAACGATGGATCAACGGTGCACAACATTCAAATTGTTGCCGATCTTGCAAGCTTTTCAGAAGAACTTATGAAACAGATTACTACAGGCGCATGCTTACGTGTAACCGGAAAATTGGTAGAATCGCAAGGAAAAGGACAAGCGGTAGAGATTCAAGCGGATGAGATTGAAATATATGGTACAGCAGATCCGGAACTCTATCCATTGCAAAAAAAAGGGCACAGTATGGAGTTTCTTCGTGAAATCGCGCACTTACGCCCGCGTACCAACTACTTCGGATGCGTGTTGAGATTACGCCATGCCTTGTCGTATGCCATCCACACCTACTTTAACAATAATGGTTATTTTTACATGCACACGCCAATTATTACCGGCTCAGATGCGGAAGGCGCCGGCGCAATGTTCAACGTTACTACTTTCGATTTAAACAATGTGCCTAAAAATGTTGAGGGTGATGTGGATTTTTCGCAAGATTTCTTTGGAAAACACGCCAGTCTGACAGTTTCCGGTCAGTTGGAAGGCGAACTCGGCGCTATGGCGCTGGGAAGAATCTATACGTTCGGTCCCACTTTTAGAGCAGAAAACAGCAATACCCCGAGACATTTAGCCGAATTTTGGATGATTGAACCCGAAGTGGCATTTTTCGATATTAACGATAACATGAACTTAGCCGAAGAGTTTATTAAGTATTTAGTAAATTATGTATGGGAACACAACAGTGACGATATTCAATTTTTAAACGATATGTTTGATAAAGAACTTATTGAACGTTTGCATTTTGTGGTGGATAATCAATTTGTACGCTTAACTTATACTGAAGCGGTAGAGATTCTAAAAGCATCGGGTAAAAAATTTGAATACAAAGTGGAATGGGGCGTGGACTTACAATCGGAACACGAAAGATATTTAGTTGAAAATCATTTTAAAAAGCCTGTTATTTTAACCGATTATCCCAAAGATATTAAAGCGTTTTACATGAAACAAAACGAAGATGGAAAAACGGTTCGCGCCATGGATGTGTTGTTTCCAAAAATTGGAGAGATCATTGGCGGTTCAGAACGCGAAGCCGATTACGATAAACTGCTTGCCCGTATCCACGAGTTGAATATTCCGGAAAAAGATGTTTGGTGGTACTTGGAAACCCGCAAATTTGGTACTGCTCCGCATGCAGGCTTCGGACTCGGATTTGAACGCATGATGCTTTTCATTACCGGTATGGGAAACATTCGCGATGTAATCCCATTTCCAAGAACACCGCAAAATGCTGAGTTTTAAGAACTCATGAATTTTTAGAGCTGTTAATAGTAAAACAGATAGCAAGATCGAATTGTAAAAAATCTTTAATTTTATAAATCTTAAATGAACACTTCTCGCTTTCTGTTTTATCCTTTTTCTCTTATTTTCGGGTGCATTGCGGCACTCCGCAGAAAAACTTATCGAAAAGTGAAAACTTTTGATACTCCTACTATTTGCGTAGGAAATTTGCGTATGGGAGGCACAGGGAAAACCCCGTTTGTAGAATATATCGCAAAATTTTTATCTCAAAATCATCAAGTTGCTATTTTAAGTAGAGGTTATGGCAGAAAAACAAAAGGATACATGAATGCCGGCGAAGTACAAAACCTCAGTAGTAAAATTATCGGCGACGAACCGATGCAGTATGTTACCAAATTTCCAAATGTAGCGGTTGCCGTTTGCGAAAATAGAAAAACAGGAATCGAAAAATTATTGCATAAAAACCCTAATTTAGATGTTGTTATTTTAGATGATGCGTATCAGCATCTATCTGTAAATTACTCTTTACGAATACTACTAACCGAATATCATCGTCCCTATTTTAAAGATTTTCCATTACCATCGGGAAATTTAAGAGAGTTTCGCAGCGCTTCAAAACATGCAAATATTATTATCGTTACCAAATGTCCCGAAAAACTTTCAACCGAAGAAAGAGAACTTTTTCTTCAAAAATTAAAACCTAAAAAAGATCAGGAAGTTTTTTTTACGAAAATAAATTACGAGTTACCTATTACTAATTACAAAAAAAATAATCTCAATTTCCAATTCTCAATTCTCAATTCTCAATTCTCAATTCTTCTTATCACCGGCATCGCTAACCCTGCCCCACTCGTTCATTTTTTAGAAACACAATACGGTACAATCCACAAACTTCATTTTCCTGATCATTACTCATTTACAAAAAAAGATATAAAAAAAATAATTCGTGTAAAAGAGAAATTGGGTGGTGAGAATTGCATCCTTCTTACTACTGAAAAAGATGCAACCCGATTGAAAACATTTGAAAACATGCCCGCATACCATACAATTCCAATAGAAATTGTTTTTTTAGAAAATGAAACCGCTTTTAAAGAAAAACTGTTATCATTTTTTACCTCTTCTATTTAACAATTTTTATCTATTTAAAAACATGGTATTAAACTTTTTTATTCTCCAATGAAAAAAAGATACTTTATACTTAGATAAAAATTTTTCAAAAAAAGTAAAATATTTTTCCCGCTAACCGAAAAAACAGACTCTTTTGCTGTTCTATGATGTTGATAGACTGTTTATCGTGAATTTTAATGATTTTTCCCTATTAATTTTGATAAAGTTTTTATTGGTCTATATGAAATTTTCAAAAATTCATGTTTATTTGTACCCTTAAAAATTATTCCGAAATGAGTGTAGAAAATAAACTGTTTCAAGAGTTTCCGCCGGTAAATACCGAGCAATGGGAAGAAGTAATTATCAAAGATTTAAAAGGAGCCGACTATCAAAAGAAATTGATGTGGCGCACCGATGAGGGTTTTTCAGTACGCCCCTATTACCGCGCAGAAGACCTTGACGCTATTGACTATTTGGAAGCGCTCCCCAGTCAATTTCCTTACACAAGAGGATTTAAAACAAAAGATAATCATTGGAAGATTGTTCAGGAAATTACTGAAAAAGATCCTGTAAAAGCTAATATTATTGCTGTAAATGCACTTTGCAAAGGCGCAGATACTATCTCTTTTTGCACCCAAAATATTTTCTCTTATCAAGATCTATCGTTATTGTTACAAAACATTGATTTAGAAAAAAATGCAGTACAATTTCGGTGCGCTGCCTCCTATATTGAATTGATGACGTGGTTTATGCAATACATAAATGAACATCAGTGGGATAAAACAAAAATTTGCGGCAGTATTAATTTCGACGCAATTATCTTTGCCTTAAAAAAAGGAAAATTCTATAGAGATAAAGAAACAGATTTACAAGAAGTTATTGAATTGCTTACCTTAACTTCGGAACTTCCAAATTTCAAAATTATTAATGTGAACGGATTGGCAATGCACAACGCCGGCGCTACAATTGTTCAGGAATTAGGATATGCGCTGTCGGTTGCTAATGAATATTTGTCTTTCGCTACCGAAAAAGGAATCGCTTCTGAAAACATAGCTTCTAAAATGCAATTTACGCTTTCTGTGGGTTCCAACTATTTTATGGAAATCGCTAAATTGAGGGCGGCGCGTGTACTGTGGGCAACTTTAATAGAACAGTACCAACCAATGTGCGATTGCGCTTATCATTTAACTATCAATACGGTAGCATCTTCCTGGAATAAAACGCTGTATGACCCGTATGTGAATATGTTACGCTCCACTACCGAAGCAATGTCGGCGGCATTGGGCGGCGCAGACTCTATTGCACTGCAACCATTCGACATTGCTTATAAAAAAGAAAATGAGTTTTCAAGCAGAATATCTAAAAACACGCAGATTATTTTAAAAGAGGAAGCCTATTTTGACAAAGTAGTTGACCCCGCAGCAGGATCTTATTATATTGAAAATCTTACCAATTCAATAATTGAACAATCCTGGAAATTATTTCAAGAAACAGAAAAAGAGGGAGGTTTTATTGTTTTAACAGAAAATGGAAAAATAAAATCTGAAATTGAAAAAAGCGCACAAAAACGCGATATGGATATTGCAATGCGTAAATATGTTTTTTTGGGTACAAATCAATACCCGAATCTTAATGAAACCATGTTAGATAAGATTGAAGCAAATAAAACGTGCGCTTCAGAAGGGTTAAAATCGTATCGCGGTGCTGCAGCCTTTGAAGCATTACGTTTGCAAACAGAAGAATATACAAAAAAACACCATCGTCCCAAAGTGTTCTTGCTTAAAGTTGGAAATTTGGCAATGCGACAAGCAAGAGCAGGTTTTATTACCAACTTTTTTGGATGTGCCGGCTACGAAATTTTAGATAACGCCGGTTTCGCTTGCGCCGAAGAAGGGGTAAAAACTGCCCTAAATTCCAATCCAGACTTCATCGTGATATGCAGTTCCGACGAAGAATATGCCACTTTGGGGGTTGAAATCGTTCAAAAAATAAAAAAAATTACAAAAAAAATACCTGTTTTAATCGCTGGAAATCCAACTGAATTTATTGATACACTGAATAATGCTGGTATAGATGATTATATTCACGTAAAAAATAATCTTCTTGAGAAACTGAATGAATACAATAAATTATATCTTTGCGGCGTTAAATAATTCGACTAACCGCCTTTTAAAGGCATTAGTATATTTTTATTTTATTTCTCTGTGTGGTGCTTGCCTGTCTCAAAAGGATAAGGCAAGCACTTTTTTATGCCTGACCGATTCTTATAACAGAGAAATAAAATTGGATCAAGCGCCTGAAAAAATAATCTCGCTTTCCCCCGGAATTACTGAAATGATATTCCTGCTTCATGCAGAAGAAAAATTAATAGGTATTTCCGATTATTGTAACTTTCCCGAAGAAACGCAACACATTGCGAAAATTGGAGGTTTGCAAAATATTAATATTGAAAAAATTATTTCCTTACAACCCGATATTGTACTCATTGGTTCTATTATTCCTAAAAGTGAAGTGGATAAGTTAGAAAAATCAGGAATAACAGTCGTTGCCATTAAACAGGAAGAAAAATTGGAAGGAATGTTAGATGCCATAAAAATAATTGGACAAATAGTGGATCACAACGCTCGCGCCGATTCGTTGATTCAATATTATGAAAAGAAATTAGAAGAATATAAATTAAACACGAAGTGCACAAAGAATGCACAAAGTGCACCAATAACCGTTTATTATGTGGTAAATTTTGGCGCTGGCGGAGATTATACAGCGCCCGCAAACTCCCATATTAATGAAATTATTCAATTTGCAGGAGGAAAAAATATTGGCGATACTTTAACCACTTGGAATATTAGCCGCGAGTATCTGTTTACTCAAAATCCGGATATTATTTTTGTACGCAAAGAGGAGTTGCAGCATTTTGTGAATACTTATCCGTACAATCTGCTCAAGGCAGTAAAAGAAAATCGTGTGTATCCTATTGAATCGGGATGGATGGATATTGTTTCACCGAGAAACTTTTTAGCGATAGCGGAAATTAGAGAAAAAATACAAAATTATCATCCTTAAAGAAATTTAATAAATAATTCATAAAGATATCTATTTTTTTCTACTTTTGCCCCCTTGAAAAAAATCAATAAAAATCAATATGAAAAAAATTACCAACAATTCATTTTTCGGCAAAATTGCCATGTTATTAAATATATTCATTTTGGGTATGTTTATTGTTTCAATGATATGCTTGCTAAATTTTGATAAAGCAAATGTGAAATTAGTACGGGAAAAACCTGTTTATGAAAAAGCGGACACCGAATTACATGAAGTTGAAAAACCGAGACGTCAAGCACAAGCAGAAGTGGACTATTATGCTGTTAAATTAGACACGCTAAAACAACAGCCTGTTTCTGCCAACAAAAAGCTTGCTAAAGAGCAGCAAGAGGAAATTGAAAGAACTGAAAAAACCCTTGCCGGAAAAGTTGCAGAATTGGCAAAAGTAGATTCAACCATCAATGCGCAAACTATCTTTTTTGAACCTGTTAAAGCTTATCATTTTGATTTAACTGAAAAAACTAATACAACAAAAAATGTTTTTTTAATAACTTTATGGATAACCATTCTGTTATTTGTTGTTAAGGTTCTGTTTTTTGCGCTATGGAATTATAAAAATATCATAAATCTGCGTATTACGTCTCCCTGGATGAAAAAAAGTTCGCCTCCTTATTGGGCGTTTTTGAGTTGGTTTATTCCCGGTTATAATTTTGTTAAACCATATTCGGTATTTGCAGAAATATATAATGAAACTAATTTTATTCTTTTAGATAAAAATATTATCAAAAAAGATATGGATAAAAATGCCGATTTTAATTTGGGATTGTGGTGGGGTTTGTTGCTAATTGCTACAATAATAATTTCTTTAACACTTAACGCAACTTTCTTTAAAGAAGGTCCGATGTTCTACAAACTTTCGCATGCTGGCGTAGCGGTTACTGCCATTATTGCTTGGGCATTGTATTTACTTCAAGAAAGCGTGTTAATTTTTAGAGGAACTAAAATGAATCAAATTCTGTTTGAGAATCATCCCAAACTTGATCTTCAGTAAAAAGTTCTTCAAAATCATCTTCATCTATTTCATCAATAAAATCATTCAATAAATCCTCTTCTGGATGAATTGATTGATTATGTGTATCTTGTAATGGAAGTGTGCCTTCCGATAAAGTACAGCGTGGATATACTGAATTTCCTTTTACTGGTATTGTTTTAAGCAATTCTATATAAAAAATCGTAGGATTAAGAAAATTATATTCGTACATGATTTGCTGGTGAGGATCTGTTATAAAATCTTTTAGAACAGCATTTTTCATAATAAATTTAGGAATATTGGATGATGTTGAATATTCTTCGTCTTCTTCATAACTTGGAGTTTCATATTCTCTATCATCCTGCATATCAATAAGCGTAATCTCTTGTTTTTTATTCCATTTTGCATCGCAAATAGAAAAAGAGGCGAGTTCATTTCCTGTTAATCCAATAGAATCGTATAAAATTTTATGAAACGATTCAAAATTATCGGAAGACAAGATTTCAATATTGCGTTCAAAATCTTCTACTTCATCAAATAAAACTTTAAATTTATAGTAGTACATATTTTTTTATTAGTAAGAATTCTCATTTTTTTTTTGCTTTTTGAAATACTTAAAAAGTTGCGGCAAAATTAAAATTAATTTTTAATTCATCAAATAAAAAATCCTACTCCTACAAAAAATCTATTTTTGCACCATTGGAAAACATCATTCTAATGAAACAAACAACTTCTTTTAAAGAATATATTAACAGCCAATTACGCCCATTGTGTGCGCGTTTTGGCGTACTATTATTGCTCTATTCTTTGCTTCGGATTCTGTTTTTTATTGCTAATGTTAACAGTTTTCCAAATACTCATTTTTCTATCTTTTTTTATGGAATAAGATTCGATGTATCAGCCATTTGTTATTACAATCTACCCTATATCGTGGCAGCATTATTGCCTTTCTCCTTTTATTATACAAAAATTTACCAAACCCTGTTAAACCTCTACTTTATTATTATAAATTGTTTTGCAGCACTCATTTCTTATATTGATATTGCCTATTATCCCTACGTGTTAAAAAGAATGACCAGTGATTTTTTTTCTTATTTACAGATAGGATTTGATTTTCAAACATTATTACCTGCATTCTTTAAACAGTTTTGGTATTTATTATTGATCTTTTTGGTAACTATTGTTGGAATTTTATATGTAGTGAAATTTACTCGCAAAATGATTACACAAACACCTGTGTTTCATACTTTTTCATTTAAAAATTTCTTGTATAAAACTTTGATATTTCTTTTTGGTATCATTATTTCAATTATTGGTATGCGCGGCGGGCTTCAAACCAGACCTCTCGGATTAATTGCTACCGGTAAACACGCTTCAATTCAAAACGCACCACTCATCTCAAACACCCCTTTTACTTTCATCATAAGTTTTGGAAAAGAACAACATGAAATAAAAACATATTTTCAAGATTTGGAGGAAGCAGAAAATTACTACTCACCTGTTATAAATACTATTAAACCTTGTACGTTAGATTGCCTGCCTGTTAAAAATGTTATGATTATTGTTTTGGAAAGTTTTTCGCAATATCTTATTACAGGGATGGAGTTGGAGAAAGATAGCAATGAGTATCAAGGGTATTGCCCATTTTTATACAGTTTATTAAATCAATCTCTCTCTTTTAACGGAATAGCATCCGGACACCGAACGATTGACGGATTGCCCGCAATTTTTGGAGGAATTCCTAAATTATTGAATAATAGTTATGTGGAAACTTCTTTTGCAAACAATTATTCTTATTCGCCTATAGAAATTTTAAAAAATCACGGCTTTCAAACACTCTTTTTTCATGGCGCTAAAAATGGTTCTATGAATATTGATAATTATTGCTATTCCATTGGATTTGATAAGTATTTTGGAAAAAACGAATATCCAAATTCATCCGATTTTGACGGTTTTTGGGGAATTAGCGACCGTTCCTACTTAAAATATGTAGCCAAAAAATTAAATAAAACCCAACAACCTTTTTTTGCAGGTATTTTAACCCTCTCTTCACACCACCCGTACGTCATTCCAAAAGATGCAGAAGGACTTGACATAAAAAAGGGAACACACCCAATACATGCAGTAGCATCTTATACAGATTATGCTATCAAAGAATTTTTTGAAGAAATTTCTCAATACGATTGGTACAAAAATACGTTGTTTATCTTTACCGGCGATCATACGGGAACAGGCTCGCTTCCGGAAACTCACAGCAGATATATGCGATTTCAAATTCCCATCTTCTTTTATCATCCATTATCCAATCATTACAAAGCAATGGGAATTATGCAACAACCCGATATTATGCCCACGCTACTTTCTTATCTTCATATTAATGAACCCCTGTTTTCTTACGGAAACAATAGTTTTGATTCCACTTATACCTGTTATGCAACAAACTATCTATTGGGAGTGTATCAACTTATTACTGATGATTTTATTTTGCAATTTGATGGTGAAAAAAGTATCGGTTTTTATGATATTCATAACGATATTTTGATGAAGAACAATTTGTTGGAAGAGATGCCGGAGGAAGTAGCATATAATGAACAAAAACTCAAAGCCATCATGCAATCTTATACTACCAGAATGAATAAAAACCAATTATTTATCAACAACCCGTGAATCTTCTTGGAGTAAAAATTTTATCATTCAAACCTCAACAAATTCTAGCTCATTTGCATCGGTGTGCAGGTTAATATTTTATTACTTTTTTAGTTATTATTCCCTCTTCTGTGGTTATTTTTACAAAATAGATACCACTCTGTAAATCTGAAATATTGAAAACCACCCCGTCAGCCTTTGGCTGCCACCCCTCCAATACATTGGAGGGGAATTTAGTCCCTACGTTTCTGCCGTAAACATCAAACACCTCCACATTCGTAACTTGTAACCCGTAACTTGTAACTTGTAATTCTCCCGTGGTGGGATTCGGGATTAGCGTTATATC
>JGI24702J35022_10002563_pt1 | contig 11046 bp, 5 predicted proteins | sample TergutTh196P4_FD_35022 | JGI IMG/M metagenome (IMG submission 35022)
CCCCGCTGCAGGAAAGGATCATCCCGGATAGAACCACTAAAACCAGGATAAAAGAAATAACTGATTTTTTCTTCATTTGTGTCCTCCAAATTAATATAGTTAATAAACAAAGGTTATTATATATAATGATACTCCAAATTTCCAATTTGTCAACTAATATTTTGCATTTTTATATTGAGAAGAGGCAATTTTTCATTCTTCTACTATTATTTAACAGCTGAAAATGCATATTGTCTCTTCCCCCCATGCGTAAAACAATAAATTGTCGTTACATTTGCAGCAAACAAACCGACAAATTATAGTTTGGCAATAGCTTCTTCGTACATGCTCAAATATTCCCTGGCCGATTTATCCCAGGAAAAATCTTTCTTCATGCCTCTAAGACGCATTGCTTCTATGTGGGGGCGGCGGTTATAGTAAGCCCAGATGGCCCATCCCACGGTATTGTAGATTGCCTGGGGAGTAAGATCGTCGAACATGAAGCCTGTCCCGCTGCCGGTTTCCTGGTCGAAATTCTCTACTGTGTCCGCGAGTCCTCCGGTGTTTCTTACAATGGGGATGGTACCGTAAACAAGAGAATACATCTGGTTAAGTCCGGATGGTTCATAGCGGCTGGGCATGAGAAAAAAGTCGCTTCCGGCTTCTATAAGATGACTTAGTTTTTCATCATAGCCTATCCTGGCTTTAAGGTTGGACAGTTTCCCTGAAAGGCTGCGGAGTTCATTTTCACACCAGGATTCACCGGAACCAAGGATGACGAACTGAAGGTTCATATCCCTGCAGAAAGGGTAAGCGGAACCGTAGGCAGGGCCGAAGAGTTCCCCGACACCTTTTTGTCCGGTTAACCGGGATATAATGCTTAAAACAGGAGTATCAGGAGAATGCGGAAGATTAAATTCTTCCTGGAGTTGTTCTTTGGCCCTGGATTTACCGGCCATGTTTTTTATATTGTATTTTTCCGGTATCAGAGGGTCATTCGCAGGATTCCATATTTCGTTGTCGATGCCGTTTAGTATTCCCCTATAGTCGGCAGCACGGCTGCGCAGTATTCCGTCAAGCCTGAATCCGTAAGCAGCGGTTTTGGTTTCTTCCGCATAATTGGGCGAAACGGTATTAAGCATGTCCGCAGAACAGATGCCGGCTTTAAGGAGGTTCATCATGTTCCAGTCTTCAAAGCCTGCGTTATAGAATGTATCCCAGCCAAGGCCGGAAGCATAAAAATTGTCCTTCCCATAGATGCCCTGATAGCCAAGATTATGTATGGTAAGTACCGATGCGGTTTTAAGGAATCCTTCTTTCCTTTCCCCGTATTTCAGAAAAACCGGAATTAAGGCGCCCGGCCAGTCATGTGCATGGAGTATGTCGGGATACCAGTTGATTTTTTTGCAGAGCTGGAATATGGCACGGCAGAAAAAGGTATAACGTCTGGGATTGTCCAGAAAGTCAGGTTCCGAAGGTACGCCGTAAATTCCATCCCGGCCGAAGAATTTCTCATGGTCAATGAAGTAGACCCGGACGGGGTTTTTCCTGGGACAGCCGGGGAGAAAACCGGCATATATCTCGGTCCATTCTTCTCCGCCGCCTATTGGCACACCCATTGGGCCTTCCAGAGCTTCCAGTCCAAGCTCTGCTTTGTTGATCCCATAATATCTGGGCATGACCAGGTATACTTCGTGTCCCTGTCTTGCCAGGGCCAGAGAAAGTGCCGAAACCATATCTGCAAGACCGCCGGTCTTGGCATAGGGAACAGCCTCACTGGATGCCATTAAAATTTTCAATTTATTCTCCATGTTTTTAATTTTAATGCCTTAAATGTCAGGCTGACCAAGTATCTCTGGTTAATTTATCGGCTGTTTGAGGCGCCGGGAACTGCCTCCTTAAAAATATTCTATCATGGAAAGGCCGTTTTCCCTGAGAATTTCAAGGCCTTTTTCATGATCTTCCAGCTTAAAAATTACCACAGCTTTCCCGGCCTTACCCTCCAGGGAGGCATAGAGGTACTCAATGTTTACTTTGGTTTTCTGGAAAAGCTCCATTACTCTGGCCAGGCTGCCCGGCGCATCTTCAATTTCCACAGCGGCAACTTCGGAGACTCTTGTAGTAAAACCGGCATCTTTTAGGGCTTTCAGGGCCTCGTCGCAGTTGTTAACAATTAGCCGTAAAATGCCAAAATCTGCCGTATCGGCTATGCTGATTGCCCGGAGATTGATTCCAGCCTGGGCGAGTACCCGTGTTACTTCTCCAAGGCGGCCGGCATTATTTTCCAAAAAAACCGAAATTTGTTTTATTGTCATAATATTACTCTCCCTTTATTATAAACTATATTTTGCGGTTATCAATAACTCTTTTTGCTTTTCCTATGGACCTTTCTATGGTTCTGGGTTCTACAAGTTTCACTTTTACTGCGATCTGGAGCTTGGACTTCATGACATTTTCTATATTCGCCCGTAGTACTTCCAGTTTTTTGGTTTCATCGCTGAAGAATTCCTGCTTTACTTCCACCTGCAGTTCAATTTCGTCCAAATGGGATGCTCCCCGGTTCAATACGATCAGATATGCCGGTTCTGTTCCCTCAATTTCAAAGAGGGCGTGTTCTATCTGGCTTGGGAATACGTTGATGCCGCGGATTATGAGCATGTCGTCGGTACGGCCAAAGAGGCGGTGCATCCTAACGGTTGTTCTTCCGCAGGAGCAGTCTTCTTTTATCAGGCAGGTGATATCCCTGGTCCTGTAACGGAGCAGGGGAGTCCCTTCTTTTGTAAGGGTAGTGAAGACCAGCTCTCCCTTTTCGCCGGAGGGTAATACCTGCCCTGTGTCGGGATTGATGATCTCCGGAAAGAAGAGATCTTCGTTAATATGCAGGCCGCTCTGGGCTTCACATTCAAAGGAGACCCCCGGACCGATGATCTCGGTAAGTCCGTATATGTCATAGGCCTTCATGTTATACCGGGATTCAATTTCTTTTCGCATGTTCTCGCTCCAGGGTTCAGCCCCGAAACAACCCTTGGACAGCGGGAGCTGCCTTATGTCGATACCTGCAGCGGCTGCTTCCTCGGCCATAAATAAGGCATAAGATGGAGTACAGGTTAGCATGGTGGAACCGAAGTCCTGCATAACCATGAGCTGCCTTTCGGTATTACCCGATGACATGGGTATTACCTCGGCTCCAAGGGTAAGGGCGCCATAATGAGCGCCAGGACCCCCGGTAAAGAGGCCGTAACCGTAACAGTTTTGGACTATGTCGTCCTTTGTACAACCTCCGGCCGATAGAGTTCTGGCCATTGCTTCCCGCCAGATATTGATATCGTTCATGGTATATTCATCTACTACAGGTTTTCCGGTGGTACCGGAACTCATGTGAACTTCGACTATGCGATCCTGGGGACAGGCTCTTAATCCGTGGGGATAGTTGAGCCTTAGATCGTCTTTTGTTGTGAAGGGCAGCTTTTCTATGTCATCCAGGGAATGAATATCACAGGGTTTTATTCCTTTCCCGTCCATCTTTTTGCGGTAGAACTCTACCTTTGTATAGAGTGTCTCTACCAGGTTTTTAAGGCTGGCCAACTGGAGCTTTTTTCTCGTTTCTGCGGCCATACATTCTGCTTCAGGGTTATAGATCATGATATTTAGTATACCAAAGAACAGGATGGCAAGAAAAGCTATGTGTCATAGTTTTTTTCATAATAAATCCATATAAATAATATTTTTGTGAATAGGCAGCTATGAAAACGGCTTTGGTAATATAATATTAAATATGAAACCGGTTATTAAACTTTTACCTGTTTTACTGATGTTTTTCTCTTTACAGACAGCGATCTTTGCACAAAGTGACCGGATGGGAACCCAGCCTTCAGCTCCGGCGGCAGGTACAGGTTTTCCAGGAATAGAACCTGACCCAAAAGCGCTGGATTTTTTCCGGAGGGGAGAAGGTCCGGTCAAGTCAAACCCCGGCGGAATCCGCAACTATTCCTGGACAGATCTGGCAGAGATGAGTCTTTGGGCTTCCGGGGAAACTGCGGTGTCTTCCATGTCCGCAGCATCGGGTCTTGAGCGAATCAGGAACATTTCCGTGGATATTAACTCTTCACCTCTGTTCCCCATAACCGGTGAGGGAAGGGCGGAATTTATACTTGAATATATGCATAAAAACCTGCTTAAGACTTATTCCATAAATCAGACCGGAATTGATATCCTGCTTTCTGCAGGCAGATTCAACTGTGTCTCATCAGCTGTAATGTACATGATCCTATGCAAGTCAGCCGGGCTTGATGTTACCGGGGTGGTAACCAGGGATCATGCCTTTGTGTCGGTTAATATTTCCGGGGAGGTCATTGATGTGGAGACCACCAACCTCTACGGCTTTGATCCCGGCAGCCGCAGGGAATTTCACGATCAGTTCGGCAAACTTACGGGCTTTACCTATGTTCCGGCAAGGAACTACCGTGACCGTCAGGGGATTAGCCAGGCAGAACTTGTCTCCCTGATTCTCTGGAACCGGATTGTCGATCTGGAATCAGGAAACCGTTTTGGCGAAGCGGTTTCTCTGGCTGTGGACAGGACTGCACTGCTGCACGGAAGCAAAATGGCCATTAACAAGGATTCATATTCACCGCTTTTTGTTAACCCGTATCAGAGTCTTTTGGACCGGATTTTTAACTACGGTACGTTCTTGTTGAGGGCAGGCAGGGAGGAGGACTGCCTCCGCTGGGCTGCGCTTGCATCTCCGGAATATCCGGATGAAAAACGCTGGCAGGATTTTGCCTATGCTGCAGCAAATAACCGCATAAACAAATTTATGAGATCCAGCCAGCTATCAGAAGCAAAAAATTTTCTGGATTTGCATAGATCTCTATTGAGTCAGGACAGCTATGAGCGGCTGGATGTTTTGCTCCTGGATGCAGAACTCGCAGTTGGCGTCAACGGAATTCGCAATACCGCTGACGGTGATAAGGTTATAACCGCCATAGATGAAGCCGGGAAAAGCGGCAAAATCAGCGGTGAGAGATCTTCTCAGCTTTTAACCGCTGCGGTTCAAAAGACAGCCGCGATAATTTCCGCCGCACCCGGTATGGATTGGCCTGGGGCAATAAAGTATATAGAAAATGCAATTTCCCGTTTTGGCCCAAACCGTGAGCTGGACCAGGCCCTGCGTGTATACCAAAGCAACCGGGCTGCTGATTTTCACAACCGCTTTGCTTCTGCATGGAACAGGGGAAATTATGATGAGGCTGTAAACATCCTGAACAACGGGCTTTCTGAATTTCCCGGCGATCGCCGGCTTCTGGCAGACAGGGAACTGGTGGAAAGAAACAGACGGTAAACGGAGTTAATCCGGTAGATGGCGGTATTATTGAGATGGAGTTCCGCCCAAAACCATTTCATGCAATTTCATGCTGTGAGGTTTTCCATTTCGGTTCATGATATCAATGGATTTTTTGGGATTAAGCAGGTAACTTCGCAGTTTGTCCAAAACCAAATCTATATCAAGCGGTTTTCCTATGTGGTCGTCCATGCCGGCCTGGAGGCACTTTTCAGTATCCTCACGGAACACATTGGCAGTCATTGCAATGATTGGGATTCTCGCTGTCCGTCCCGGCAATCGGGGAGCCTGTTTTGTATAGCCGGGTATTTTTACCTTAAACATTTCTCCCTGCCCTGCTTCAAATTCGCGAATTTTACGGGTTGCTTCATACCCATCCATTTCCGGCATATGTACATCCATAAAGATCATTTCGTATTTTTGGGGAGCTTCCCTGTACTTTCTAACGGCTTCCGCACCGTTTTCTGCACAATCTATTTCCAGTCTTGTCGGAGCAAGAAGTTCCTGTACAATCTCGCGATTGATTTCTACGTCTTCCGCCAAAAGAATATGGTGTCCTGCGAAGATACCGGTTATATCAGTCACCTCTTCTTCCTGCTTCACTACACCGAATATTTCGTTTAGCATATCCATGATTGTGGACGGGAACAGGGGTTTTGAAAGGAATTTATCAACCCCTGCTTTTCTGGCTTCATCTTCAATCTCTTTCCATTCGGCCGCAGAAATCATTATTACAACAGCTTCGCCGGGGCTTTTCGCCTTTGCCCGGAGGGTCTTTGTCAGTTCTATACCGTCAACATTGGGCATTTTCCAATCGACAAAATAAATATTGTATGGACCATTCTGTTCTACAAGCCGGAGCGCTTCTCCGTGGGCCGGGGCGGTGTCGCAGGATACACCGAATCCCTGCATAATCTCCTTAAAATACTGCAAAACAACCGGATCATCATCTACTATCATTATGCGGACATTTTTCCAATTAATGCCTTCACTGAGGAGTCTCTGTTTTTTTTCTTCACCCCGCTTCACCTTGATTGTGAATGTAAATGTAGAACCTTTGCCAGGTTCGGATTTGACCCAGATTTTTCCGCCCATTAGTTCCACAATATTTTTGGAAATTGAGAGACCTAAACCTGTACCTCCGTATTTACGTGCCGTATTGCTCTCGGCCTGCTGAAAGGACTCAAAGAGGTTTGTCCGTTGTTCCGGGCTTATTCCGATTCCTGTATCAGTTACTGAAACCTCTATGGTACACAAGTTACCTTCGGATCCTTTATCCTTTTCTTGGGTCAAAAGCCGTGTATCCAGATTAATGGATCCTTTTTCGGGAGTAAATTTTGTTGCGTTTGCCAGCAGGTTTGTAACTACCTGCGCAATTCGCTGATCGTCTCCAATCAGGGATTTAGGGATCAGCGGATCAATGTGAACAGTGAACTTTTGCTTTTTTTCTTCCACACGGAAATTGATGATATTAGCAACTTTATGAAGCATCATTTCGAAACTGAACTCTGCCGGAGAGAGTTCAAACTTATTGGCCTCAATTTTGGACATGTCCAGAATATCGTTGATTACACCGAGCAGGTGCGTTGATGCGTCCACAATTTTGTTAAGTGCATAATCTTTCCGTTCTATGTCATCCGTGTTCTTGCCTATTGCCGTCATGCCTATGATTGCATTCAATGGTGTACGCATCTCATGGCTCATATTTGAAAGGAACTCACCTTTTGCCCTGCTTGCTACAGTTGCCTTTAAAAGCGCATCTTTCAGCAGTTCGCTCTGCTGGTGTATGTTTTCCATCATTTTTTTTGTACTGCGCAAGTCGTATTTGAACGAAATAAAATATGTTTTTTCCTGATGTATAAACTTTGTAATGGTATTTTCCATCGGGATAAGCTCCCCGGTGAGCGATTTGTTAATACATTCGAACTTGGCCTGTCTGCCGGCAGATGCATCATTTCTTTTTTCCAATGCCAGTTCAAAAGAATTGTGCCCATGGGGTTGTGCATTGTTAGAAAAAACATCCCAGTAATGGTCCAGGATATATTGTTTGTCCTGGCATGAAATGATCTTCATCATTGCTTCATTGCNATCAAGCAGCTTCATGTTTTCATCAAACAGTATATAGGGAATTGGGCTTGCATTTGTAATGGCCTGGGTCAGTTCTTCAGCTTCTGCTATGGCTTTCTCCATTTTTTTTATATTGCGAAGATCGTATTGATAGGCCTGTAAAATATATTTGCCGTTATACATTGTACGTGTCAGCGTTATTTCGAAGGGAACATTTTCTCCGGATACCGAACGATGCAGCCATTCAAATTTCTGTTTTTCTCCATTAAGCGCTTCCTTCATCAATTCAATTGCCTTTTCTTCGGAATTTCGGCCGTCGCTCTGGAATTCCGGGGATAATTCGAAGAAATTATCTATATAATATTGCTTTGTACACCCTAGTATTGTTGACATGGTATCGTTGCAGTCAATGATGCGTAATTTTTCGTCTACGATGGTATAACCTATGGGTGCGACATCTATTGTGGCGCGGCTAAACTCGGTGGTCCTTGCTAATTTACGTTCCATTTCGGCGCGTACAACTGTGCCGGCGCACAGGTGTGCTGCCGAACGCAGTAAATCCAGGTATTCTTCCTGGAAATAACGGTAATTGGTATGATCTTCCAGAGTGATGACGCCCCAAAATTCTCCGTATGTAAAAATTGGTACGAAATATATGGATTTAACGCCGAACAGGCTTAAAAAAGCCGCTTCATCCTCCGGCATGTCATTCACATTGCCGTTTATGCAGTCACCCTTTGTCAAAACTTTCAACCATCGGATCACGGGCGGGTTATCGGGCAGCACAAGCAGTTCTTCTTCAAGAGGGATTGAATTGCCGTACCATAGATAGATCTGTCCCAGGCGATCACAATCGTCCAAAAGTCTGTAAACGGCTACGCGATCCAGGTTAGCCGCTTTTGCTACAGGCTGAAGACCGTTACTCATTACCTCGTCAAAGGTTTTCCCGTCGTATGAAGTAAATATTTCAATCATTTCATTCAATGCATTGACTATAACTTCACGCCGGTCCGGGGTTATATATGATAGATGTTTATCCATGTTATTAAATGCTCCACAATAGAATATAGGAAATTCTGCCAATGTGGGCAAGTTTTTCTGCTTTTTTTGGACGTTTACATTTTTGATATTGATGGATATTCTTTCTATAATATGGATAAACTTATCATCAAAGGCGCCAGGGAGCATAACCTAAAAAATATAGATTTGGAATTGCCCAGAGATAAACTAATAGTAATTTCCGGAATTTCCGGGTCAGGGAAGAGTTCCCTGGCTTTTGATACAATATTTGCCGAAGGTCAGAGGCGTTATGTAGAGAGCCTTTCTGCCTATGCGCGGCAGTTTCTGGGGCGCATGGACAAGCCGGATCTGGACTATATTGAGGGGCTTTCCCCGGCTATTTCAATAGAACAAAAAACCACCCACAGGAATCCCAGGTCCATTGTGGGCACTGTTACAGAAATTTATGACTATTATCGCCTGCTTTTTGCCCGGATTGGGATACCGCATTGTCCGGCCTGCGGCAAGGAGATTAAGGAACAATCCATAGATCAGATTCTGGAAACCATAATGCTGATGGCGGAGGGGAGCCGGATTCAACTCCTGGCGCCGGTGATACGGGGGAAAAAGGGAGAACATCAAAAGATCCTGGAGGATGCCAAGAAAGCCGGTTTTGCAAGGGCAAGAATCAACGGGGTTCCTGTGGATCTGGATGAAAAGATCAGCCTGGACAAACAGAAGAAGCATACAATAGAGATTGTGGTAGACCGCCTTGTCATTGCACCCGGCATAAGGCAGCGTCTCGCGGAATCCGCCGAGGCTGCTCTGGAAGCAGCGGATGGCCTCATGCTTGTACTGTGCCAGGCGCCGGGCGGCGGACAGGATAACAAACCTTCCCCGGTTACGGAACATTTTTTCAGTCAGAAGAACGCTTGTCCGGACTGCGGTGTATCAATCCCGGAACTTCAGCCCCGGCTTTTTTCCTTTAACAATCCCTTTGGTGCCTGCCCTTCATGTACCGGACTCGGAATCAGGATGGAATTCGATTCCGCCCTAATTATCCCGAATCCAACGCTTTCGTTTAACGAGGGCGGGCTACTTCCATATAATCCGGATTCATCATGGTACAGGAGCAGGTTTGAGAGCCTGGCCCGGCATTTTAAATTCAGCCTGGACACGCCCCTGAAAGATATTCCAAAAAAGGCGATGAACGCCCTGCTGTACGGAAGCAACGATAACATTGAAGTTCACTATAAAAACAAGGAAGGTACGAATCACTTTGATTATAACACCAAATTCCCCGGAGTTCTGGAAGACCTGAAAAGGCGTTACTTTGAAACTTCGTCGCCGGGGATTAAGGACTGGCTGGAAAAGTTCATGAGCCAAAAACCCTGCGAAGAATGCGGGGGCAGACGTCTTAAACCGGAAACCCTGGCTGTGACAGTCGGGGGCAGAAATATCTGGGATCTTACCAGTCTTTCGGTTACGGATTCCATAAAATTTTTTGAGACTGTAAAGCTTAACAAAACCGAAAAAACCATTGCCCGCCAGATCCTGAAAGAGATTAACGCCAGGCTTGGGTTTATGAAAAATGTTGGTCTTGATTACCTTACCCTGGAGCGGAAAGCGGCTACACTTTCGGGAGGTGAAGCTCAGCGCATAAGGCTGGCTACACAGATCGGATCCAGCCTTGTGGGGGTTCTTTATATTCTTGATGAACCTTCCATCGGCCTACACCAGCGGGACAACCAGCGGCTTATTGATACTTTGGTTCACCTGCGGGACATCGGTAACACATTGATTGTGGTTGAGCATGACGAGCAGACCCTGCGTAACGCGGATCACATTGTGGATCTTGGCCCCGGCGCCGGAGTCCATGGGGGAAAGGTGGTAGCCCAGGGTTCCCCGGAAGATGTGATGAAAGTAGAAGAGAGCCTAACCGGCCGTTTCCTTGCGGGCGCCCTTTCAATGAATATCCCCAATAAGCGGAGAGAAAAGAAAAGCGGCTATATTCGTCTTAAGGGAGTTTCGGAACATAATTTAAAAAACATCGACGTAGATATACCTCTGGGAGTTTTTACCTGCATCACCGGGGTTTCGGGGTCAGGTAAATCAACCCTGCTTTCGGATGTACTCTACCCGGCACTTTTTAACAAAATATTCGGTTCTAACTACGCGGAAGGGCAGTACCGTGACATCGAAGGCGCTGAAAACATTGACAAGGTAATCGACATTGATCAGAGTCCAATTGGCCGTACACCCCGCTCCAATCCCATTACATACGTGGGTGGATTTACCGCCATAAGGGATCTTTTTTCCGGCCTGCCCGATTCCAAGATGCGGGGCTATAGGCCGGGGCGTTTTTCTTTTAATGTAAGGGGCGGAAGGTGCGATAACTGCGAAGGAGACGGGACCATAAAAATCGAAATGAACTTTCTTCCTGACGTATATATAACCTGCGATGTCTGTCATGGCAAACGCTTTAACAGGGAGACTCTGGACATACATTATAAGGGCAGGAACATTGCTGATGTTCTGGACATGACCATTGAGGAGGCGGCGAAATTTTTTACCTACATTCCCCAGATTGCCCGGAAAATGGATACTCTTCTTTCGGTGGGACTAGGTTATGTAAAACTGGGTCAGTCTGCCCTTACTCT
>JGI24702J35022_10002564_pt1 | contig 11046 bp, 10 predicted proteins | sample TergutTh196P4_FD_35022 | JGI IMG/M metagenome (IMG submission 35022)
CAGACGTGCTGCAACTGACGGCCGAGCCGTTGCCTGTTGTGCGGGTAGCATTTATCGGCTTAGGCATGCGCGGGCCGGGAGCAGTAGAGCGCATGACGCATATTGACGGTGTAGAAATTGTAGCGCTTTGCGATATTGAACAAGACAGGGTAGAAGCCGTAAACCAAATGCTGGAAAAGAGAGGCTTCCCGAAGGCTTTGGAATTTTATGGCGATGAAAATGTCTGGCGGCAGCTTACCGCCTTGCCGAATGTGGACTTGGTTTATATTGCTACCGATTGGAAAACCCATGCCGCTATGGGCGTTCAAGCCATGAAAGACGGCAAGCACGTGGCTATTGAAGTGCCTGCCGCTGTTACTATGGACGAAATTTGGGACTTAATCAATACCTCGGAGCAAACGCGCAAACATTGCATACAGTTGGAAAACTGCGTTTACGATTTCTTTGAACTCACCACCCTGAATATGGTGCAGCACGGATTATTGGGCGAAATTATTCACGGTGAAGGCGCTTATATTCATGGTTTACAGCCCTATTGGGAACAATATTGGAACAATTGGCGCATGGATTTTAACCGAAAACACCGCGGCGATGTCTATCCCACCCACGGCTTAGGACCAGTTTGCTTGGCCATGAACATTCACCGCGGCGACAAATTGAACTACTTGGTTTCGATGGACACCAAGCCCATAGGTAATCCCGCTTACATCAAAGAAAAAACAGGGGAGGAGGTAAGCGATTTTCGCAATGGCGAGCACACTTGCACCTTGATTGCTACCGAAAAGGGAAAATCAATCCTGATTGAACACAATGTTAGCTCTCCGCGTCCCTATAGCCGTATGTTTCAATTGACAGGTACTAAAGGCTTTGCCAACAAATACCCCATTCAGGGCTTTGCTTTGGATAAAGAGGAACTTGATTCGGAAATAGCAGCCGATTATCAAAACCTGAACGCTCATCGCTTCGTGCCCGACGAGGTCAGAGAACAACTGATGAAAAAATACAAACACCCGATTGCCCTTGATATAGAAGAGAAAGCAAAAGCAGTGGGCGGGCACGGAGGAATGGATTTCATCATGGACTACCGCTTGATTTATTGTTTGCAAAAAGGCTTGCCCTTAGATATGGACGTGTATGACCTCGCCGAATGGTGCTGCTTAATTCCCTTAACAGAAATATCCTTAGACAATGGTTCAATGCCTGTGCAAATTCCCGATTTTACGCGCGGCGCTTGGAATAAATTAAATAAACTAAACTTTGCAGAATAATTATGGAATACACACAGCCCTCTTTATCGGCTGTTTTAAGTCAGTTTCAAATAGAAAATAGCATAACGCTTGTTGAGCCTTTCGGCAATGGACACATCAATGACACATTTATAGCCAAAGATAATAAAGGCGAGGCCAAATATGTGTTGCAGCGCATCAACCATCAGATATTCAAAGATGTGGATATGCTTCAAAAGAATATGAATACAGTTACATCGCATATTCGTGAAAAACTTATAGCCGCGGGTGAAACCGATATAGCGCGTAAAGTCTTGGAATTTCTTTCGGCGAAAGACGGGAAATTTCATTGTTTTCATGAAGGTAGTTATTGGCGTGTAAGTCGCTATATTCAAGGAAGTAAGACCTATGAAGAAGTCAACCCCGAATTGTCGTATGAAGCAGGTAAAACCTTTGCCCGCTTTCAATATATGTTGTCCGATTTACCTGAAGGCAGCATAGGTGAAATTATTCCCAACTTTCACAATATGGAATTTCGCCTGAAACAGTTTGAAGAAGCTATAGCCAACAATGCAGTCGGACGCTTAGTCGAGGCTCAAGAATTAGTTGACGCATTATTGCAACGCGCCGAAAGCTATTGTATTCAGGAGCGATTGTACAGGGAAGGCAAGTTGAAAAAACGCATCAACCATTGTGACACCAAGGTGAACAATATATTGTTCGACGAAGACGGCAAGGTGCTTTGTGTGATTGACTTAGATACGGTGATGCCCGGATTTGTATTGTCCGACATCGGTGATTTTATTCGGACTGCATGCAACACAGGAGCGGAGGACGATGAAAATTTAGACCGCATTCAGGTCAACTTGGAGATTTTCAAAGCTTACACACGGGGTTATATGGAAACGGCGAAAAACTTTCTTACACCCTTGGAAATCAAAATGCTTCCTTACGGCGGACGTTTGCTTACCTACATGCAAACCGTCCGTTTCCTGACCGATTACCTCAACGGCGACGCCTACTACAAAATTCATTCCCCGAAACACAACTGGCAACGCAGTTTAGCACAGTTCAAGCTACTGCGGGAATTAGAAGCCAAAGCCCCAGAAATGGACGCCTTTGCGGAAAGCTTTGGGCTGTTATAGGTATTCAATTTTTCTTGCAGAAATAAGAAAAAATTTGCCCCCGCTTTGTAATTCGAAAAATTTTGTGTAGATTTGTCATCTAAGTTGGAATAAGAAATTGCTTAGAAAGAACATTTAGGGTATAATAAAACGTAGCTGTGCTATTAGTAGTTAGCAGCTAAGTGGTGTGTGTTTTGATGTTGGCTATCATGCGGGGACAGTGCGGTACAATTGGAAAGATAATAGAAAACAATAAATAAGTTATGGCCACAAATAAAATTATTAAATGTAGTGAATGTGCCAACGCATTGAGAATACCAGCGAACAAACACATAATATTTACTTGCCCACATTGTGGCAGGAAGTTTGAATATATTAACGGAAGACCGTTAATTGAAGCACGCAAAAGAAAAAAGAGATTTAGAACTTTTGTAAGTATTGCTGCGTTACTTCTAATTGGGTTTGTTGTTTTTAAAATTGCAACAAAACCTCAAAACATTATTGAAACACAAGCGTATGCGCAAAAAGATGCTATATATGATAATTTTCGAGAAAAATATCAGTATCAATATCAAATGATTGGACGTAAAGATTTTGAAGACAATAGCAGTTTGTTGATTATCTCAGAACCACCAACCCACATTTCAGAAGAAAGCCTTGAAACTTTTTTCGCTAATTATAATAGTGATTTATCAATAAGGAAACATAGAGTTGGTTACGATGGTTGGGTCAAAGATGTTGTTGTTTGCATTAACGGATTAAATGAAAAGAAGTTTGACAAAATGCTGTCAAAATTGCAAACTGATTTATTCCATACTGACTATAAGTCCTATACAATTCCGTTAGATTCAATGCCAAATGAACAGTTTTTTCTTCCAGAAAATCTAAACTTGCAAGTTTCTTCTGACGAATTATACAACTGGTTTATTAGAGACGGAGAAAAACTAAAAAAACTAAATCCGCAGGGAGAGATTAATTCAGAAACAAAAACATTATCAAGTTTTTTCAATGCCATTGATGCAAATGGACATTTTAATTCCCCCGAAGGTATTTATTACAGCGAAAATCCCGGATTTGTGGTTTGGATTTTATCCAAAAATTCAAATTTAGATAAACAAAAGGCAGACGCAAGAAAATTTACTATTGATAGTGATATTATACTTGGTGCAATTTCTAATAATAGTTATGTTGCTATTGTTGGTAGAGAAAGAGAAATATCTGTATTAGAATTACCGCCTTTACGAGTAGAAGTATTATTATTGTTGGCACAAAATTCAGATAAAGAAGACGGATTAGCTCAAAGCTTTGAGTACAATATGTGGTTTCTTGTAAAACAAGAACAAAACAACCATAAAGATTGGTATTTTGCTTGGCTTTGTGATGAATTAATTAATACTGAATATGGCAATTTATTAAATTGGACAGACCACGTTTTAAAAAGTTGGACGGATTGCAATTCTATGGGGTGTGAATATATAGATTTTCCAAACCCTATAGAATATCCATTTGGGAAACCTCTCTCAAAAGAAATCTTAAAATGCAATTCATTAGTTTATAATTGGAGTTCTAAAAATTTGACTTATTCGCTTGATTATGATGATATTTATGAAATTCAAGCAACACTTGGTGGAACAGGTTGTCTTCCAATAACTTATATTCCAACTTGGAGTAATAAAAAAGATAGCGTTTCAATAGGACCTTTTAAAGAAGACGGTTATGATTATTTTTCCAACTTAAATAATCCGAATATTGCACGAGTAGTGCAATATCAAACTTTGTATCAAATTTTTCAAAATGCTGAGATTAAGTATTATAAAGATTACAGTGTCTACGATTACATTAATGAAGAAGATGAATATGTCAATCGCAATCACAACTATAATGTATTGTATCGGTATGGTTCGCAAATTCTTAAAAAAATAACTTCTCTAACTGATGATGACATAAAAAATATTTCTTTAAAAATTGCTCAAAAAGATAAAAAATACGAACAAGTATTTAAAAAATTAAAAGAAATTTTAGATACATACCCTGATTCTGAATTAACAAAAGAGGAATTGGAATTTAAAGACAATATAAGTAAAAGTAATAATGTTATTGATTTTTTTGCTCTTAGATATAAGCAAGAATTACTTGATTTAAAAGAGACTGTTAGTTCTTTATCAAGTTATGAAAAAGAAAGCATTTCAAAGAATATTGCAAGCCCCAGAATTTATCATAATGAGAATGCAAAAAAAATAAATACTTTATTAAAAAAATATGCAGAATATCTTGGCTTTAATAAAACAACAATTAAAGATGATTTTATAAATAGTCAAAACAACAATATGAATTCTTGGGTAAAAACACCGCTTATTGTTGAAACTTGGAATAATTTAGATTCTACATATTGGGAAGGAGGAAATGATTTAGTATCAAGAACAAATAAATTTAAGTTTTCAAATGAACTTACAAAAGGAAAAATAATAGATGAAGGGAAAGGTGTATATACAATTGCTGCGTCCGAAAAAGGAAATATTAAAGGCATATTAAAAACACACATAAGGGAAAATAAAATTGGTATCAGAAACTTTTATGCTGACGATGCTGTTAATATTGCAAAAAATCGCACAGATATAATACCTGCAAAACCGCGAGCAAGAGGCTTTAGTACAACCGACCACTTATCTATAAAAAAAGTAAAGGACGGTTTTACATTTATTACAGAAACAGGGGAAACAAAAATTGTGAAAGATTATGCACAACTAAAAGATTATTTAGTAACTAAAAATCAAAAGGCTACAATTATTTTTGAGGATTTTAGTGTAAATGAAGTAAAAGCCACAATTAATAGTGCTGATATATCTCAAACAGCCCGATTATCAAAAGAAAACTTGCCTAATTTTGCCGTTGATTATTCTACTGCTAAATACAAGCCAATTTCTGAAAATAAGTTTGAGGTTACTTTGAATTTTAAAGGTAAAAATTCTAACACAACTCTTGAAATAAAAAATACCCCAATCGAAAAAGTAAAAAATTATATTGACAAATTAGGTGGAAGTAATAAAAATGCAAAAGACATTATCAAAGACTTGAATATTCAAAGAAATGATGTAAAAAAAATAGATAAACTTATTTTTGAATTAGATGGAATAATCGGAGACAACAACATTAAACAATTTAATTATGAAAAATTTAATGGAGGAATTATGCTTTCGACCAACGCTGCCTAATAAGTGTTTATTTGGTTTTGGTTTGCCTTTGGGGAAAGATTTGTTTTTAAAGGAATTGCAAACTGATAGTGAAAAGGATTTTGCTAAAAGTTATAGGAAAAATCGTTTTGATTTTAGCGAAAATTTCGTTTGGAACGAATACGAAAATAATATTTGCAAAATCACGCACGAGGTAATGAATAATGTGAAAAAGATAGGAGTTCGGGTAATTCCTAATTTTACACTTGATGATTTAAAAAATATTAGCGGATTCGATGTTGTTACCATATTTGGACATTGGTTAGACGACAAACAAAAAGCCGAATTTTCGGACGGAATATATTCAGCAACAGAAATCGCGTCTGTAATTCCTTCTGATACTGAATGTATGTTTGATTCTATGATTTGCAACTCAATAAATGTCATGACTGAAATAAAAAAGCGGTTTGGCGATAAAATAATTTGTTTTGCAAATATGGACACAATTAGTTTTCAAGTATTTTTGCGAATATATGAACAAACAATCATAAAATTGGCAGAGAATGAAAGCTTAAATTATTCCGATGCGATGAAACTAACAAAAAAGGAGTATATAAATTATCTTAAAAATCAATTAAAATGAAAAGTTTAAAACAAATTTTAGGAAATTATGTGCCGCCAAACCTCACAAAGTTAGGCGGAGAAGAAACCGAAAGGGAATTAAATGATAACGATGTCGAAGAACTTCGTAATGAATTGACAGGCTTAATAAATAGGCAAACAAAAAGAGCGACTATTTATTTTTCTGTGTTTATCGTTCTTATATTAATTTCCGCTATTGCTGCGATACTTGCTTATATCATTAACAACGACCCCGAAATTGCAAGTGAAACTTCTAAAACGGTTGGAATGATTGCCAACATTTTTACCATTACAGGAGTTGCTCCACTTACAATTTATAGTGTAGTAAGAGGTTGGGTTAAAGAGCGAGACAATGCAAAAACTCTCTTAAAGTTGCTTGATAGTTTGAACAGAAAGAACTTTCAATCTGTGTTAATTGTTTTTGCAACTATGCTGAAAAAATAAAAAGAAGACGAGTACAAACGCCAGCTGACAATGAGGCTTCACGCAAGCGGAGGTGTATGCTCACCCGAACCTTTGTGCAAGTATAACGAATGGCGATTTTCGAGCTGTCGGATTTGAGGGGCACTTACGAGGGAATAAAGGCTTTCAGCCTTTTGAGTTTGACACTGTAAGTACCCCTAAAATCCTACAGCAAAAATTAAGAGGATTTTTTATCTTGGTAATCAAAAAAAATGTAAAAATCATTGTTAATTTAGAAAATTGTATTACTTTTGCAGATAAAACATGTACAAAAACATTAAAAATAGACATAAAGTATGAGAAATACAGTATTAGTTCAATCAAAGGTACCATTAGAAGTAAAGCAAAGTTCTGAAAAAATTTTAAATGATTTCGGCTTGGATATTTCTACCGCTATTCGTATGTTTTTAATTAAAGTAAAAAACACACAGTCAATACCTTTTACCATTGGTTACGACAACAACGGCATATCAAAAGAATTGTCAAATTATTTACTTGCTGCAAAGCAAGACATAGAGCAAGATAAAAATGTGCTGCATTTTTCTGATAATCAGGAAGGTCTTACTTATTTGGAAAGTTTAATGAAATGAAAGCGGTCATTTTGGGACCACGCAGCTAAAATTTGGAAGAAAATATTTTAAAATAGTTTACACTTATCGAAACTTTTTTATACCTTTGTATCGTGTTAAATAATTAAAAAATGAATAAACGCTTTGAAGTTGTACTTTTAGAAGAAGTTAAGATGTTTTTGAGGAGCTTGGACCATAAGCATTACGAAAAAATACTTTACAATATTCGTAAAGCGCAAATAAAAAATGACCCCGAGCTATTCAAAAAACTAACTGACGAAATATGGGAATTTAGAACTTTATATGGAGGTTTGCAATATAGACTCCTTGCATTTTGGGACAAAACTTCTGCTACAGAAACTTTGGTAATTTCAACACACGGATTTGTCAAAAAGCAAAGTAAAGTTCCGGAACAGGAAATTAAAAAAGCCATTCAAAGCCAGAGTAAATATTTTGAAAATAAACAATTAAATGAATAAAAGATGAAAACTTACACATTAGAAGAAGTAACGAACGAGCTTATTGGAAAAGTCGGAACACCGAGACGCGACCTTTTCGAGTACGAGCTTCAAATGGATTTAATTGGCAGTGCGATAAAGCAAACTCGTAAAGAACGCAATTTAACCCAAGAAGAATTGGGAGAACTTGTAGGTGTTAAAAAAGCACAAATTTCACGACTTGAAAAAAATACAAGTAACGTGACAATAGACACTTTATTGAGGGTTTTCACGGCATTGAAAGCAAAAGTAAAGTTGCAAGTTGAATTGCCGAATGTAAATGTAAGCGTTGGGTAAAACCGCTAATGTGTGGATTGGGACAACGTAGGTGAAAACAGTAAACTGACAAATAAGAAATAAATGGCACTTTTTAACATCAATAATGGTAAACTTGAACAGATAAAAGAACTTCCGTTCAAGCTCGAAAGAGAAATACAGGAGCTGTAGGATTTGTAGGGATACTTATATCCCCACATAGCTGACAGGTTCCGAAAAGCCTTCCTCTTTGTATAGGCTGCCGCGGAACATGCCGGCGCTGTTGAAAGGCATAGCGATAATGCCATGCTTGTCAACGGCTATTAAACCTCCATTGCCTGCATCGGCGTTGAGTTCATGGTGGATAATATGTTCGGCGGCTTGCGAAACAGTTTCTCCAAGATATTTATAGCGGGCGCAGAGATTGAAGGCAACGGCATGGCGGATAAAATACTCTCCGTGGCCGGTGCAGGAAACAGCGCAGCTATTGTTGTCGGCATACGTTCCTGCGCCTACAACAGGCGAATCGCCGATACGTCCCCAGCGTTTCTTTAACATGCCTCCGGTGCTGGTTCCTGCTGCTAAATTACCGTGTTTGTCGAGTACCACGCAGCCCACCGTTCCGTTCTTTTCGTTCTTCATCTGCTCAATCAACCGAAGCGTTTTTGGAACGGCGAAATAAGTGTTGTCCACTATTGCCAAACCCTGCTCGGCGGCAAAGCTTTCGGCCCCCGCACCGGCCAGCATTACATGAGGCGATCTCGTCATTACAGCGTAGGCTGCTTCAATGGGGTTCCGCACAGTTTTTACGCCCGCCACAGCTCCTGCGCTGAGGTCTTTTCCCAACATGATGCAGGCGTCTAATTCAAAAGTTCCTTCAGAAGTAAAGGTCGCTCCCTTTCCTGCATTAAAAAGAGGATTGTCTTCCAAATAACGGACTACGGCTATGACCACTTCTTCGGCCTGCGCTCCTGCGGCCAGCAGTTTGTCACCAATCCGAAGCGCCGAATCCAGGGCGGCGTAGTAGGGGGCGGCTAATGCCGTATCTTTCGCTATGCCTTCCAAGTTGCCGGCGCCACCGTGTATAGCCATGGCATATTCGCGCTTTTGCGCAAGAAGCGGGTGTATGGATAACAAGCAGATAAGTGCAAAAAATAAGGTTTTCATATACGATATTATTTATTGTTCATCGGAAAATTCACTAAATACAAGCGCTCGGTGGCGCGGGTGAAAGCCGTATAAAGCCAGCGCAGGTCTTCGAGCGTGGGCTGCATGTCGGGCCAAAACGGATAATCCAAAAAAATGGCTTTCCATTGTCCCCCCTGCGCTTTATGACAGGTAATCGCATTGGCGTATCGTATTTGCAGCGCATTGTAGTAAGGGTCTTCGCGCACGGCCTTGTTGCGGGCGAGTTTTGTTTTCAGATGAATGTTATCGGCCAATACGCCTTCGTACAATACCCTTTGCCGTTCGGCATCTAAGGACGGAGTTTCCAAATGCAAGGTGTCGAGCATGATTTTAGCGGTTATTTCCACATCGTCGTAGTCGGGGAAGCGCAACTCGGCCTTTGCGAAGCGCAGTCCGTAACGTTCTTCGTGTCGGCGAATATTCACTAATTCGGCTATGTCGCCGTTAGCAATGAAGTCTAATTTGTCGGTGTTTTCAAGGAATTTATAGCAATTCTTGACAATCATCAGCCGATCGCCGCGGAGCAATTCTTCTTCACGAAAAAGCAGGCGCGAGCGAATGCCGTTGTTATACACATTAGCCCGTTTATTGGAACGGCAAATCACCATTGTTTCCCTTTCTCCATATTTTTCGTAAGCCTCGGCTAATTTTTCGAGCAGCTCGCTGCCCGATATGCGTTCAATGTCTTTGAAACCTTCAATTTTAATCTTAGGGATTTCTATCTTGTTATTTTCTATATTATTACGTATGGTTGTAGCGTTATAAAGTATGCCCGATTTTGCCGCTTGCCTTACTACGGTAGTCAGGTTATGGTGTTCGGTGCTGCCGTAACGTTTCATCACATCGGGGTTCAAGGCCGGGCTCAGCGGCGAGTGCACGGGCGGCAACTGGGCAGTGTCGCCTACCATAATCAGCTTGCAGCCTTCGCCGCCGCTGATAAACTGCGTAAGGTCGTCGAGCAGCCTTCCCGAACCAAAGATGGAGCCTTGGTTATCGTTGGATATCATAGAGGCTTCATCAACAATAAATATAGTTTCGAAATATTCGTTGTGCGCTAAGACAAAAGCGCTTGACACATCATTACGTACCTTCTGCCTGTAAATTTTCTTATGAACAGTATAAGCGCTTTCCCCTGAGTAATTGGATAAAACCTTGGCGGCACGTCCGGTAGGCGCCAGCAGCAGCGACTCTCTTTCTATTTCTTTTAATAGCTTAACCAAGGCGGCAACTACCGTTGTTTTACCTGTACCGGCATATCCTGTAAGCATAAATATGGTTTGGGCATCGCTGTCGGCAATAAATTCGGCCAAGCTGAGCAATAAGGCATCTTGATCCGGCGTAGGCTCGTATTGCAGATAATCGCGAAGTTGTTGATAAAGGTAATTATTAAGAGACATGGTGGTGTTTAAGGTTCAAGGTTTAAAGTTAGCTATTTTATATTGTAAAAAAATCAACTAATTCAATATGGTTACTGAGATAATCGGGTAGAAGAGGTTCTTCTTGAAGCAGGGCTGTAGTAAGGTATTTTTTATTACAGTCGGGGAATACGGTAACTACAGTAGCATCTTTGCCGAATTTATTCTGATAGGCCGCAGCGCCCAAAAAATTGAAACCCGATGAAATGCCTATGCCCAAGCCCAATTCTTTCCCTAATCGTTGGCTCATAATAATGCCGTCTCCGTCGGAAATGGTGAAAATATCGTTCATTATACTGAGGTCAACAATAGGTGGAATCCAGTCGTCGGACAGGCCCGGAACACGATGTATGCCATGGCTGACGCCTGTGCTCAAGATGCGCGATTGCAGCGACTCAAGCGGACAAACATGCAGGTCGGGATAATGTTGCCGCAAGTAAGTGCCATTGCCCATAATAGTGCCACCTGTGCCTATGCCTGCAACAAAAGCGTCGGGCT
>JGI24702J35022_10002566_pt1 | contig 11045 bp, 11 predicted proteins | sample TergutTh196P4_FD_35022 | JGI IMG/M metagenome (IMG submission 35022)
AAGACTCTACAAAGCCCTTCTCGTTCCCCGCAAAGCAGTTCGTGACATTTATGGAGAACCCATAGTAGACGCTCATCTTGACCAGACCGTCATTCAGCTCGCGCCCGTTCCTGCCAATGAAGCGCGCATGTCCGATCTTAGGACATAGGTAAGTTCATCTCAACACATAGGTAAGTCCTGGCAGTAGGATTTATAGAAACATATCTTCGGAAAGAAGGTTTCTGTATGCCGTGGAAGGAAGCCAGCGTGATTGATCAAAGAGAGAAGTTTATCTACGAATACATGAACGGTCCCGGCTCGTTTAAGTCTCTGTGTATCAGGTATGGGTTCTCAGAGAAAACAGGCCATAAATGGAAAAACCGATTCATGCAAAGCGGCATGTCAGGGCTTTTGGATCTAAGCAAGGCTCCACGCAGATCACCGAACAGGCTGGATGAGGATGCAGTGATTGGGATTATCAAAATAAAGGAAGCTCACCCAAGCTGGGGAGCGAAAAAGATCGCCGTGCTTTTCCAGAAAGCCTATCCCAGATCAAATCAACCTTCTATCAGCAGCATCAACAGGGTGTTGGATGAGGCAGACCTTGTCACAAGGCGAAAGGTAAGAACAGCCGATGGCGGCTCTTCGCTGACGCGCAACCAGATACCGGCAAATGAGCTCAATGATGTTTGGGCAACCGATTTCAAGGGCTGGTGGTATTTAGACAAGCAGAAGTGCTTGCCCTTTACAGAAAGAGACCTGTTCAGCAGAAACATCCTTTGATGTCCGCCTGATGGAGCAAACTACGGCTGAAACCGTAAAAGAGGAGTCCAAGGCCCTGTTTTACCTGTTTGGCCTTCCGCTGGCAACAAGAAGCGACAACGGCTCGCCTTTCGCGGCAAGCAAAGGGCTTTTGGGCCTTACGTCGTTTAGCGCATGGTTCATGTATCTGGGGATAGTGCCAGACAGGATAAGCCCTGGGAGCCCGTACCAAAACGGATCCCACGAACGTATGCACGGAGACATAAAACGAGAGATCCAAGGAAAGACACCCGGAGGCACATCTGCAAACCAGGCTGCCCTTGATTTGTGGGTCGAAGAGTACAACACCGTGCGCCCTCATGAGGCTTTAGGCATGAGGGCTCCATCTGAGATATATACACCTTCTTCAAGAACCTATGAAGGAGATGACTTTGAGTGGGCTTACCCACTGGGCTTCGAGACCAGAAGGGTCAGCAACAGAGGATGCATCAAATTGTCGAAGAAAAGACACTTTCTTTCAACTGCACTGCGTGGCCTAACAGTTGGAGTACAACAGATCGAAGAAACCGAATACACAATATGGCTGGGCGAGTTTTCGATCGCCGTATTGGAGACCAGATTGGAGAGTGTCAAGCCCACAGATGCTATACAATTGATGAAGTAAAGACTTACCCGTAAGTGTCAGCGACTTACCTATGTCCTGAGATAAAACACTTACCTATGTTTTGGTTGCACAAGAGGATAAAGCAGACCATCCTCCCTGTCCCCCCTGATTCCATATACGGAAAGATGACTGCCCATTAAAGCAGTAGCCCCGACTAGGCCGCGCTGGCCCCTGTCAGCTGGCCCAAGAATCCTCGAGGATTTTTGGGCCACTGGACGATGATCGAACAAGATCTGCCTGTTTAGTCATTACGAAGCAGTATCAAAAACGTCACTTCTGTTCGTGGGCTTAGTATTAACCTGCGTGGTTTGTATATGTGGATAAACCGAGGCATGCTCTTCTCGGAGACAACAATGCCAGTTGGCAGCGTGTGCTGAAGCAATTAGAAGAATTGAGCATATTGAGCCCAAGCGCATACCCTTGGAGTGTGCTGTTAAGTTATCGGATGAGAAATGCCAGACTCGCCATTGCGACACTGTTATTGATGCGACTATGTTACAATGTAAATGCGTATTTGGCGCAAACCATTGGTTATAGATTGGAGCCTGGCAATGGACTACATAACTAGAAGCATCGAGCCAGTTGTGCTTGGGGCGGCACAAGCGTTCAAAGCGCTGTTGCTCACAGGCTCTCGGCAAGTCGGCAAATCGACGCTGCTCGGTCATCTCTTCAGCGATTACAGCTATGTCACATTCGATGATCCGCTGATGCTCGCTCAGGCAAAAACCGAACCTGGGCTTTTCATGGCAGACAACCGGCCACCGCTGTTGATTGATGAGATCCAGTATGCGCCCGATCTTCTCCCCTATATTAAAATGGCCTGCGACTCTAGCGACGCCAGAGGGCAGTACTTGCTAGCCGGCTCCCAGCAATTCAATCTGATGAAAGACGTGTCCGAGTCGCTAGCTGGCCGCATTGGCATACTTGAGCTGTCGCCGCTCTCTTTGAGGGAGATCCAAGGCGTCGATTACAACATGCATTTCGTTCCCACTGGGCGCTACATCCAGGAACGGGAGGAGCAGGCACGCTTCAGCGAGGACATCTGGACAGTCATTCATCGCGGCGGATACCCCCAGATGCGAAACGACGGCATGGACTGGAGCCAGTTTTACTCATCTTATGTCAGGACTTATCTTGAGCGTGACGTCAACCAGTTAGCCATGGTCAAGGACCAAATGAAGTTCACTCAGTTTTTAACAGTGCTGGCAGCGAGAACCGCGCAGCTGCTGAACTATCAAAACATCGCCAACGAGCTGGAGATCAGCTTAGGCACCGTCAAAAGCTGGGTTTCGATCATGGAGGCGACGGGGCTTGTGTTTATCTTGCAGCCATTTACTAACTCCGCGTTGAACAGGGCAATTCGCACGCCCAAACTGTATTTTAGAGACACCGGGCTGGCTTGCTACCTGACCCGATGGAGCAGTCCAGAAGTGGCTAGAAGCGGTGCCATGGCCGGCAGCCTGTTTGAGACCTTTGTTGTGAGCGAGATCCTGAAGTCTTTCGCCAACGAGGGGCTGGACTATCGCATGCACGTCACTTGGTACAGGGGCAAAGACCGGCTGCGGCGTAAAAATAACGGCGAAGCCTCTAGCATCGAAGCCGAGATTGATCTGATTATTGAGGAGAATGGCCTGTATCATCCCATAGAGATAAAGATGACCGCAAACCCCAAGCAAGGCATGGCGACGGCTTTTGACGTGCTGGACAAGGTCGGGACTGGAGCTAGGGGGGAGGGTGCGATTATCTGCATGTATGACAAACCCCTGACCCTGCGCGAAGGTGTGAGAGCGATTCCGGTCAGCTACATCTAAGCATGTTTGTTTGAAGTTTGTTTGAAATTAGCGCCAAATCAAATAGCCCAGACGGGAAATGCCCAGGTTTGTTCGCCTATCGGGTAAGTGTCGCCAGCCATGCAGACGACACAGCTGGTTCCGATCTCTCTTTTCAATGACCTAAGTTCGTCTGGCACGTTGTCGGTAGAAACAGGGCCTAGCGCTGTGAAGCTCTTAGTATCACGGGGCATTGGTGATGCTGTCTTTTTGATCTCTATCGGAAAGACGGCTCCGTTTTGCTCCAGTAATAAATCTATCTTTTCTTTATCGTTAGTTCGAAAGCAGTATAAAAAGGGTCTGCGACCGGAGTTGACGTGGCTTTTATATATCTCGCCAAATGCATAAGTCTCGAATAGCTGTCCGCTCATCGCTCCCAGTTCAATAGCCTCGACGCTGCTCCAGCCAGCAAGATGCGCGCAAAGCCCAGTGTCGGCAAAATGCATTACTGGCTGTTTGCTCAGCCGCTTCAGCAAGTTGTTGGAGTAGGGCTGCACGATTTTTACTAAAGATGGAAGGGCTGCGCAATTCCTCTATCTCTCAAAAGCGGAATTATATTCCGCTTTTGAGTAGTAAGCACAAGCTCCCGAACCCCTACAGACGTCTTTGACACCATCGGGACTTTCATCGGTACCGGCCGCAGCAGTCTGGAGCAGACTAGGCGTCATCTAACATAGAGCCATTTGGATAAGCCCGGCACCAGGGCAAATGACAGCCGCAAGCCGGCTGCAGCCCAGCCTTATCCATATTTAAAACTCGTGCCCAGATCATAGGCGGACTGCAAGTGCAACACAGCCATGCGCTCGCGCTGCTCTGGTGTATTGCGCTCGGTCCCGCCCAGCAAGACCAGCTCCTTTACCGCCGCCCGGTCATAGATGCGGTCCTCTAGCATGACGGTTCGCATAGCTGTAAGCCTTCCTTGCTCCTCCAGGGTCTCGGCGGTATTGCCGGCAATGACAATGAACAGCGCCCGGTCGAGCCGTTTCATGGGTACGACATTCAGCCCGAGCTTTTCGGCTTGCCCGGGCGAGAGCCTTGTCGTCAGTTCCAGCAGCTCGTCTTGGCCGTAGGCGAAGCCATAGCTCCAGACCCGGTCAAACCAGCCGACCAGCTTGGCTGGCGCCTCCGTCCAGAATAGCGGGTAGATGAAGACGAGGGAGTCGGCGGCGTTGATCAGGGCTTGCTCGCGGATTACGTCGTCAGCCAGCGGCGGCATCAGGTTGTAGTAGGCGTCGCGCAGATACTCCCGCTCGGTCATATCGGTGCTGAAGCCCTGCTTGTACAGATCGCTGATGGTGTGGCTCACACCGGCGGCATCCAGGCCCCGAATGAACGCGTCGCGCACCTGTGCAGTCAGCGAGTCTTCGCTGGGATGGCAATAGACTATGTGTACGAGCATCACGCCTCCTTGAAATCGCCTTAGCCGCATTGTACCTAAGTCTATGGGGATGAGGACGCGTTTTTTGGTTGCGCTCCGCCCGGCGATTCCCGGCAGCTGGCCTGGCCCAGTCGCGCAAGTTGGTTCGAATCACTGGGAGATCGATTTTATCCCTATAAAAGGAACACGGCGACAAGTACGGCGTGCTGGTCGTGAAAGCCAGCACCACCAGCGGGTTGGTCGCCCACATCGAGATACAGATCGACCCGCCGCCCTGATCGTACCAGCGTAGTATGTTGCATAATATCTGTTCTAATTCCATTAAAACTGCATAGGTATGCAAAATTCCATCGGGCGGCGCTGCGTGGGCTGCTAGGGGCGCGGGTGCGGCTTGACTTGCGTTCATACTCGCCCGGTTTTCAGCAAGCATCTTGGCCGTGGTGATCATGTGGAACGTAAAACGTGTGGATATGAAAATTGGAATTTTTTAATAGATGATAAAATCCTCTAGTTTACAATGTACATACTCTATGTACATTGTATTGGGAGGAAATAATATGCCCTCAGCCACTATCAGACTCACTGAAGAGGAACTTCAGCTAATAAAGAGCCATGCGAAAGCGCAACGCCGCTCAGTATCGGATGTGATACGTCTGGCTATCCTCGACTTGATTGAGGAGGAGTACGATCTTGCTTTGTTTAAACAGGCGAAAGAGGAGTATTTATCAGACCCGGTTACGTTCTCGCATGATGAAATGATGCATAGATACAGCGATGACAATGAAAGCCTATAAAGTCGTCTACACAAAACGAGCAGACAAGACAATCCAAAAGCTTGACCCTTTTAGCCGTAGGCTAATCCTATCATGGATTGGGAAAAACCTGGAGGGCTGCGCTGATCCGCGTAGCCATGAAAAAGGTCTAACTGGCGATCGTGCCGGCGAGTGGCGTTATCGGGTCGGGGATTATCGTATCATCTGTGAAATCGACGACGACAGGATACTAGTACTAGTGTTGGCTATAGGTCACCGAAGAGATATCTACGAATTGGAATAAGTCAAAATGTATAGAAGACCATTGCTTTGACATATCAAGCAGTTCTTTGTTCAAACTAACATACTAGGCGAAGAACTGTATTGATTGGTATGCACTCAGATTTCAAATACAGCTCCTATATACTCGAGCACTTTCGACATAGTCTCCTGCTTAATATAAACGTCGAGGGTCTTGGCATTTCTACGCGCCATATCGACCGACCTCAGTTGTTCGACACAGACGAAGCCATCGACCTTCTCATCCTCAGTGAGACGTATATGAAGTGGATGCTTGTTGTCAGTAGAGGTGATCGGGCATACAACCGTTAAGCTTGATATGACAGAGTTGAGCCTGCTCGAACTAACTACTAAAGCTGGGCGGCGCTTTATTGGTTCGTGGCCAACAGAGGGGTTGAAATCCAACTCGACAAACTCGCCTTGCTCAAATATCATGCTCACTCGACTACCTCGGCTCCGATGTCGTCTCCCCAAGGATCATCCGATGTGAAGTCGCTGTTTTGGTTCTTGAGCAGATCGTCTATTGTGCTTTTCTTACGCCGCTGGTACTTTGTCTTTGGAAAGACAAGAATCAGAGTATTATCATGATCGACTCTGATATCAACTGCATCGCCAATCGATGCACCGATCTGCTCGCAGATGGCTTTTGGTATTCGGATGCCTTGTCCGTTGCCCCACTTAGAAAGAGTGCTAATGGTATTCATCTCGTTCTCCCTATCTTGATTTCGATGTCTATACGGCAGTATATACTATTTTAGTCAGAGCTTGTGCTCACTCCGCTTTTTTTTCATCTATTTACCTACTCTGGGTAATAACAGGCTTCATTAAGCATATTGCTATACTAATAGAAACAAAACGCACAACCCAACCACCTATTGCGATCACCAGTGATTCGTTCTGAACCACTGGTGATGTACTATAATGCTTATTTAATCTATAGCAAAGAGACCTAGTCGTGACTGGGAATTTTCCACTCGCTTATACTTTGTTTGAACATTTTAGGGAGGATGTTATCGTGAACTCTCTGTTCAGCCATCTGCGTAGCGTGCTGCTCACCAAAGGAGTAGTTCCGAGCTATTCATTGAAAGGAATACTAGCTACACAGTTTATAGTTATAACGTTATAACCAATGCACGCTTGTATTCAACGTCGAAGCTTTACAAATACCAGCTGTAGAAATCTCGATATCGAAAAAGCAGTTAATTTCAGCCAAACTGTCTAATTCGTTTGATATGCTTCGCTACTGTTAATAAGCTGTTGTTTTCTTTGGCTTGACGGTCGTAACCATAGAATTTCATCTTGCGTTGTTCGTCACTAAATTCATATGCTCTTTGGTAGTTCCGGTTTGTATAGGAATGACATCGAAATGTGTCATGTCAAAACCTCACCATAAATAGTGAGGTTTGACAAAAGCTAGTCTCAAAAACACTTTGTTATACCTTCTTAAGTCTTTTCTTGAAGCTCAATGTGTGTAACCTAACGCTCACTTGGCTGGTAGATTCAAAGATTTCAGATTACAGACTCAGCCATAAAGCAGGACGGACACCGAGCTGGCCGGCTACGTTGCCGTCCCCGCCGACGTAGCCGTCGATGTCGACGGTCGCCGCGTAGTTGGCGTCGTTGCCAGGCAAGCGAAGCCACCACCAAGCGACCGATCCATGAAAGGTAGCGATGCGGTCGTAGTCGCTTGCGAAGTATTCGTGTGCTTCGTCGGTTGACAGCAAGAATACCTTGTCCCATGTTGGTCTGCCGCCTGTAACGCTCCACCGTGAGTCCGGGTTCTGGTTCTCGACTTCGATTACCCGCCGCTTTATTGCTTCCGGAAGGATGCTGTTGAAGAACTCTCCGTTCAGCCAGCTGCGCAGAGTGCAATCCTCCCAGGTGATATATTCCATCTCTTCATGGTAGGGCATCATAGCCACACAGTCGCGGGCGATCACTAAAACGCGTTGCTGGGTTTTATCCACGTATAATTCACGCCATTCGATGTCGGCAGGTTTGTCAACTGGCCGAATTGGAGCTACCAGCGGTTCGACACGCAAAACCCGATTTGCCTTGGCACGTTGTTCTTCTGCCAATCTCTCTTTGACCCGCATATCATATACATCTAGCTGTGTCTTAAGACCGGTATCACCAAATTGCTGAGCCATTTTGTAATTTACGTATGCAGAAAGCTCGATGGGAGCTTTTTGGACGATGTCCTCTTCTAAGCTGCACTCCAACTCTATCATCAGGTTTATTAGGTAAGCTTCCGCATTACCGGGATCGCCATCTATTACCTGGTCGATGCGTGTCTTGGCTGATGCAAAATCCCCGGATTCGCAGAACAACCGGGCATGAGTTATGCGGGTGGTTGATTGTGATTGTGGTGTTGCAGTGGCAGGGTTAGCCTTTTCTCCAGTTATATCGCACACCCTACCGATGAGTTTATCCAGCCAACCATTATTAGACATATCCACAGTTTGAAGGTCCTGCTCTCTGAACTCACCAGGCAGTTTAGAATTACGCATACCCTCAAAAACCGGTATCAGTGTCTTAGCGGCGGAGTCTTGCCTGCGCATATCCAGATAGTTTTTCCATTCATATCTAACCCAGAAGGAGTTATAGTTTTCGCTCGATGTCCCAATCGCAATCAACACCTTGGCTGAAGCCAAGGCAGCATCAATCCTGTACTTCCAACTACCTCCTGGCCACTCCTCAAGAGTTGATGGGGAGAAGAACACCCTCAATCCCGTGTCCGTTAATGCTTCAAAGATCTTCTCCGCGTGTAGATAGTCTGGAGTGCTGACACCTTTGTCGTCTCTTCGCTTGAAGCTGATGAACACATCGAAGGGCTCCTGCTCGCTGGTGTCTGTGCGAGCACTCTCTTGGATGAGTTCTACCTCGTCGGCTTCTGCGAGATAGATTTCTCGAGCAGCGCTTGCAGCATTGTCACAGCAGTATCTAAAGTGATCGTCGTCATAGATGGAACCGCTGATTAGACGGTTGCATGTAAGCACCCACTTGTAAGTCGATGGTTCGTCCTGCTCGATCTTGCGGTACATTACCCCATATTTGCTGAGCAGGATACGCCAGTGCAGCTCTGGGTCGGATTCACCTGATCTAAGCACCCTCTCATAGATGGCGATTGCCTGACTGTACCCGTAGTCCAGCCGATGCTGCTCGGCTTGTTCGAAACGCCTTGACTGCGTTTGTGCATAGATTCTAGGCAATGTCTGCTCAGTGTCGCAGTTGGGGCAAATACCAGTTGCAGCACTTTCAGCTGCCTCCAGCTTACTTCCACATATCTTGCATTGATAAACTGCCACTATATTGCCTTTCGAAATACCGACATCAGTTTTCCACGGACAGTGTGTCCTGGTTTGTGATTACAACTAGCTCGATCTCGTTTGGTTGTAAATCAAAACCTTTTGTCATTTTGTTCTTCTTAATCAGATTCAGAGATTTCAGATTACAGATTCAGCCATAAAGCAGGACGGATGCCATACGAGTAGTCGACGATGAGGCCGTCCTCAATGACGTGGCCGTCGTCGTCGATGAACGCCGCGAGGTTGGCGTAGTCGCCGGGCGAGCGAAGCCACCACCAAGCGGTTTTGTCTTCAAAAGTGGCGACACGGTCGGTGCCGCTTACGAAGTACTCGCGTGCTTCATCGACCGACAGTAACGATACCTTATCATGGCTAGGGATGTCCCACGCAACTACCCGCTGCTTGATCGCTTCAGGAAGGATGCTATTGTAGAACTCGCCGTTCAACCACTCACGCAGGGTGCAGCCATCCCATATGATACTACCGCCTAGTTCATGGTAAGGCATCTTGGCCACGCATTCCTGTGATATGACCAATGCACGTTTTTTCTCGTCAACGAGACTTAATACCCTCCAACCTGTTGAGATTTGGTCATCGCCAAAACCGACGATAATCTCATCCAGACTATCTTCAAGTCGTTTGGCACGCACTTCAAAAGGCAAGTTGTAATTCTCTTTGGCTTGCCGGTCATATTCGTCAAGTTTAGCTTTAAGTTGCTCATCGCCAAACTCATGGGCTCGATGGTAGTTACGGTTTTCAGTTAGATTGTTTAAAGCAAGCTTGTTCAAGTCTTCTTGATATTTACACTCGTAATCGATCATGAGCCTCACCAAATAAGCATCTGCGTTCTCAGCATCGATCAAGGCTAGAACATCATCAACGAGCTTCTTTGCCTCTACGAACTCCCCATCTTCGCACATTTGAAACGCTCGAATGATTTGGGGAATCTTGATAGGAGCCACAGTTGCCGCATCTTCATGCAAAGTGAATGTAACAGATGCATCTTTCGCAGTGTCATCAGTAGAAGCAGCTAATAGGGGATCGCTGTCTGGTGCTACTCCAATGAGGTTTCGCACGTTTCTGACCAGGCTATATATGTAGTTGGCATCAGCCATATCCACTGCTTGGAACTTAGCAAACTCGTCAGGCAGCTCAGAGGCCCTAATATCTTCATATGCCGGGATAAACCGCTTGTGGGGGTCTAACTCGGCTTGCTCTAGAAACCTGCTCCATTCGTACTTTACCCACTTGGCATAATAGTTTTCACTGCTGGTTCCGACTGCAACCATGACCTTGGCTGAATCCAGGGCAGCATCAATGAAGCTTGGATAATCTAGACTCAGTCTATCTTCAAGCGTTACCTTGGAAAAGAACACCCTGTAGCCCTTGTCTGTAAGGGCATTGTAGATCTGTTCGGCACGTAGACAGTCCTTTGTGATCCTACCCTGATCGTCTTTTTGTTTGAAACCTACGAAGACATCGAAATTCCCTCGCCCGTCAATGATAGCTAGCTCCTCCGTCTGGATGCGGTCGATCTCGGCAGCTTCATGCTCATAGAAACGCCTGGCATAATCGGTGGCATTAGCCAAGCACTTATCGTAATCGTCATCTTCCATGATGGATTTTCGGATTGGCGTATTGCATTGGATAACCCTAGTATTGGTGATTGGGTCGTCTGCATACTCGACCTCGTATTTACATAGCAAGATCAGCCAATGCGTCTCAGGGTCGGTGTTGTCGTCCTTTAACGCTTCTTGGTACAAGCGAAGAGCCTCGCTGTATTCTTTGTTTAGGCGAAGCCTCGCTGCGCGCTCGAATAAATCCTGCCGATCAGCAGTACCCAGTCTGGGCAATGTCTGCTCGTAACTGCATTTGGTACATGTACACGTTATAGATGAGTCGGCGGCTGTCATAGTGCTTCCGCATTTTTTACAAATGTAGACTGCCATTGCGTTTTATCCCTCTCCCTCTGTAGTTGTGTATTCTCCCACGAAAACTTCATAGGTATGTTATCACCAACATAGTCTATGATGCTTCATTACCTTACATTTTTGTTAGTACGAGCATAGTATT
>JGI24702J35022_10002567_pt1 | contig 11043 bp, 10 predicted proteins | sample TergutTh196P4_FD_35022 | JGI IMG/M metagenome (IMG submission 35022)
ACATTCCTTGTTTCTTTGCATCTCTTTTCTTTTCTTGCTTTCTTATTTTCTTCGCTTCTTCTTCCCTCGCTTTGGACTCGTTTTTTGCGTAAGGTAACAACAGCGTTTACAACGCATCGGTAAGGCAAAAGCGAGCCAGAGGTGGCCGTGAGTGTTAGGCCGGAGGTCTACAAAATGCCTATGGTGAGAATGTGGCCGCCAAGCCACTGACTAAAGCCCGAATGTACGAGCCTAGAGACGATATGGTGGAAAACGCCATAACCGCAGGTGCGGCGCACGTGAGGTAGAGTAAAATTCCTTGTTATGAAATACCTTGGAGCGTTACAGGCGCTCCCCAGCGTGCAGGCTTAAAGGGCAGCCTAAGGGTGTATATGTACAGATAGGAATACCGGAACATGGAAAGGTCTGAACGTGGAGCCGTTGCAGGCGATGAAGCGTTGGCAGGGAAAGCGGCATCCAAAACCGTATAACCTGCCTTTATCAGACGGAAAGCGCAGCCATAGTACCTGTGAAACCATAGAAATATGGTGGAGGGATGGGCTGTAGTCAGTGGCAATTTACCAAGGTTCATTTCAGACAGCAGTCATAGGTTCGAGTAGGACTAAGAAAGACCGAACCCAAGTTGATTGGAAAGTAGGCCGACTATGACAACACAACAGCGCGCTCCGAAAAAGTCCAAGCTCCGGCACGCGGAATACTACGGCTTCCAAGAAGTTCAGGATAGGCTGTACGCCCAAAGCCAAAAAGGAAGGGAGTTCAAGGGCCTTATGGACTTGATTGCCCTGCCGGAAAATATTCGGCTGGCGTACAGAAATATCAAGAGTAATGATGGAAGCCGCACCGCCGGGACCGATGGACGGACAATTGAGGATTTGGCAAAGTTGCCAGAGCAAACGCTGATAGGCATCGTACAACGAAAACTGCAATGGTATGTCCCGCAGCAGGTGCGCCGGGTAGAGATTCCGAAAGGCCCCGGCAAGACCCGCCCGCTGGGCATACCGACCATCATGGACAGGCTCATTCAACAATGTGTGCTGCAAGTTTTGGAACCCATCTGCGAAGCGAAGTTCCATGAGCACAGCTACGGCTTTCGCCCGAACCGCTCGCAGGAACACGCCGTCTCGCACGCCTACCGCAATATGCAGATTTCCCATCTCCATTATGTTGTGGACATTGACATCAAAGGGTTCTTTGACAATGTCAATCATGGGAAACTGCTCAAGCAGATGTGGACGCTGGGCATCCGCGACAAGAAACTGCTCAGCATCATATCCGCGATGCTCAAAGCGGAAGTGGCGGGCATTGGATTTCCTGAAAAGGGCACGCCCCAGGGCGGCTTATGCTACGCGTAGCATAAGCCGCCAAATGCACCGCGATTTAAAATGCACAGTAAAGGTAAGCAGCGCCGCGAGGGAGCAAGCCTCGTGGCGCGAAAGAGTAAGCATAATAAATTGAAAAGCATGTTCAAATCTGCCAAAATGGTTAAGGGTATAAACACCCGAAATCAATTTTGGAGGAATTGAACATGGAAAACAAAGTACCGATCAGGGAACTGGTCAGCCTGCTGGAGCAGGAACTCATCCGCATGGGCTACAAAGAGGCCACGCTCAACTACTACCGCGATAACTGGCGAAAAATCATCAAGCACTTTGACGCCATCGGCGAGCCGTTTTTTTCAGAGGTCGTCGCAATGCGGTATGTGGACGAAAAGTGCGGCTATTTCGCCAAAGAAAAGGCTGGGCAGCTGACGCAAAGCAACGTGTACCTGTTCCGCGTGGTACGGATGATCGGGGATTTTCAGCAACACGGCATGGTGCCACGGCGGTATATGCGCAGCTTGTCAAAGGTTAATCAGCCGGAACATCTGGCGTTGCTGAGCAAATTCACGGCATATTGCCGGAACAGCGATTACGCTGTTTCCACGCAGAAGAGCTACGCGCGCACCGCAGAGAACTTCCTGTGCTTTGTGGAGGCGCGCGGTCTGCTGCTGGAAGCGCTGACAGCGGCGGATTTAACCGTCTACGTCAAAACGCTGATGGGCTACAGCTACAAGATGGTGGAATTTGTGCTATGCGGCACAAGGGCTTTCCTGCGTTTCCTCCACGGTGAAAACGTGCTGGCAGAGGATTTTTCCGGTGCGCTGCCCAGTATGCAGGTTCGCAGGCAAACGCGCATCCCCTCTGTTTGGAACTACGACGATCTGCAAAAGCTGCTGGCAGTCATCGACCGCGGGAACCCTTCAGGCAAGCGGGACTATGCAATCATTCTGCTTGTGGCCCGGCTGGGCCTGCGATGCATCGACGTGAAGCGGCTGACCTTTTCCAACTTCAATTGGAATGAAAACCTGCTGGAATTTTCGCAGTCCAAAACAGCGAAGCCGGTGCGCCTGCCACTGCTAAAGGATGTTGGCTGGGCCGTGATCGAATATATTCAGCATGGCCGCCCCGTCAGCGATTCCCCGTTTGTGTTTTTGGGTCACGTTACACCTGTTGCGCCATTTTCTGACGAGGATCACCTTCACCAAATGATTGTGAAATACGCGCGCCGCGCGAAGGTGCCGGTGGCCGATAAAAAGAAAATTGGTATGCATTCCCTTCGGCATACGCTGGCCACAATGTTGATGGAGCAGCATACCCCCCTGCAGGAAATCGCGGATATCCTGGGACATCAGAGCACGTCCTCCACGCCGGTTTACCTGAAAAGCAGCCTGAACCTGCTGCGCGAATGCGCCTTGAACCCGGAGGTGGATGCATGAATTACGTCTCAACCTTCGCGCCGCACATTGTAGACTTCATTGCCGAAAAACGGGCGTTGGGTTACAAGTACGAGTGCCAGTCCGCTATGCTCCGGCGTTTTGACCAGTTCTGTGTAGAGCGTTTCCCCGATGAAAGCAGTCTGAGCCGCGAAGTTATACTGGCTTGGGCTGTCAGGCGGCCCGGCGAGCACCCAGCAACCTTGCAGGGGCGCGTAACCCCGGTGCGGGAACTGGCAAAGTATATGGTCCGGCAGGGACTGGAGGCCTTCATTCTACCCCAGGGTATGCTGCCGAAACCACCGCGCTATGTGCCGCATATTTACTCCAACGATGAATTGAGGCGAATCTTCGAGCAGACGGACCGCTGCCATGCCGTCACGGAAGTGCCGTTGCGTCATTTGGTCATGCCGGTGTTTTTCCGGTTGCTGTACGCCAGCGGGATGCGCCTTTCTGAGGCCCGGCTGCTCAAATGCAAGGACGTTGATTTGGCTGAAGGCGTGATTACCGTCACCAACGCCAAGCTGGGGAAACACCGGCAGTTGCCCGTCTCACCGGAGATGTTGACGTGGCTGACAGATTACCACAAGGCTGTACACATGGTTTCCGGGGCGGAGGACTGGTTCTTTCCGGGCTTCGGCGGCAGGCCAATGACATTGTCCAACGTGGAGAAAAACTTTCGAAAATTCCTCTGTCAGGCGGGGATTTCCCACGGTGGGCGCAGCAAGGGGCCGCGAGTTCACGACTTCAGGCATACCATGGCCGTGCACTGCCTGCGGCGATGGGTGTTGGCGGAAAAAGATTTGCAGTCATATCTCCCCGTGCTGCAAGCCTACCTAGGGCATGTGGAACTGGGTGACACCGCCTACTATTTGCACCTGACAGCGGATTTATTCCCCAACATCACGCAACAGGTGGAAACGGCTATGGGCGGCATCATCCCGAAAGCAGGTGAAACCGATGAAACCGACTGACTTCGCCAAGCATCTGACGGATTTCTTCACAAGGTACCTGCCTGGTGTAAAAAACCTAAGTCCAAATACAATCCTGGCTTACCGCGACGCTTTCCGGCTGATGCTCGTTTTTTGCCGGGACGAGTGTGCTCTTCCACCCGAAAAACTGAGCTTCAACCGGGTAAATGACCAGTTGATCCTGCGGTTCCTGGACTGGCTGCAGACCGAGCGTGGCTGTTCCATTTCTACCCGCAACCAGCGCTTGGTGGCTATTCACGCGTTTTTCCGCTTTGTGCAGGCACAGGAGCCGGGGCAGTTGCTTTTATGCCAGAAGGTTTTGCAGATCCCATGCAAAAAATACGTGCAACCCTTGGTACAACACCTTTCGCCGGAACAGATCAGGGAACTACTGGCCGCGCCCGGCGCAACAACCCGTGCTAGGCGACGGGACACAACGCTGCTCAGCGTGCTTTACGATACCGGCGCACGGGTACAGGAACTGTGCGACCTGCGGGTGCGCGATATCCGGCTGGAGCACCCCGCCATCGTGACGCTGACCGGCAAAGGCCGCAAAACCCGCCACGTGCCGATTTTAGGCAATACGGTGGAATTGCTGCGAGCCTACCTGCGGGAAAACGCGCTGCTGCAAAACGGCAAGCAGGACGCGCCCGTGTTTTTTAACCAGCGCCACGTTCCTCTGACGCGAGGCGGTGTCAGCCACATCCTGCAAAAGTATGCCGATCAAGCCTGTCCAGAATTGCAAAAAGCACTTACGCCCCACGTGTTGCGGCATTCCAAGGCCATGCACCTGTACCAGGCTGGCGTCAACCTCGTTTATATCCGTGACATTTTGGGCCATGTGGACATCGCTACCACGGACATCTACGCTCGCGCTGACACGGAGTCCAAGCGGAAAGCCCTCGAAAGCGCCTTCCCTGACATCACGCCGGACGTGCTGCCTGACTGGAACCGTGACCAGAATCTGCTGGATTTCTTAAATCAGCTCTAACTTTTCAATTTATTATGCTTACTCTTTCGCGCCACGAGGCTTGCTCCCTCGCGGCGCTGCTTACCTTTACTGTGTATTTTAAATCGCGGTGCATTTGGCGGCATCATCTCGCCTTTGCTTTCCAACATTGTATTGAATGAACTTGACTGGTGGCTTGCCAGCCAATGGGTGGATTTTCCGACCAAGCATGAGTATAAACCAGAACGGAACAAGTATGACGCGATGCGCAGATGCCAGCTAAAGGAATGCAGGGCGCTCCGTTATGCGGACGACTTCAAAATCTTCACCAACAGTTATTCCAATGCGGTGAAACTGTACCATGCGACCATTGACTGGCTCAAGCACCGGCTGGGGCTGGACATCAGCCCGGAAAAATCCAAAATCGTGAACCTGAGACGAGGCTACTCCGAATTCTTAGGGTTCAAGATGCGGGTTATCCCACGGGGCAAACGCTCCACCGGCGCAACAAAATTCGTTGTGAAAAGCCATATCAGCGACAAGGCAAAAGCACGTATCCGCGAGAATACCAAGCGGATGATTCGTAATATTGAATTCGCCAACCACAGCCGGAACGATGAGTACAAAGCATTGTGCCGTTACAACGCCTATGTGTTGGGAATTCATAATTATTACAGAATCGCCACGCGTATCTCAAGAGATTGCTCTCGGCTTGCCTGTCCTGTCCAAAGGAGCCTGTGCATCAGACTGAAAGACCGATTGAAAACAGCAAGAGAAGCTCAAAAACGCAATATTTCTTATGATATCCCGCAGTTTATCCAGGAGCGATATGGCGGTAGTAAGCAAATGCGGTATGTAGGGGATAGTTATCTTGTTCCATTGGGCTATGTGCAGCATAGTTTCCCGATGATGAAAAAGAGAATCACAAACTCCTACACGGCAGAGGGCCGGGCAGAAATTCACAAGGCGCTCGAATGCGTTGACATGACAATTCTGCACTACCTCATGCGTAACCCCATTCCTGACAAGTCCGTTGAATACAACGATAACCGCCTATCGCTTTACTCCGCACAGCAGGGAAAATGCTATGTCACCGGCAAGAAGATGGAGATCCGCGACATTCACTGCCATCACAAAACCCGCATCAAGGATGGCGGGAACGACAAATATCAAAATCTTGTGCTTGTGACAGAGCAAACCCACCGGCTGATACACGCGACCAGTCCGGAAATCATGCGGAAATATCTCGAAGTATTGCGGCCCAATGCAAAGCAACTCAAAAAGCTGAATCAATTACGGAATCTTGCGGGTGTTGAAGCTATCTGAATGAAATCGTAAATTGTTATTGATGGAACGCCGTGTGAGGTGAAAGCTTCATGCACGGTGTGGGACGGGGGAAAACCCGGAGATAACATCAAAGGGTTACCTATCGTCATTCGTCTTCCCCGCGCTGGATCTTATTCTGGCTGTCCTGTTTTTTGTCAAGCTTGGAAGCTGTTATTTCGACTATAAAAAACACGGCCAGTTTGAGATAACTGGTCCGGCGATCATTTTTGCGGGATTGCTGCTCGTGGCCACAGCCCCCTTGTATATATGACAAATCATCGGCTAGCAACCCTCGCAAAATGAGCTTGACGCTTCGCGAAAATGCTGATTGCCAATGCCATATGCATTGTATCACAGTGTTTCGGCAGTTGCAAGCATTTTTTGAAATTTTCTAAACTTTTTTGGCGGGAGGGCTTCTAAAGCTCTCCCGCCGAAAGGAGTGGTATACCCATGTTTGACTGGTTGGGCGACGTGATCTCCGGCGCGTTCCAGGCCATGAGCCAGAGCGTTTCCGATGTGATCATGGACATGACCCTGCGCTGGTTCTACAAGATGATCTACGACGCCATCGCGGAGTTTTTTACGAAGATGGGCGCCATGGGAGCGGAGATCTTCGAGCTGCCGTGGGTAGCCGCCGTGGTCAAGCTGTTCAGCCAATTCGGCTGGGCGCTCTTTGCCGTGGGCATGGTTGTGGCGATTTTCGATTTGGCTATCGAAAACCAGAACGGGCGCGCCAGCCCAAAGACCACCGCGCTGAATATCCTGAAGGGCTTCCTCGCCACAGGCCTGTTCAGCATCGTACCCGTGGCGCTGTACAAGTTTTGCATCAGCCTGCAAAGCACGTTCCTCGGCGAACTGACGGCCATCATGGCGGGCGGGCGAACCCTCGGACTGGACGAACAAAGCATGACCATCCTGGAGGGCTCCTTCAAGGTCACGATGGATGTGGAACTCAAAATGTTCAACATCCTGGCGCTGATCGCCTTTGCCTTCTGTGTTGTGAAAATTTTCTTCGCGAACCTCAAAAGAGGCGGCATCATGCTCATCCAGATCGCCGTGGGCTCGCTGTACCTGTTCAGCGTCCCGAGGGGTTATTCAGACGGGTTCTGGCAGTGGTGCAAGCAGGTGGCGGCGCTGTGCCTGACAGCCTTCCTACAGACTACCCTGCTGTTCCTGGGGCTGCTGACCTTCCCGGACCATATGCTGCTCGGCCTCGGGATCATGCTGGCGGCGGGCGAGGTTCCGCGCATCGCACAGCAATTTGGATTGGACACGTCAGCGAAGTTCAACCTGTCCTCGGTCGTTCACATGACCTCGACCGCCGTAAACCTTGCCAGGCATTTAAAATGAGCAGGTTTCGCTTGCTTTCCCGCACGAAATCTGGTATAATATTAGGTAGGAAAGGGCGTGACGCACATGGATTTGCTTGCAGCTCTGCTGGAAGAAAAGCGGATGAAGCTCAAAGGCGGGCTGTACCACCAGACGCAGGTGAAGCTTTGCTACAACTCCAACCGCATCGAGGGCAGCCGTCTTTCGGAGGAGCAGACCCGGCATATCTTCGAGACGAACACCCTCGACGTGCCGCAGGACGAAACCGCCGACGTGGACGACATCGTCGAGGCCGCGAACCACTTCGCCTGCTTCGATTTCATACTCGAGCACGCGGCGGACCCTCTGACGGAGGGCCTGATCAAGGAGCTCCACCGTATTCTGAAAAGCAGCACATCGGACGCCCGGAAGAACTGGTTCCGTGTGGGGGACTACAAGGCCCGGCCCAACGTGGTGGGCGACGCCCCGACCACCGCGCCGGGGAAGGTCGCGGCGGCTATGCAGGCGCTGTTGGCTGACTACGCGCAAAAGCAAACTGCGCGCTTCGAGGACATCCTGGAATTCCACGTGCGCTTCGAGCGGATCCATCCCTTCCAGGACGGCAACGGGCGCGTGGGACGGCTGCTCCTGTTCAAGGAATGCCTCGCCCATGTCGTTATGCCCTTCATCATCGACCACGAGCACAAGCTGTTCTATTACCGCGGGCTGAAGGAGTACGATACCGAGCCGGGCTTCCTGACCGGCACCTGCGAGTCGGCGCAGGACCGCTACACGGCGATAGTACAATACTTCTATCCGGGTGTTGAGATGGACGATGAGCAGGAAGCGGAAGGGCCCAAGCTCCGCATGTAAAGCAAATGCAAACTGAATACACCACAGAGAGGTTCGGCAACAACGCCGGGCCTCTTTTTCTATCACCCCAACGAATCTGCGGATTCGCCGGGGACCCCGAAGAATGGGAGGCATCAAAACTGAAAGAATATCTATACCCACAGAACATGAAGGCCGAAAGCAGTATGTGGCTGTGGACGATGCGGGATTTCACGGTGGTGGCGGCCGCTGCGCTGATCTCGGCGCTGGTGTTCGCCGCCACGAAATCGCCCATGCCCCTGGCCGTGACTGCCGCCTACGGCTTCCTTACCATCCGCTACGACGAGGTCTGCATACTGGATTTCCTCGGTTGGGCGATCCAGTATTTCATCACGGCCCAGCAGAAGTTCCGCAGGGAACTGCCGGGGAAGAAGGAGCGGAAGCGCAAAGAGAAGCTGCCTGTCAAAGAGCTATTGCACATCAAGGGCTTCACGGATCACGGCATTGATTCCGGCGAAGGCGAGCTTGTTTTTTTCTCCGTGAAGCCCAGCAATATCTCCGTGCTGTCCCCCGAGAGCATATGGGAGAAGGTCTGGCGCTTGCAGACTGTCCTCGCCTCGGCTGGGGAAATGGAGCTGCTCTGCCTGGATTCCCGCGAGAGCTTCGCGGACAACCAGAGCCATTTCTACAATTTGCTGCGCGTGGAGGAAAACCAAAAGGTGGGGCGTTCGCAAGGCTGTGTGGGAAATAAATCGGGAAACGCTTGCAATGGGCTCAACTTTTTGATATAATATTTAAAAGCCAAACGAAATAATCAAAAGCAATGAAGGAGTTACTAAATGACCAAGGCAGATTTTATCAGCAAGCTGGCAGAACAAGAGGGCATCGAAAAGAAGCAGGCCGCCGAATGGGCCGACGCGGTCATCAAGGCGATCACCGATGCGCTGGTTGCCGGCGAGAAGGTGCAGTTCGTGGGCTTCGGGGCCTTTGAGGTGCGCCAGCGCGCCGAGAAGAAGGCCCGCAATCCGCAGACCGGCGAGGAAGTGATTTCCCTAGCGACCCAAGTACTGGTATTCAAGGCCGGCAAGGCGCTCAAGGATGCTGTAGCCGGGAAGTAGCCAATCTACACTGTGCGTATTAGATGAGATTTTTCTGAGAAACGCTTGCAATCTATCCTGTTTTTGGTAGAATGCATGTGGAGCCGATTCAACGTAGGGAAATCTTTTTCAGCGTACCATCCCACACTAGACAAACCTGTTTTTCAAGGCCGAATGAGGCCGAAAAGAACAGGTTTGTTCCCTTTTCAGCCAAAAAGCAGCGGGTTTGAGCAAAAATCAAACAAAATAATTCCAACCAAGAAAATATACTCGGTAGCAGCCAGACTAAACCCAAGAATACGCGGGTTTAACTGGCTGCTTATTTTTGCCTAAACATAATAATACGTAAGTTTAGAAAGGAAATGGTAACATGAAAATCCCATACGGTTACACCCGAGACGATCTCGGCGCAGTCACCATCAACCAGGAGCAAGCGGTTGTAGTCAGCCTGATTTATGATCTCTACCTGCAAGGCAAAAGCCTGGGCGGGATTGTCGAGGTCCTGAAAGAACGAGGTATTCCCTCGCCCACAGGAAAGCCGACTTGGGGCAGAGCGGCCATCGACGACATCCTCTCCAACGGCAAATACGCTCCGCATGTTGTCTCAGATGATCGTTTCTGGCAAGTGCAGTTCGAAAAAGACCGCCGCACGAACATAAACGGCAACAGGACAAGAAAGGCCGACCGGTACAACTCGCAAAATGTACTGAGCGGTCTTTTGATTTGCGGAGAGTGCGGGAGGAATTATCGCAGGATTATCCGGCCCTCCGGCGAGATTGTTTGGCGCTGTGCCGATAAGGTGGAAAACGGAAAGCGGGCTGCCTGCTCCAACATGGTTACGGTGTCGGATGAGGAAACCAAGGAGATCATCCGCGAGCAATTGGGTTTGGAGGATTTTGATGAAGCGGTGGTTGGCGATGCCGTCGAAGCCATCGAAATCGGCAATGAGGGGATTTCGATTCAGGTGAAAAATTCTATGGCGTTTGGTACGCCGGCGATGCAGAAAAAGATTGTATTGGCGCCGGGAATGTGCTATACTATTTGAAAATGTGATTAGGAGCGTTTAGTATATGGCAGCGGACGGCAAGACGGCTATGCCACGCAAACGCCGCGTCATCGTGGACAACGACGGCTGCGACGTATTTCTCTGCGAGGGCAGCAGCTATGAGCAGTTCACCGCGCTGCGTTTTGCTGGCCTGGCCGGCACGGGCGCGACCACGGTGTTCTACACGCCGCAGAGCGTTGGCCTGAACCGTTTCACGCACAACACCCGCGTTGGCACGGTGATCACCGACGGGGAAATGGAATTCTCGCGCAACATCGCCCCGGAGCTTATCGCCCGGGGTACGGACTGCTTCGAATACGCCATGCGCTTTTGCCGAGAGCACGAACTGGAGATCTTCTTCGGCCTGCGTATGAACGATACCCATGACGCGGGCCGGAATTATAATCTGGCCGGCAACGTCCTGAAGCGCGAGCATCCGGAATGCATGCTTGGAACGCGGGAAAACAGGCCCAAACACGGCGCTTGGACCGCTTTGAATTACCTGTGCGCGCCGGTGCGGGACATGGTCCTGGCGTTGCTGGCGGAAGCCTGCCGGAACTACGATCTCGACGGCCTGCACCTGGACTTTTTCCGCCACCCCGTGTGTTTCCCGCACCCATCCCGCGGCGAGCACGCCGATGCGGAAGAGATCGCGGCGATGACCGGCCTGATGCTGGACATCCGCGCGATGGCGCGGCGCGAGGGGGAAAAGCGCGGGCGTCCCATCCTGCTTTCCGTGCGCGTGCCCGACAGCGCGCCCTACG
>JGI24702J35022_10002568_pt1 | contig 11037 bp, 6 predicted proteins | sample TergutTh196P4_FD_35022 | JGI IMG/M metagenome (IMG submission 35022)
CCGGTTTTCTTCCTGTGCCAAAACTGTAAATATACAACATCGTAAAACAAAACGTATGCAAAATAGAAAATGATGGTCGATGACCATATAACTATCGCATCTTCGCCGTACTGCACGCAGAAAAAAATCTGGGAAACACTAAGGAAGATACATAAACTCAAGTAGATCTTGCTGACCAGGGTTATCTTTCCCCTCTGCAGGGTTTCAATAAAAATGCAGAACATGGTAACCACGAGTATAAGGGAACCGTATTCCAGGCGGGTGGCAATATCCGCATTGAGGATATANTGATTGACTACGCCGTCGTTGGTAAAAGAAAAAATACAAAGCAGGAACGAAAAGATGCTGAAGTAAAGGTTAAAGACCTCCCGCCTGTTTCTGACTGAAAGGTAAAGCGTCAGGTAATAAATGCCGGTAAAACCGAAGATGCCGCAGAGGATTATCAATAAAATGTTGTGCTGCCTTCCTTCGATAACCGAATAGTCGTCCATGTAATGCGGCGCTATAAAGGAGAGTCCGGTTACGGTGTAACAGGGATCACCTATTATGCGCAAAGTGAGGATGTTGGTTCCGCTTACTACAAGGGTTTTGTCTATCGGGAAATACTGAGAGCGCCTTGTCCTGCGTTCTATCATCTGGCCGTTTTCGTCAAGGTGCATTTCCGAATTGACCAAAGCCCCGTTGAAATAGATCTCCCAGTTTTCCCCGATGGCTGCAAAGTAAATCCCGGGAAGTACCTGCGGGTTATCGGCAAGGTAAGAAATGGCCCTGCCGTCCATTTCCACCGGGATGACGACGGTGAATTCCTCATCGGGCCTTCCCCAGGGCGAAAGAAACGGGCGTGTTGGCATATCCGGGAAGGGGGCATACATGAGCCAAACCGGCCTCATTTCAAAGAGCACCCACCCTGCGCCTTTAACCGCTTGCAGGTAGTCGGACTGAATTTCCTTAAGCTCATTGCTGTCAAAACCCCGCCTGACGTAGATGTCCGGTGCCATCAGGTCGCGGTAAAGCGGCCCGCTCCCGCCCCGGTTAACGGCGTTTTGCTGATGCAAGAGATAGAACACCATCAGCACAATGGCAACCGAATAAAACGCGGGGAATAGGAATTTTGAAGGGCTTTGTTTAAATTCCATATTAGCTCCCCGACATACCTTTAACAACTAGCAGGGAGTTTTCGAAATCGGCTATAAGTACAAGGTCGGATATTTTTTCCAACGCTTCCCTTGTTATACTGTCGAGTGGTCTTTTATTCAACTCTTCCAGAATGTTGTCTATTTCAATTGAGTCCTGAGATTTAAGGGCAGCGGCAAGTTCGTTAAGAAGGGAATGGGGAATAGGGACTGGGGACTGGGGAGAAGAAAGTGGGGAATAGGGACTGGGGACTGGGGACTGGGGAAAAGAGTTTTCTTCAAGGGCGGTGCTGATATTAGTAATCAGTTCCGAGAGTTTTTCCGCGAAGGCGGTCAGGTTTTCACGGATGAAACCCAGGTCGCCGGCCTTGCCTGCAGCTTCAAGCTCAACGGCCAGGGCTGAGACTTCCGTGGCACCAATTGACGCGGATGCGCTTTTAAGGGCGTGTACCTGTGTTGTAAAAGCGGTGAGGTTTTCCTCTTCGGGAACGGCCTGCAGCAGGGGCAGCCTCTCCCCGGCGTCCTTATTGAAAAGCGCCAGGACCTGAACGTAGAGCGGGACAGTGCCTCCCGTCATGGCGATTCCTTTTTGCACATCCACTCCAGGGATAGTGAGCAGTGAAGAATTTGTCCCCTGTTCACTGTTACCTGACAACTGTTCACTGCTAACTGCTAACTGCTCACTTTTGCCCCATTCCCTCTTCTCTTTGGGTATCCAGCGGGCAAGCATTTCGTCCAGCTTTGAAAGATCTATGGGCTTTGCAAGAAAATCGCTAAAACCCTTTACAAGGAACTTTTCCCGCATCCCCGCCATCACGTTGGCTGTTAGCGCTATTATTGGAATCCGTTTGGGCCCTGCAGTGCCTTTTCCCTGTACTCTGGAACCATCGCCCTGTGGGCCCGTGGAGAGTTCCCAAGCCCGTATAGCCATGGTTGCCTCAATCCCGTCCATTATTGGCATCATGTGATCCATGAAAACCAAATCGTAGTTTTGTCTCTTTACAAGCTGTATGGCCTCCGTCCCGCTCAAACAGGTATCAACCTGGGCGCAATAGGGTGCAAGTAGGCCCTCCGCTACCTTAAGGTTCGTGGGAATGTCGTCAACTACAAGGAGCCGGGCACTGGGGATGGTGAAACGGACAATGCCAAGGATTTCGGAGCTGCTGTAATAGCCCTTGCTGTCCGCCTTGCCGTTGAGGATGTTTGCGATTGAAAGGGATTGCACAGGCAGGGACAGGAAACGGACATTGGGTATGAAGGTCTCGGTACCCCATTCCACCATTAAAGCCAGGGGGGTTTTTTTTTGGTCTTCCAGAACCGGCCTAATCTTTTCGTAGAGGCCGTAACCTGAAAAAATAAAAGACCAGTCCTCCCTGCCCAGGGCCTCGGCAAAGCTGTCGTTGTTATCCACAAGGGTGTGTGGAACCTTCATGTTTCTGAGGGACCAGGAGACCGAATCTGCGTAGACAGTCCGCCCCTCGTAAACCAGCACCTTTTTATCCGCTGCATCCTCAACCTTGGCAAAAGGTACATTCGAATGAATCCCCTGGGGGATAAGCACCGTGAATGCGCTCCCCTCGCCGTACTTGCTTTGGACGCTGATATCCCCGCCCATTGCGACGCAAAGCCGTTTTGTAATCGCAAGCCCCAGCCCCGTGCCCTCGATGCTGCGGTTCTTCTTTGTGTCTAACTGGATAAAGTCACTGAAGAGTTTTTCCTGATCATCTATTTTTATACCGCGCCCGGTATCCGCCACTGTTATCTTGAGCCAAATTTCATCTTCGCCCCGCTTATCCCCGGTGATAGTAACGCTGATATGCCCTTTGTCTGTATACTTAACTGCGTTGGACAGCAGATTGAGGAAAACCTGCCTGATGCGGACCTCGTCGCCAATTAGACCGTTGGGGATATTCGAGTCGATGTTGGTATAGAAGCGGACGGGTTTTTCCATGAGCCGCATCCGGATGATGCTTACTGCGTCGTTGACAAGGGAAGAGAGCAAATACTTCACAAGGATAATATCGAGCTTGCCTGCTTCAATTTTGGAAAAATCAAGAATATCGTTAATGATGGAGATAAGGTTTGACGATGCGTGTTTTATATCCTGTGCGTACACACGGGATTCGTCGGACAGATCGCCCCGGAGGAGGAGTTCCGACATTCCGACAATGGCGTTCATGGGGGTGCGTATTTCGTGGCTCATGTTGGCAAGAAAACTTCCCTTGGTGTGGTTTGCAGCTTCCGCCTCTTCTTTAAGCTCATTGAGCCTTTTGGTTTGCACCGCTATCAGGCGGTCCTTGGTCTGCCGCGTGGTTTCTATGGTAACCATCACGGAGAAAACCAGAAAGTAAGTTACCAGCAGGTGGATTGGAATGGTAGCCGCATAGCTATAGCGCGACAATCCTGGGACAAACATTTCAGCCGTTATCAGGGCCAGGAGGGTCGTCGAAAAAATTATGCCCAGCTGCATGCCCAGCAGCATTATCGTAATAGCCGGATACATATAAATGAAAAGGAAATTTGAGCCGTCGGCCTCCCCTAGCCAGGTAATCGTTATGCACAAGAGGCCGTAAAAAACCATGAGCAGCAGGGCCGGGACAATCTGCTTTACCTTTTTCATCCGGGAAAAGATTATCGTCAAAAGGGCAATCAGGAACATGGCGCTGCAGGCTGCCACAGTGCCGTATTTTCCTTCCCTGAACCTCACCGTGATAAACCCAATAAGGATTCCGGCGCCTGATATGCTGATGAAATTCAGCACTACATATCGAATTAAGTAATCGGACATTCCGAATTCCCTTTCCCCCATGTATTTGCCGGAAGTCCCAACGTTGATCAAAAAACTCTGCATCCCTTTCTTTATATGGTTTAGTTTCATAATTCTCCCATTCTACGTTGGCGCGTAACCTCGTACAATAATACACCGGCTGCCACGGAAACGTTAAGCGAGTCGATTCTGCCCAGAGAAGGTATGGCAATCATGGCGTCGCAGCCCTCCCTTAAGAGCCTTGAGATGCCCGTGCCTTCGCCGCCCAGGACTATGGCGACCCTGCCCCTGAGATCCAGGCTGTAAGCGTCCTCCCCTTCCATGTCCGCGCCGTAGACCCAGAAGCCCGCCTTTTTGAGCCCTTCCACCGCACGGGGCAGGTTTGCGGCTTCTGCCTGCGGGATCCAGGCCGAAGCCCCTGCGGATGTCTTTGAAACCACATCCGCATATTTGGCGATGCGGCGGTTCCGGGTTATGACAATGTCCACCCCAAATTGGTCGCAGGAACGCAGTATGGCGCCGTAGTTGTGGGGATCGGTTATTTCATCCAGTACGACCGCAAGTGCATCCCGGCGAACTTTATCGCCACGGCTTTGTCCGCCGCCGCTTTCCTCAAGGCTTTCAAGGAATTCTTCTATTGAAATATCGAAACTATCTGCACCGCCATCGGGTACTTCAAGGGCAATGCCCCGGTGGCTCGGCGAAATATGGTCAAGCTCTGCTGTCCCAACCTTGTTTAGGCGGATTTTTTTTTCATTGGCAAGGACGGTAAGCTTCCTTGCCCTGGGCCCGGGCTTTGCCACAAGCAGGGGGCCGCAGGATCGGCCTGATTTTATCCTTTCCTCGATAGCGTGGAAACCAGTAAGGTAGATCATTGGGCGTTAGAGGTCTTCGGTTTTTTCGCTGCCTGAAAGGTTTTTTACATAGAAATTAAGAGCCGTTAGTCTCACAGTGCCGCTGTCTGCCTTGGATTTCCCTTCCTGGATTGCCTTCATCGCGCCGATGAGGTTTTCGATCAGGCGTTTTCCTTCATTCATGCTTAACTCGCCTGCTGTTGCGGCAAATTTATCCAATTTCTCCAAGGTTCCGGGATCAATATTATCAAAACCAGAAGAAGTCAAACCCGAGATTACCGTTTCCAGCTCTGTCCGCAATTCCTCTACAGTCATGGCAATACTCCTGCATTCGGACTAAAATCCATCTACTATAATGCTCCATGATACACTATATGTGGAAAAAAATCCAGCGGTACTATCTGCTTAACCGGTATAAAAATTCGTCACAGGCATCGTCGATGGCGGACTCAAAAAGCCCCATCAAGCCGGTTTGGGAGTACACCCCATAAGATACTTTGATTGTATCCTGGCTTTTTAGCGAGACGGTTTTACTGTAAAGCGTTTTTCCGCCGGCATCCAGGACAAATACCTTCATTTCCACGTCGGCCCGGAAGTTTCCGTTCTTCCCCATCCCCCTTGCGATGACCGTGGTGAATTTGAATTCAACAAACATGCTGCGCTGTATACCAGTCTCCGAGGCAAGGGCAGGGGGGAAGTTCTTGTCCCGGTAGTCAATAAACCCGTAGGCTTCGGGCTTAGAATCCTTGTTGTATACCTGGTTTTTATTCAGGGCGGCAGTCCGGTAAGCCTGGGAAAAAAGGACCGTTTCTTTCTCCGCCAGGTTTACCTGCTGGGAAAACGAAAATTTGTCCCGGATTATTTTTTCTGCGGTATTGATAAGTTCATCCGCACTTGTTACCAACGCCATATCCTCGCCTGAGCGAAGGGCCCTGTTTGACAAAGGGCTTGCCGCATTGGGCTTGGTAGATGCCTCGCCTTTCCAGTTGATATCCCCGTTGGACACCACAGAAACCAGGGCAATCGGTTCCCTTTGGGCAAAGACAGCCTTTCCTGACGAGGCGCAGCCGGCCACCATGCATAGCAGAAATGCGGGAAATAAAACCAACCCTGCTTTTTTCAAGTTGAACTCCAGATTCGCGGAATAATTGTATCAAGGTACAGTTTAGGGCAAAAAGCCTTCCGATGCAATCATGCCATCATGGGTGTAGAGCCTCTGGGGGTTGTCCGGGTCGGGAACCTGTTCACCCCGGTGAAAAAAAACATACAGAAAGCTGCCGGGGGGCAGCGGCAAGGAGAGAGTATAGAAACCCGGGCTTATTTCCTTTAGCACGTACATAAAAGGGTCCCAGTTGTTAAAACTCCCCCCAACGGTTACGGTTTCACCAGGCTGCGAGCGGAAATTGAACCTGTAGGTTCCGGGCGGGGTCGTGTCTGGGAAAGTTCTGGGGGGCTCAGGCAAGGGAAAACGGGATTCAACAATCCCCGATGGCCCCGAAACGCTGAGGGGATTTAGCGGATCGGTAGTCCAAAGCCCATCAATGATCATCCTGTAATCCAAGTATTTGTTACCCTGAGGGATAGGTTCAAGGTGAAACATGATCCCCGAATCCTGGTTTTGATCGATGCCGCGCTGAATTCTGCCCCTGACGGTGAATTCTGCCGAATCCTTTGGGACCATGAGCCGCCTGAACCAGTGCACCCTTGCGTAGCCTTCGTGGGCAAAAGAGATGCCAACCCTGTTGTAGGACGAGGGTGCTGTAAAAAGCACGGAGTCTTCGTAGATTTCGGGCATTCCTGGCCTGGATATGGCCCTTAAATGGTCGATAAACCGGTAAGAATCTGTATCGGCTGCCCCAATATTTCCGATAATAAAAATAAGGAGCCCCGCTGATATGAACGCTTTCATTTTATTCTTTACAATTATCGGTGGATAACCCAATATCTTAATATGCCGTCATTAAGAGCACTGGAAGAATTCAAGGCCTCATTCCATAATTTAGGAGCGGAACCCCAAGCCCTCCGGGAACTGAATCTGCCCCATGACGACCTTCCCCTGCCCGACAGTGAGCCACAGGCAAATCCGGCTTACGAAGAAATTGTTGCATCAGCCGAAGACTCTGCTTACCCCGATGTTTCCCCTCCAGCAGACGATATATTCGGCGATTTGAGCGATCTTCTGGGAGGTGTAGGCAGTTTTCCCGACACGGAAATTCCCGGGGAAACCCATGAGGAAATCCCAGCAGAAATTCCCGATGAAGCGGAATTGCAGGAACCTTCCCCGCCGGGTGCCGAAGACTTTGACTTTGGCAGCATAATCCCTGATGATTTTGCCTCGGACTTATCCCCGGATGCATCCCCGGATATTGACGGAACCCCTCCAGGCCTGCTTGACGGCTTTGCCGACGAAATGGAGTCCGTGGCTGATGAAGCCGCCGGAGGGGAAGCCCAGTTTGATTTGACCGATGGAGCCGCCGGAGGGGAAGCCACCGAAGAGGATACGGGGGAAGGCGTATTCGATCTTGGGGATTTTAATTTCCCTGACATGGCTGACATGGAACCAGGGGATCAGGATCTAGCCGAACAGGGCCCGGAGGAGCAGATCCCCTTCGATGTAGGCCAGGACGCCTTTCCCGATTTCGATTCCGGGGAAATTTTGGAACTTCCCGGGGAGGAAGGCGCAGAATTAATCACTCCCATAAAAGAAGCTGCCGCAGCAGCTGCAACGGCATTTGCCGATGTATCCGATGGCGGGTTCGAGGAGGCGGAACTTGTAGAGGAGGCGGAACCCGTTGAAGAGACAGCGGCGGAAGCACCCTTCGGTTTTCCGTTTCCGGATGAAACCGGCGCTTTTGAAGACTCGGGTTTTGAAGCCAGCATGGGGGATGCCGCTACCGCCGTGGGGGATTCCCCTGTCCTTGACCTGGATCTTGGGGACCTTGGGGACCTTGGCCCTGAACCCCCTTCCGGTTTCGATGCAGCAGGAAGCCCTGGCTTTCCAGAAGATGAAACTGATTTTGGCGGGGATGCCGCAGATTTTGATTCCGAAGCGGAATTGGAGGAAATACCACAAGACACTTATGATACGTTCGGGCAGGATTCGCTGGCAGAGGGTTTTGACACAGGTTTTGATGCCGGGGGCGGTGATGATTTTGGCGGGATGGACGATTTCGCGATCCCGGGACTGGACTTTGACGAAGAACCCGGCAGCGAAGCCTCAGCAAAAACTGCCGCAAAGAATAGGAAAACCCGTTCTGGAGGAGGAACGGGGATTTCCGATGAAGTTGAGGAGATAAACTTAACTGCCGAGGAACTGGAACAATTACTGGAAACGCTCGCCTCCTATCCCCTTAACCTAAGGATCGCCTGCGAGGAACTAATAGCGGAACAGGCCGTTGCACCTGAACAGATGTCCCGCCTGCTCAAACTCCTCATAGACGGGGCCTCTGCCGGAGAAACAGCCGCCCTGGCCGGGAAGATCCTGGACAAAACCATACCCGTTCCCAAGGATTATGAAAAGAAAACCGGCGCGGCACTGGAAGAGGAGCAGTCAAGTTTCGCCTACATATTTGTCCACAACTTCCTTCCGGTTTTAAGGCTCTTTTTGATGATCAGCATCGTGCTCCTGTCTGCAGGCTATCTGACCTGGAGGTACATATATACCCCATTGCGGGCAGAAAAAATATACAAGCTGGGAATTGAACGGATTGACGTTGGCGAATACAGCAGGGCCAACGAGCGTTTTTTGGAAGCATACAAAATCCATCCAAAAAAGCCATGGTTTTACACGTATGCAAGGGCATTCAGGGATGCCAGGCAGTATACGCTGGCGGAAGGGAAATACCAGGAACTGCTTTTCTATACGGCATCAAAAAATAAAAAGCGCATTCCCGAAAAGGCGGCGGTTCTGGAATACGCCGATTTGGAAACATATTATATTGGAGATTACCAAACGGCGGACGACATCATTAGGCGCAATATTTTGGATTATTCTCCTTTTGACCGGGAGGGTCTTCTTGCCCTTGGGGACAACAGCCTTGCCTGGGGTGAATATGAGCCCCCCCGGCTTGAGGATGCACGGGAGGCCTACGCCACATACATGGAGCACTACGGCCGTTCCGATCCCCTGCTTGAAAGGATGCTCAAGTATTTTATCCGCACCGACAACCTGGAGCAGGTGCTGGCCCTTCAGTCGCATTTCATGGCTTCCACAAGAAGGAAAATATCGGCTGGCGCATTGGCTGAAATGGGGGGCTACTTTCTTGACAAAAGGTTTGAGAAAGTCCGCGGGGTACCCAATGAGTATCTTGACTACATAGGCGGAATAAGGGAAATCCTAATAAGGGCAATACAGCAGGATCCAATGCTGCCCGAATCCTATTACCACCTTGCCAGATACTACAATTACTTTGAAAGGGCCGATGAAGAGAGGCGCACACTTGAAGTGGCAGCGCAGGTATTTGAAGCCGTTACCGAAGAAAGCCCGAAGCGGATTGGCTACCATATTTTTACACTTCAGAGGTACGCGGAAGTCCTGATCGAAAACAAGGAATTCTTCCCCGCCGAGGAAAACCTGGTAAAAGGGGTAAACCTTTATCAGGATGGACTCTCCCGCAGGCTGCTCAAAAGTTCGCCCGAATTCGGCAGGCTCTACGCCGACCTTGGGGATTTGGAATTTTTTGTCAAAGACGGCAATATGCAGAACGCCCTTGACTATTACCGTTTAAGTGAACAAAACGGCTACTTCCCGCCTGAAATTCAGTACCGCATGGGCGCAGCGCATTACCAGCTTCGCGAATGGGGCCCCGCTCTTGAACGCATCTTTGCATCGTACCGTGAAATGGCACCTAACCGCCGGATACTCTACGCCCTGGGAAATGTTTCGTACATGCGGGGGAATTATTTCGCCGCGCAGGGCTATTACGACAGGCTCCTTGAAATTCTTGATGACGACCGGGCCAGATCCCCTCTGATAATGCCCACGTATGACGAAAAACAGCTTGACCTGGCGGAACGCCTTATGATCGCCCAGAACAACCTGGGCGTAACCCTGGACGCCCTTACTGAACGTACGGGCGACAGCAGATATCGTTCGCGGGCCCAGGCACTCTACTCCGACTCCGAACGTGCCTGGGACGTGCTCACCCGGAACCCCGACAGCATGGTCCGGATGCGCCCTTCGCCCGACATCAGCGCCCCAGGCGTAAACCCCGCCTACCTAAACGTTCAAAACAACCTGCACCCGGTTACCGGCTTTGAACCCCAGTTTTTTCTCAGGATAGACAGGGACATCCTCGAACCATCCCGCTGGGAAGACCTTTCGCCGCCAGGTTACCGCCTCTCAGAGGGGATACACACGGGCCGTTGACACATCACTGGCAGGAATGGTAAATTTTTTATGCCTGAGTATTTTTTGATAAAAGTAGTTGGTGGGCGATTAACTCAGTGGCGAGAGTGCTACCTTCACACGGTAGAAGTCACTGGTTCAAATCCAGTATCGCCCACCAATTTGCTTTTACTTGTTCAAATCCAGTATCGCCAAAAAATCAAGCTACAGCTCAAAAACCCTGTGCATGAAAAGAGTAGCGGTCTGAGCCACGTTGAGGCTGTCCATAAGGCCCGTCCCTGGGATGCGGACCAAGGCGGAGCAGTTGGCTTTTACTTCGTCTGGGAGCCCTGTCTCTTCGTTGCCCAGGACCAGGGCAATGCCGGAAAGGCCGGCTTTCTTTTTTTCCTCGACGATGCGCCCCAGGCTCCCAATTTTCTGGCGTGCCCTTGGATCCGTGCCGATTGTAATCAATGAGCGCGAGGCGTCGCGCAGGAAGGCCACGGTGTTCCGTATGCTGCGGACGCTTACGTGCTCCATGCCGCCTTCTGCCGTGCGGTAGGCACCCGTCGAAAGGTTTGCCTCGGGATCCGCTTCGGATATCACAATGTACCTGGCATCAAAGAAAGCGGCCGACCTGACCATGGCCCCAAGGTTCAGGTCGTTCCCCACCGAATGGAGCACGAGGCCGGTGCTGCCTTCGCGGGCCCAGTCTTCCAGTTCCGGGCGGCCCAGGGGCTCGGGGCCGGGCAGGTAGATCATCGCGACGACGCCCTGGTGGTGCGGCGTCTTGCATATTTTTTCCAGTTCTTCGTCTTCGCATATCTTGTAGGGCCGTTTGCGCTCGGCCAGGGTCTTGCACACCCCGGTAAAAAGCTTAAGCCTGTCTTCCCTGAAAAAAAGCCGGTTGATCTGCTCGGGGTGGTATTCCGCAACGGCCATCACGGTGTTAAGGCC
>JGI24702J35022_10002569_pt1 | contig 11037 bp, 3 predicted proteins | sample TergutTh196P4_FD_35022 | JGI IMG/M metagenome (IMG submission 35022)
CTATGGTAAAATTTGTTTTGCCGGCGGGCGTAAAAGGGATTGTTACCATAGGCTTCATATCAGCATTGGTCGCTTCTTTGGCGGCATTCTTCAACTCTTGCGCCACGCTGTTTACAGAAGACTTTTATAAGCCTATGTTCAAAAACAGAAGTGAAACTACCTACGTTTTGGTAGGTCGCATCGCGACGATTGTAGTAGTAGTACTTGGTATTGTTTGGATACCTATCATGATGAGTCTCGGCAGTCTTTACTCCTATCTGCAAGGTATTCAATCGCTGCTCGCTCCTGCCATGGTAGCCGTATTTGCATTGGGAATATTTTCCAAAAAAATTACTCCGAAAGCCGGTGAGATAGGTATGATAATAGGCTTTATTATCGGTATGGTGCGCTTGCTGACCAATATCTTTACCAATACAGGTAAAGACTTAATGACAGGCTGGTATTGGGAATATACCGGTTGGTTTTGGCAAACAAACTGGCTTATCTTTGAAGTATGGTTGCTTGTCTTCATTATGTTACTGATGGTCGTAGTGTCGTTTTTCACTCCGAAGCCAACCGCTCAACAGATAGAGGCTATCACTTTCACAAGCGATTACAAAAAACAAATAGCAAAGAGTTGGAATCTTTGGGATGTGGTCGCTTCTGCCGGAGTTGTAATTTTGTGTGCGTTGTTTTATTGGTATTTTTGGTAAATAAATTTAGGTACAAGGTGTACGGTACAAGATTTTTACTTGTCGTACACCGTGTACCCAAAAACTAAAAAAGTTGATTAAATATTTCAAAAATAGTATATTCTGGGTATTCATTGCCGTCTCCACGAGCTTACATGCTTCTGATGTTAAGTTTCACAATATCAATGCAATGTATGGAATTTCCATGCGTGAAACTGCGACGGTATGCAGCGATGATAACGGTTTTATCTGGACTTCTTCCAAAACCGGTATTCTGCGGCTGACCGACAACGATTACCGTATTTATCAGCTTCCATATCAAACAGCGGATATTATATCTGTGAAACTTGTTTATAAAAAGCCCGTTTTATTGGCTTACACCAACAATGGTCAGGTTTTCCGTTATAACACAATATATGACAGGTTCGATTTTTTGTACGATCTGCGCAAACCATTGAATTCAATACATTTATATGTCAACAGTATACTTATTGAAAATCAGGAAACATTTTGGATTACATCTAACATGGGGTTTTACAAATATCAGGCAAATGAATTGAGCCTTGCATGTGATGATGACACGAATACATCTCAAGCAATATGGTATGACGACCGAAATCTGCTTTTTGCACGCAACAATAAATTATGGATATTTGATGTCAGTACATTGAAATGTAATTGTATTTATGAGAATCAATCCCCGTTACCGCTTCAGGTTCAGAAATTTTACTATGATTCATCTACGAAAAAATTATGGATTGGAACCCTTTCAAACGGACTTTACAGGTATGATTTCAACACCAATACTTTTTCAAAATCAAATATTCAATCTTTTCCCAAACAACCGGTGTTGGCTATGGCGGCTAACTCTGATTCGACGATACTCATTGGAATTGACGGACAGGGTATTTGGGAAGTGGACAAAAACACAGACCGGGTACTGAATATATACAAAGAAAACGTGAATGATCCCTCATCACTACGTGGAGACGGAGTTTACGATATATTTTGTGACCGGAACAAACGTGTTTGGGTATGTACATACAGTGGTGGAGTGTCTTTTTCCGAACAGCAGTCATCACCGGTACTTCAAATTACACACCAGATAAATAACCCTAATTCATTAGGTAATAATCATATAAATAAAATCATAGAGGATAGCAGAGGCAAGATTTGGTTTGCCACCAATAATGGAATTAGCTGTTGGGATTTGAAAGCTAACCAATGGAAAACATTCTATCATAACAAACAGGAACAGGCTCAGGTATTTTTGTCGTTGTGTGAAGATAATGAAGGTAAGATTTGGGCGGGTACTTATTCATCGGGTGTATATGTCCTTGATGGAACAACAGGCAAAGAATTGGCGCACTATTCAAAGGAAGAAGCCGATTCTCCAATAGATAATTACGCATTCGATATTTACAGAGATAGCAGAGGCGATCTTTGGATTGGAAGTGTTTTGGGAGAAGTTGTACGTTATCATGTTAAAGAAAATAAATTTCAGGTTTATCCGTCCCAACCTGTACATAGTTTTGCTGAGTTGTCGCACAACAAAATATTGCTGGCTTGTACGTATGGGTTGGTTCTGTTGGATGCAGAGGAATCCACATCAGAACAACTTCTTCAAGGTTATCTGATGCACGACCTGCTGGTAATGTATGGAAATGTATGGATATGTACCAGCGGAAATGGATTGATTTGTTTTGACATGGAAAAAAAGACAACAGAAATATTCACGACAGAATCGGGACTACTATCCGATTATGTAAACAGTATCGCTTATGCCAAAGGTTATTTATGGTTAGGAACCGAAAACGGATTATGCCGGTTCGACCCTCAACATAAAATTGCACAAACCTATTCCACCCTGTTTCCGCTTTCGCGTGTTTCTTATAACATGAATGCACATTACCAATTAAAAAACGGGCAGTTGATTTGGGGTACAAGCAACGGCGCCATTTTATTCAATCCCTCCGATATTCAACAATTACAGCCGCGAGGCGAGATTTTTTTTCAGAATATTTTTGTTGCGGGACGTTCATTACGCGACAGTAAAACCCATAAATTGAATACCCCATTGGATAGCTTGCAATATCTGAAGTTGAACTATGATCAAAACACACTCACACTGGAAATTATTCCCATTGATGCCACAGCCGATTCCAAATTTTCATGGAAAATGGAAGGACTCGACAAGGAATGGAATCAACCTTCCAACCTTCGCGTGATTAACTATACGAATATACCGGATGGAAATTTCAGTTTGAAAATCAGACTGTATGATAATTCCCTTTCAAATGTTTTAGACGAACGCGTACTGAGCATTAATGTTGTTGCTCCGTTTTGGCGTACTTGGTGGTTTTTTCTGTCAATCTTTACATTTATTGCAGGATTTGTTTATTTTATCCTGCACAGTTATTTAAAGCATCTCCGGCAACGGCACACCGAAGAAAAAGTGCGATTCTTTACCAATACCGCTCATGATATTCGTACTTCGCTTACGCTGATTAAAGCGCCCATAGAAGAATTAAACAAAGAACAAAACCTGACCGATATGGGAAGTCATTACCTGCATCTTGCCACGGAACAGGCGCAGCATCTTTCGAAAGTTGCTACCCAACTGCTTGATTTTCAGAAAGTGGATATTGGCAAAGGACAAATATCGCTTAAAATGACGGATATAGTGAAACTGATTAACCTCAGAAAACTGATGTTTGAATCGTTTGCCAAAAGCAAAAATATCGAATTGGTTTTTGCAACCAATCAAACTGTTTACACGACTGCCGTGGATGAATTAATAATGGAAAAAATAGTAGATAACCTCATATCCAATGCCATCAAATACTCTCATCCGGATAGTCAGGTACATATAACGTTCGATTGCGGTAAAAAGGAATGGTCGCTTGAAGTGAAGGACTATGGAATAGGTATCAGCAAAAAAGGACAGCGCAAACTTTTCTGTGAATTTTACCGTAGCGAGAACGCGATTAATTACAAAATTATCGGATCAGGGATTGGATTGATGCTGGTGAAAAATTATGTCGCCATGCACGGTGGGTGTATCAGCTGTGTGAGTCAGGAAAATGAAGGCTCTACTTTCCGGATCATCATCCCGTTCAAAGAAACGAAAGAACGACGTGCGACTGTTATTGCTCAAGATGAAAAACCGGCATCTGTTCCGGAAAAAATCATGAAATTTCAACCCGTTCAAAAAGAAAATAATACGTATAAAAAAGACATACATATATTAATTGTAGAGGACAACGACGACCTTCGCAATTTTATGCAATACCCCCTTATGGATGAATATAAAGTTTCTTCTGCCGAAGACGGTGTAGCAGCATGGGAAATCATTCGGAAAGAAATACCCGATTTAGTGATTTCAGATGTGATGATGCCCAATATGGACGGATTCGAACTTTGTCGCCTGATAAAGTCCACCTTTGAAACGTCGCATATACCGGTGATTTTGCTGACTGCTCTTTCCGACAGGGCAGAACAACTGCACGGCTTGGGTTTGGGCGCCGACGATTACCTAACCAAACCGTTCGACATGGGCATCCTTCAGCAGCGAATCCGATCCATGATTAAAAACCGTGAAATCGTTGGGAAAAAGACTTTGAAATTACTAAAGTCCGCCGACAATGAACCTTTACTATCAAACGAATTGAACAATGCATTTGTAAAAAAAGCGATGGAAGTAGTGCGTAACCATATCTCAAATTCCGACTTTGGAAAGGACGAATTTGCTTCTGCTATGAATGTCAGCGCTTCATTACTCTATAAAAAAATCAAGACTTTCACCAATCAATCACCTGTTAACTTTATCAAGACCATTCGTCTGAATCATGCCTTGGAGCTGCTTCAAAGCCGAAAATATTCAGTAACTGAGGTAGGCGAACTTTGCGGGTTTTCCGGTATTGGATACTTTGGTTCGGTTTTCAAGAAACATTTTGGAAAATCACCTTCGGAAATTCTCTGAATAATCAATCATTTTATCTAAAATTAGAAAAATTATATCTAAAATTATAAATCATTAACAGTTGAGTGGTATATATTTGTACTCGAATAATATAACATTTTAAATTTGTTAAAAAATTAAGTCTCTATGTTATGAGAAAACCATTTTTTTATTTCATTTATCCTAACAGGAGTACAAGTATTTATATGTATCTCTCGAAGGGAACAATCCCATACAAGTTGATTTAGATAAATTTCGAATATTGAAGGTAAGGTAAAATTTATCTAAAATTAGAAAAAAAATATCTAAAATTAGAAATCAAAGTAATTGTTAACTTTTATTTTTGTTCTATTATAGATAATTAACGAAAACCATGTAGCAAATTTACAAACATTTGTTACAATAAATGTATAAATTTGTTAATAGAATATGTAATTTTGTATATTAAAATTAATAACTATTATAATTTTGAATTGCCTATGAATAAAAGAATGATTATAGTATGAATAAAAGAATAAAAAATATGTTACACAAATAGAAAAAATCAATAAACATAATTTTGTTAATTATTAATAAAATAATAGAATGAAAAGAAAATTAAAAGAAAGAATGTTTTATATGGCTTCTTGTTCCAACATGAGATGGAAAAGGAAGCTGTTGCCGGTAAAAGGATTCTTGTTTTTTTGGCTTATTTTTTCAAGTTTGACGGTATTTGCTCAAAATACTCAAACCGTCAGAGGAAAAGTGGTTGACGAACTCGGAGAGTCTTTGCCCGGTGTTAGTGTTGTACTTAAAAATACTACCAATGGCAGCATTACTGATATTGATGGTAACTTTACACTGACAGTACCTGCCGGTAAACAAACCTTAGTGGTTTCTTACATAGGAATGGCTACCCAAGAGGTAACTACTACCGGATCTGATCTTAACATTGTATTGAAAGAAGACACACAAACGCTTGGAGAAGTGGTAGTAGTTGGTTTCGGACAACAGCGAAAAGAAAGCGTGATAGGTGCTATCACTCAAACCTCGGGTAGAGTACTCGAACGTGCCGGCGGTGTGTCTGATCTCGGTATGGCGCTCACCGGTAATTTGCCGGGCGTAACAACCATGTCCACTACTGGTATGCCGGGTGAAGAAGACCCGTCCATCGTCATTCGCGGACGCAGTTCGTGGAACAACTCCGAACCCTTGGTTTTGGTCGATGGTATCGAACGTCCGATGAGTACTGTAGATATTAATTCGGTAGAAACCATTTCCGTGTTGAAAGATGCTTCCGCTACCGCAGTGTTTGGGGTACGGGGCGCGAACGGTGTTATCTTGATTACCACCAAACGCGGCTCAGAAGGGAAAGCCGATATTAATTTTAACTTTAGCTCGGCAATGAAGATGCCTTCAAGGATACCTCAGAAGTATGATTCTTATGATGCCTTAAATTACCTGAGTCAGGCAATTGAAAATGAATTGGCAGTAAGACCTGAATCATGGAATCAGATCTATCCTTATGAAGTTATTTCAAAATTCCGTAATCCTGTTGATCAATATCAAAGAGAAAGATATCCGAATATAGACTGGCAGAAAGAAACGCTGAAAGACTATGCCATGTCTCACAATGCAAACATGAACATTGCCGGTGGAACAAAATTTGTTAAGTATTTTGCCAATTTTGATTATACACATGAAGGCGACATCTATCGCGAAATAAACAACGATCGCGGTTACACGGCAGGATACGGTTATGACCGCATAAACGTCCGCAGTAATCTTGATTTTAATCTTACACCTTCAACAACCTTAAAGGTAGGATTGTCGGGTTCATCCGGGATAAAGAAAGGTCCTGAAAACGGTCACGTGAATGTATATACCGCCTGGACATCTGTGTATGTTACGGCGCCGGATGCTATGATGCCTCGTTACAGCGACGGAATATGGGGATTCCATGCGCCCAACTATACGGATGGTTCCCAGTTAAACCCCATGTACAATATGGCGCTCAGAGGTACCGAATATTTAACCACCAACCGTATTAATACCGATTTTACCTTGAATCAGGATCTCGGAAAAATACTGAAAGGTTTGAGCGCTCAAGTTATGCTGGCAATGGACAATCAATGGCAAGAATACGAGAGAGGTGTTAACGACTTGTATCAAAGTACTGATCCTCAACAGAAATACATTGATCCGAGAACAGGCACAGTAACTTATAGACATGATATGGATTCAGACAGCAAATTTGATTATAAGGAAAGTGTATTATGGTCATCAAGGGATGGACAAATAAGAACAAATGACTTAATAAATGGTGTTTACCGCAGGCTATATTATTCAGCCCAAATTAATTATGCCAACACTTTTAGTCGTTTACACAATGTAACAGCTATGGGTAACTTCAGCCGGGAAGAGAAAGCCACAGGTAGCGCGAATGCACTGCACCGTGAAGATTGGGTATTCCGTGTTACATACGATTTCGCCAGAAGGTATTTATTTGAATATAACGGATCCTACAACGGATCAGATTTATTTGCTGCGGAAAATCGTTTTGCTTTCTTCCAATCGGGAGCATTGGGATGGAATATTTCTGAAGAACCACTCATCCAAAAATTAGAACTGAATTGGTTAGATATGCTAAAGGTAAGAGCTTCTTATGGTAAAATAGGAGATGATCAGATTTCGTCGGATTTACCCCGCTTTCCTTACATGACTCAATGGGATTTAAGAGACTGGGGTTTCAGACAGAGTATTTTTGGTGAAAACTCCAGCACTGCTTATGATATATATTATGAAAGCCTTGTGGGCAACAGCGCGCTACAATGGGAAACCGTTGAAAAATTCAATTTGGGAATTGATTATGGATTCTTCCGCAATTTCCTCAGCGGTAGCGTCGAATTTTTTAAAGATAAACGTCGCAACATCTTTATTTGGGGTACAGATCGCGCTATGCCGTCTTATTTTGGAGCCTCTCCCCCCAACGCAAACTTGGGAGCCGTTGACGTAAGTGGTTTTGAAGTGGATCTGCGTCTGAATAAAAATATCAACCGTGACCTTCGCCTCTGGGGCAATATTGCCTATACCCATGCCAAAGACTTGGTTATTGAAAGAGATGATGCCGAGTTTTTGGCCAACTACAGAAAACAGGCAAGTTATGCCATCGGTCAACCCAGCTACTATGTAAACACAGGGTATATCAACAACTGGGACGAACTCTACGGCAGCACGGCACATGCGAATCTTGACGGAATGCGTACTCCCGGAAGTTATATCCTGTTGGATTACAACGCCGACGGAATAATTTCTGAAGAAGATAATATTCCCTATTCATTTTCACGCACACCGCAGAATACTTTCAATACTACTTTAGGAGTCGATTACAAAGGATGGTCTTTCTTCGTTCAATTCTACGGAGTAAACAATGTTACGCGCGAGGCGCAATACACCAGCCTCGAACATTCAACCCGTCATACTGTGTATGAATACCAAGGATCATACTGGACAAAAGACAATCAGGATGCCGATTGGCCCAAATTAGTTTATGGAGCTTCGCAAAGCGGTTATGCTACCAGCACCCGTTATAATTTTGATGCTTCTTACTTACGGTTGAAAAATGTAGAATTAGGCTATACTTTTAGCAACAATATGAGATGGGTTCGCGCCGCAGGTATAAAAAATTTCAAGTTATACGTCAACGGTAATAACCTGTGGCTTTATTCAAAGATGCCGGATGATAGAGAAACGAATAGTAACACGCCGGCTTATCAAAGCGCATATCCGACGATGAAGCGTTTAAATCTGGGTTTGAGAATAGCATTATAATAACTTATTAACATTAAGAAAATATATGAAAAATTGGATAAATAAATATATCATAATGTTGGGATGTATGTTGATGATTTTGGGAGGCGTTTCGTGTACCGATTATTTGGATAGGGAGCCGGAATCAATTATCAACGATCAGGAAGTCTTTAAAAACTTCACCAACTTTCAGGGGTTTACAGAAGAAATGTACATGCTTCTGCCCGATATTGCAAAACATACCTGGGTTGCTTCATTCAACTGGGGCGACGACGAGCATCTTTATACTTCCAGCGGTCGCTATGTACTTTATGATTTCGATCGCGGAAATTTCAGAGGGTATATCAACGAAGGCGAATGTTTTCTCGACAGAAGCGGGTCTTTAAACGACCGCATTTTCGGATCAGGAAGAATGGGCAGATCCATTTGGAGCGGCTCATGGTACGGCATCCGTAAATGTAATCTGGGAATACAGGCAATTGAAGATGGACTGATGGTTAACGCTACTCAGGAAGAACGCGACATGGTTCTCGGACAATTGTATTTTTTCAGAGGCTTTTTTCATTTTCAGTTGATGCAATACTGGGGTCCAATGCCCTACATTGACGTGGTTTTGAATCCCTCCGAAAAATTAGAGCTGCCGAGACCTACCTACGCTGAATGTGCCCAAAAAGCAGGCGATGACTTCCGGAAAGCGGCAGACTTGTTGCCCATCAACTGGGACAATACTGAACCCGGAAGACGTACCATGGGAAATAATGAGTTACGCGTCAATAAAATCTGGGCTTTGGGTTTCTTGGGTAAAAACTATCTATATGCAGGCAGCCCGCTGATGGCTCATGGGCCTAATGGTCCCAAGACCTACGATGCGGAATTTTGTAAAAAAGCTGCAGCCGCATTTGCCGAAGCCATCGATCTCGTAGAAAAAGGACAAACACAGTATTCGCTGGTTAACTTTACGAATTATAGTGATCTTTTCTATACCTATCGCCAAAACTGGAGGATTCCCGGCTCAACAGAAGCCATTATGCGCGGTCCCAGCTATGAAGGCAACTCGCGCTGGAGACAAACCGTATCGTACTTCCCCGGTGGCGGTGGTGATTTAGGAGCTCTGGCAGACCCCGAAAGATTATTTCCCGCAGCCAATTATGTCAATTTCTTTGGTATGCAAAACGGTTTGCCTTTAGATGATCCTGCATCCGGTTTCAGTCGTACCCAACCCTGGAAAGACCGTGACCCGCGTTTCTACTACAACTTCGTCTATGATGGCGTACAAGTAGTAAAAGGCTCGTTGAAGCCCGATGAGGAACCACTTTGGAGATATGCCAATCTATATACGGGCGGAAGTTATCGCATCGGTGGTGATCCTGCTAAAGGTCAAGGTACTTCACCCTGCGAAACAGGATATTGCATGAAGAAATACATTATGGTTGAATGTAACGGTTTTGACAAAGTGAGTGACCCATACGGAGATAATTTTATCATTATGTTGAGTTGGCTTCGTTTAGCAGACGTTTATCTGATGTATGCCGAAGCTGCTGCACAAGGTTATGCTTCTCCTACAGGTCACGATAGTCGTATATCTTTAACGGCTGTTGATGCCATAAACAAGATTCGCGCACGTGCAGGTGTCGATCCGGTTAATGCCAAATTTACCGGTTCGTTAGAATCCTTCATGGGTGAACTTCGCAGAGAACGCGCCGTAGAACTTGCTTACGAAGGGCAACGTTTCAATGACTTGCGCCGCTGGTTACTCTTTATCGAAAGACCTTATACTATTAAAACAAGGCAGGAGTTTGACCGCATAGGTACTTTTGATCCGGAAAATCCTCAAGAGAATCAAGTATCAGCCTTCAGAGAAGAAGTCCTCTGGGAGCGCAACTACGACAGCAAGCACTACTGGTTGCCTATTAAGGACGACGATGTCTATCTGTATGAAGGATTTCAACAAAATCCGGGTTGGTAATAGTTTGATAACATTAAAATAGATTGAATAATGATACAAAATCAAAAAATTATAGCAATCCTGTTCAGCGCCGTTTTGGCGTTAATTCCGCTGAGCGTTTTTGCACAGTTGGAAACAGAAGTAGATTCTTCGAAAATGGATAACAGTTTGGTTCAAGTAGCTTTTCGCACAGTTGAGCAACAAAACCTGCTTGGAGGCGTTTCTGTGGTCGATGTCGAAGATTTAATGACAAGAGCTTACAGTTTAAACAGCCTGTACTATTTAGATGCTATGGTTGGCGGCGTGGATGGTATGCACAGTTGGGGAATGAACGATGCAATGATTGTTGTTGACGGGATACCCAGAGACGACAACAATGTGCTTCCTTCCGAAATCGAACAGGTTACTGTATTAAAAGGAGCGCAGGCAATAGCGCTTTATGGCAGCCGTGCAGCTAAAGGAGTGATACAAATTACCACCAAACGAGGTAAAGTGGGAGACCTGAAAATCAGTGTCCGCGCAAATACAGGGTTTAACGTACCTAAAAGTTATCCGAAATATTTAGGTTCAGCCGAATATATGACCCTCTATAATGAAGCACGCGCTAATGACGGATTAACCCCGAGTTACACCCCTGAACAAATTTATAATTACGGCTCGGGTATCAATCC
>JGI24702J35022_10002570_pt1 | contig 11036 bp, 11 predicted proteins | sample TergutTh196P4_FD_35022 | JGI IMG/M metagenome (IMG submission 35022)
AAATTTGTGACTCCGGCGGGATTCAAACCTGCGACCTTCAGAACCGGAATCTGACGTTCTATTCAGCTGAACTACGGAGCCATTTTGACGGCAAAGAAACATTTTTTTAGTTTTTATTCTTCATCGTATTCAAAGCATTCCGATATTTTGTGGCATTTCGTTCATGCTCGGATAAAGTAACGGCAAAATTATGCGCCCCCGAAAAATCCTCTTTGGCACACATATACAAATAGTTGTGTTTCGTATACAACAACACGGAATCAATAGTTGAGGGCATTGGAAAACGGATAGGACCCGGCGGCAAACCCGCATACAGATAAGTGTTGTACGGTGAATCGGTCTCCAAATGTTTGTATAAAATACGCTGTAAAGTAACATCGCCCACCGCAAATTTTACCGTTGGGTCGGCTTGCAAGCGCATTCCAACAGACAAACGATTGAGATACACCCCCGCAATGATGGGTTTTTCAAACTCTTTGTAATTTTCTTCTTCCACAATAGACGCCAATGTAGTTACTTCAATGGGGGTTAGTGAAATTGCACTCGCTTGTTGCAACCGTTTTTCGTTCCAAAAATTGTGATAAAAAATTTGAAACTTCTCTACAAACTCATCCGCATCAATATCATAATAAATTTGATAAGTATTAGGAATAAAAAGTGCAGGCAATGTCTCTTTGGTAAAACCTAACGAAGTAATATAATCTTCATTTTCTAACAGTTTTTGTAACTCATGGGTTGAAAAAAGGAATTTTTTATCTGTTTTTTGCAAAAAATCGGACAGAGTACGCACATTATTAAAAGTGAAGGTAACCGGAAAATGTTGTCCTCTTCTCAGTTTTTTTATCAGTTGATAATTGGTTTCTTTCGCTTTAATCTCATACCTGCCACGCATTATATTTTTATTGTATTTTAATATTTTAGAAGCAACAGTAAAAGTTTTTTTATTAGAAATAATCTTATTTTTTGTTAAAGAATCAACCACTTGGTAAAAGGTAGCGTTTTTGGGAATGTTTAATATTGTCGATGTTGTATTGGGTGTAAAAAATATAACTTTTCTTGCCACAAAAGCGGAAATCGCTGCAAGAATAATTAGTAAAATACTGATAATGATTGCATTTCTTTTTTTGCACATATTATTTTTTTTGTTGTAAAAAAATAATTTTTTTATTAATAAATGTAAAAAACTTTTCTTGAATTGTTCTTGTGTAATTCTTAAAATTTCATGTTTATTTGCGCTAATATTTGAAAAAAATCAAATAGATGATTTTATTAATAAAAAATCATAAAAAAAATGGAAAATATTAAAAAAACTAGACTGTTTTTGTCTTCAAAAATGAAAAATAATCCACAAATTGGAATCATTTTAGGTTCCGGTTTAGGTAGTTTGGTTAAGCAATTGAAAATTGAGGAAGAGATACCTTATCAGACTATCCCAAATTTTCCGGTTTCTACTGTAAAAGGACACCATGGCTCATTAATTTTTGGGAAAATGAATGAAGTGGATGTGGTAGTGTTTAATGGACGTTTTCATTATTACGAGGGATACTCCATGCAGGAAGTAACTTTTCCTGTTCAAGTAATGAAAGAGTTAGGAATTAAAAAGTTGATATTATCTAATGCTGCGGGCGGAATGAATCCTTCTTTTAAAGTAGGCGATATTATGCTGATACGCGATCATATTAACCTGTTTTCTACTAATCCATTACTTGGAAAAAATGATGATACTATTGGGCCTCGTTTTTTAGATATGAGTGAAGCCTACTCTAAAAAAATGTTAAAGGTTGCATTTGAATGTGCAAAAGAACTTAATATTCATGTGCAAAATGGAGTCTATGTAGGCGTTACAGGTCCCTGCTTTGAAACTCCGGCGGAATACCGAATGTTTCATATCCTTGGCGGCGATGCGGTAGGAATGTCCACTGTGCCAGAAACAATATCCGCACGCCATAGAGGAATAGAAGTATTCGGTTTATCCGTAATTACAGATTTAGGCATTGTGGGACAAGTGGAAAAAGTTACTCATGAGGAAGTACTACAAGCTGCAAATATCGCCGGACCAAAAATGGTGCAATTAGTATATAAAATGTTGCCGAAATTATAAATAATGTCATCTAAACTTTTTTCTATCGCTTACTTTCCTCCAATTGACTACCTGATGGAGATGAAATATGCAGATTCTGTTGTTATTGAAGCTTACGATAATTATCAAAAACAAACCTATAGAAATAGAGCCACTATATTAACTGGAAATGGATTATTTGATCTTATTATTCCTGTGGTAAGAGGTTCAAAAAAAAATATCAAAGAGATAAAAATTGATTACGATAACGCCTGGCAACGCCTTCATTGGAAAACTATTGAATCGGCATATAATAATAGTCCCTTTTTTTTGTATTATAAAGATTTTTTTGAACCTTTTTTTAAAAATAAATATATTTTTTTATTTGATTTTAACATCGAATTATTGAATTTGTTACGAAAGTTGTTTATCATAACAAATCCTATTTCTTTTACTGAATTTTATGAGAAAAATCCAAATAATTTAGAAGATTTTCGAAATTATTTTCTACCTAAAAACAGAATTTTTAGACAAAAAACCATCACATATCAACAACTCTTTTCAGATCGCTATGGTTTTGTAGAAAATCTTGCTTGTTTAGACTATTTATTTACAAAAGGGAGAGAATTTTAGCATTATTTTCAAAAAAATGCTAAAACCCCTTGACAAACGCTTTTTGAAAGTGTATATTTGCGCCCTCAAAAAATTACCTCATGAAATTATCTCAATTCAAATATTTTTTACCTCAAGAATTAATTGCATTGCACCCACAACCTGAAAGGGATATGTCTCGTTTAATGGTACTTAACCGTAAAACACGCACAGTTGAACATCGTAATTTTAAAGATATTTTAGAATATTTTGAAGAAGGAGATATATTTGTGGTAAACAATACGCGCGTATTTCCTGCGCTACTTTTCGGCGAAAAAGAGAAAACAGGCGCACAAATTCGCGTTTTTCTACTTCGCGAATTAGAAACACAAAGTCGTTTATGGGACGTTTTGGTTGATCCAGCAAGAAAAATAAGAATTGGAAATAAACTCTATTTCGGCGAAGATAGTAGTTTGGTAGCTGAAGTTATTGATAATACTACCTCACGAGGACGTACTTTACGCTTCCTCTTTGAAGGAACTTATGAAGAATTTCGCGCAAAACTTAAAGAATTAGGAAATACCCCGCTTCCTGATGATATATTACGCTTCAGAGATATTGAACCGCAAGATGAATATGATTATCAAACTCTTTTTGCTACTGTAGAAGGCGCTGTTGCAGTACCTACCTCTGGTTTGCATTTCAGCCGTGAACTTATTAAACGTTTTGAATTGCACGGCATTGATATCGTTCCTGTTACGCTACACTCCGGATTAGGAAATTTCCGCGAAATTGACGTAGAAGATCTAACAAAACATAAAACAGATTCCGAACAAATGATGATTTCTGAAGATTCTGCGGTAAGAATTAATCAAGCTAAAGAGCAAGAAAAAAAAATTTGCTCAGTAGGAACTACAACTATTAAAGCATTAGAATCTTCTTTATATCCCACCGGAAAAATTAAATCATACGACGGCTGGACAAGTAAATTTATCTTCCCCCCTCATCACTTCCTTTCTTCTAATGCATTGGTTACCAACTTTCACCCTTCAGAAAGCCCGATGCTGATGATAGTGGCTGCTTTTGGTGGCTACGAATTCGTGATGAAAGCATACAAAGAAGCCATCGCTGAAAAATACCGCTTTTTAACCTACGGCGATGCAATGCTAATTATTTAGTACACAAATAATATGCAATTTTCTCATCCTATTAATGTTTCAGGAGTTTGCTACTTTGCCTCCGATTTCCATTTTGGAGCGCCCAACCTCGAAGAAAGTAAAAAAAGAGAAGAAAAAGTTATTAACTGGTTAGAGTTTATTAAAAATGATGCCCAACATTTGTTCTTATTAGGAGATATTTTCGATTTTTGGTTCGAATATTCAGGTAAACCTCCTCCTTTTTATGCACTTTTCTTAAAAAAAATAGCAGAATTAAGAAAAAATGGAATTGAAATCTATTTTTTTACAGGAAACCATGATATGTGGGTGAAAAATTACTTAAAAGATCATCTCGGCATCCATATCTTCAAAAATAAACAAGAATTTATTATTAATGAAAAAAAGTTTTTATTAGGACATGGAGATGGTTTAGGTAAAGAAGAATTTGGATACAAATGTTTGAAAATCTTCTTAAATTGTAAGATAAATATTTGGTTATTTGGACTTATTCCTCCCAAAACAGGATTTGCAATAGCACAATTCTTATCAAAAAAAAGCAGAGCAATGACACCCGAATATAAAGAGAAATTCTTAGGAAAAGATAAAGAAATCCTTGTTCAATATTGTTATCAATATCTTGAAAATAAAAATGTTGATTACTTTATTTTTGGACACAGACACTTACCATTAGAAATCGTTATTGACAAATCAATCTACTTTAACACAGGGGATTGGCTTAATTACAATTCCTACATTAAATACGACAAAACTCCTTTATTGTGTTCGTTTGATTAATAATTACTATACAATAAATTCTTTTGGGCTTCTAAAGTTTGAATCACTTTTTCTCGATTTCTAAACGAAATACTGAAATATTTACCTTCAACACAAATCGTTGAGTTCGTAAATGCTGTTACATACCCAATATTAATGATAGTATCTCTTCTTACTTGAAAGAAAATATGAGACGGTAAAATATCTAACAATTCGCGTAATGTTGTACGACAAACCAATTCTTCGCCATCTACTATGGTTATAACAACGTGATGTCCAGCGACAATAATATAAACAATATCTTCAAGTAAAATGTTTTTTTTATTTATGGTTATTGGAAATGTTTGAAATTCATTATTAGACAATTGCTTCGCTCTATTGATTACCTTTTTTTCCTCATGCATTTTTTCGAAACGAGTAATTATTTTAGGTAAATAATATGAGAATTGTGCTTTATTGGTATAAAATACTAAATCTTTATCATAATATTGGTGCGCTATCAAACTATTTTCCTCCTGAAAAGCGGTGAGTATTACAATAAAAATATTCTTTTCTAATGCTTCTAAAAATTGAAAACCACTCATTTCTCTCATTCTAATATCTAAAAAAATTAAATCTACTTCTGTTTTTTGAAGAAATAACAGTGCCTTTTCCGGATTTTGAAATTTTGCTATACAATGATAATTTTGAAATTGCTTTAGTTCACGTTGAACTACTAAATGTGATGGGTATTCATCATCAATAATAATGTATTTGAATTTTTTCATTTCGTGTGATATTTTATGTGCAAAAATATTTTTTTTTATTTTGCACAAATATTTGTACAATGAAAAAGGCAAAAAAAAAATTATTATCAAAAAAAGTAAATTTTTTTTTATTTAAAATCATTCTTTGGGTAAGTTTTGGAATTTTATTTACCAGTTTCTCATTTCTGATACCCACAAATCCTAATAACGAAATCAAAGAAATATTAGTTTTCCTTTTTTTGGTAGTAGTTGTAAACGTTCATACCTCATATTTATATCCAAAATTTTCTAAAAAAGGCAAATTTGGTTATATTGGTTTATTGATAGGTTCAATTTTGATTTGTGATTTATTTGAAATGCAAATCTTTTCTAAAAATTTTGATTTTATTTTCTACGCTTTTTTGGATAAAAAAAAATTATATTTTGTTGCTTTTGGGTATATTTTAATAAGAAATTTTGCGATTTTTATCTTTTTCCTATGGGTTGAATATTTTAATCGGTTAATTATTCTATATCATGAAAAAGAAATAATTCATCAAGAAGAAATGGCGTTATTATTTGAAAAACAAGAATTTGAAAAAAATTTTTCAAGAAAAAAAATATTACCTCATTATTTTTTTAATATTTTAGAAAATATTTTTGCACAATCATTGAATAATAACAATGAGTATGAGTTATTTGATAAATTGAAATTCGTTTTATACTACTTTCTTGTGGATGCAGAAAGAGAAAAAGTAGAATTAGATAAAGAACTTGTATTTTATAAGTATTATATTGATTTAGAAAATTTTAGATATAATAATAAAATTTCTACTAATTTAAATATCTTAGGACAGCCGGAACTTTACTCTATTATTCCTTTATTATTTGAACCTATTATTGGTAATGCAATGAAATATACTAATCACAATGGAATTGGATGGGTAAATATTACAATTGATGCTTCACATTTTCCTATGCTAAATTTTAATTGCAGAAATAATTACTCTTTTCATTCTGAAAATACTTTTTCTTCTGAAAAGGGGTTCATAATTTTAGAACAACGATTAGAACTTTGCTACAAAAATAACTATACTATAAAAAAAATACAAGGAAATGATTTTTATGATATTACGATATCATTAACTATTTTATAGCGACTTTATTTAACGCTTGCGACATTTTCGCGACATTTTTTTCTTAATAGATATTATCTTCTTTGAATCTCTATATTTTTGCATAAATGTTTCACTTAAATACATATTAATATGAAAAAAATTCAATTTCTTTACTTTGCAGTAATTTCTATGCTTTTTTTTATCGCTTTTTCTTGCAATAAAAGTGATTTAGTTTTCGTACCGTTAGAAACTAACAACAATGATACAAAACGAAATGAAGCTACTTGGGAAACATCCCAAGACAATGCAAAAGGGTGGCTTGCTAAACTAAAAATTTATATTGGACATACAGCTGATCAATGCGGAGGTAAATGTATGAAAATTTTTGGAGAATACTTACATCTTGATTGTAGGGGTTATGGAAATGTTTGCAATATGAATTCAAAATCTATTTTATCTATTGGAGAAAATGAGGAAGAACTTATTTTAACTATTATAGATGAGGATATTTTTTTTGGCGAATCGTTAGAATTTTCTTTCCCTGATCGATCGCTTTATATAACAAACCCTCAAAATAGCACTGATTTGTGGTTAAATATCCCTGAACAATTACTTGTTAGAGAAAATGCAGATGAAGATTTTATTATTCATAATGTTTGGTTTTCAGAGAACCAAGAGTTAGAAAACAACTAATATTTTGATTTTATTAGCTTCTTATATAGGTCTATTTTTTGAAAAAATAGACCTATATTGCTTTTTTTAATAAAATTGATGTTTCTTTGCCAAAAATATTAATTACTATGGCTGTTTTACGTTTAACTCGGGTTTTCCATTTTGATATGGCACATGTTCTCTTGAATTACACAGGAAAATGTAAAAATATTCATGGACACACTTATAAGTTGGAAGTAACTGTGAAAGGGGTTCCTTGCAATGATGAAAATTCTCCTAAAAAAGGGATGCTTATTGATTTTAGCGATTTTAAAAATTTGATTGAAAAAGAAATTATTAATATTTGGGACCACGCTTTAATGATACATCAAGAAACGGATAGAAAATTATTAAATGCGCTTAATAATAATTATGAAAAAGTAATTATTGTTCCTTTCCAACCCACAACAGAAAACATGATTTGCGAACTTTCCTCAATCATAAAAAGAATATTACCATACGATTTACAATTATTTTCTTTGCGGTTATATGAAACCGAAAAATCTTATGCTGAATGGTTCGCCTCTGAAAATGTAGAATAAAACTTAATAAATTTAATATAATGATTCTCTTTTTTTCCAAAACAAATTTCAAATTATCACATAAAAGACCTGTAAAATCATGGTTAAATGAAATAGCCAACAATGAAAATAAAAAATTAGGAACTGTTAATTATGTTTTTTTTAATGACGAACAACTTTTAACACTAAATCAACAATATTTAAATCACGGTACTTTTACAGATATTATTACATTTGATTATTCAGAAAACAATCTGTTACATGGAGATATTTGTATTTCTATAGAACGGGTAAAAGAGAATGCTTTAAAATTTAAAGTTTCTTTTGTTGAGGAATTGAAGCGTGTAATGGCACACGGAATTTTACATCTTTGTGGTTATAAAGACAAAAATAACAACGAAAAAAAACTCATGAAACAAAAAGAGGAAGAGGCGTTGTTATTGTATCAGAAAAGTTATAATTATTTGAAAAACTAACTTTTATAAAAATGTTTCACGGGGAACAATGAAAAACAGATACGATATTATTGTAGTAGGCGCCGGTCATGCCGGCTGTGAAGCTGCTGTTGCCGCCGCTAAATTAGGATCCCAAGTTCTACTTATTAATCTTAACCTTGCATTAGTTGCACAAATGTCGTGCAACCCTGCAATGGGAGGTATTGCAAAAGGCCAAATTATACGCGAAATTGACGCTCTCGGCGGTATGTCAGGAATTGTTACTGACAATACGATGATACAATTTAGAATGCTAAACAGATCTAAAGGACCAGCTATGTGGAGTCCCAGAGCGCAAAGCGATAAGTCTGCTTTCTCTATGTATTGGAAACAAATCTTGGAAAACCAACAAAATTTAGACCTAAGACAAGACTGTGTCATGGATCTGATTGTTGAAGATAATAAAATTGCTGGAGTAAAAACTTTGCAAGGAAATAGTTTTTTTGCTCAAAAAATTATTCTTACCAACGGCACATTTTTAAACGGAAAAATACATATTGGCGAAATTTCATTCTTAGGCGGTAGGATGGGGGAAACAAACTCACCATTATTATCAGATAAACTTGCTGGCTTAGGTTTATCGGTAAAACAACTGAAAACAGGAACTCCCGTGCGTTTAGACGGGCGTACAATTGACTTCTCAGTTATGGAAGAACAAAAAGGCGACGAAAATCCTGCTAAATTTTCATTCACAAAAACACCACATCTACAACAGCAATTAAGCTGTTGGATAACATATACGAACCAAAAAGTTCATGATATTTTAAGAACCGGATTCGATAAATCGCCAATGTTTCAAGGAAGAATTAAAGGGGTCGGTCCTCGCTATTGTCCATCTATTGAAGATAAAATTGATAGGTTTTCGGATAAAGATAGACATCAACTTTTTTTAGAACCTGAAGGAAGAAATACCAACGAATATTATCTAAACGGTTTTTCTTCATCTTTACCGGAAGAAGTGCAGGCTGCCGCTTTAAAATTTATCCCCGGATTAAAAAATGCCCATATTCTAAAACCCGGCTATGCCATTGAATATGATTATTTTGATCCGTTGGATTTGTTTCCTTCATTAGAATCAAAAAAATTGCCTAATCTTTATATTGCCGGACAACTAAACGGAACTACCGGCTACGAGGAAGCCGCCTGCCAAGGCCTAATTGCCGGCATCAATGCTCACAGAGCCATTAGAGATCTTGACCCAATAGCTTTGTCCCGATCCGATGCATACATCGGCGTTCTTATTGATGACCTTACTACAAAAGGAGTACAAGACCCCTATCGAATGTTTACCTCTCGTGCGGAATACAGAATTTTATTAAGACAAGATAATGCTGATATTCGTTTGTCTCCTACTGGAAATAACGTTGGACTAATTAATGATGAAAGAATAAAAGATTTAGAAAAAAAATATGAACGACAAAAAGAGTTGGAAAATTTCTTAACAATAGAAAATATTAAACCTGATGATATTAATGATTATCTTGAAAGTATTGAAAGTACCCTCCTAACACAACCTATAAAAATATCACAATTACTTCTTCGACCCCAAGTATCGTTACTTTCTTTAATTGAAAAAATTCCAACTCTGCAAAACAAATCCTCTCAATTAAGTTCAGTAGAAGAAATCGAAAATGTAGAAATTTCTGTAAAATATGGTCCTTATATTATTAAAGAAAAAGAATTGGCGGATCGAATGTCGAAAATTGACAACGTAAAAATTCCTGTAAATTTAGATTATCATTCTTTTGTTTCACTCTCGTTAGAAGCACGAGACAAACTTTCAAAAATCAAACCACTACATTTAGGACAAGCCTCGCGAATTAGCGGAGTTAGTCCCGCGGATATTGCAATTCTATTGATGTACCTGAAAGGATGAGGTGATGTGCTGATGAGATGATGAAAAATACTAGTATGGTGTTATTTTATTGATTTTGAGTATTTTGAAAACGTTGCGTGAGAGCGCAGATTTTTACTTTTTAATAATATAGTGTTCCATATAGGAAAAATGGCTTAAATGGGCTAATTTTTCGTTTTTGAAAATTATTCCACCTAAAGCAATAAATTTTTTAAATTATATTCATTCCATTCGCATTTATTTAAACCTCTAAAACAACGTAAAACCTACTTTTATGTTCCATCCTGCATATTTAAACTCGTTAAAACCAACAAAAACACCAATATTACTTATAAAAAAGATATTGGAAAGCGAATAACCTACTTCTAAATAATTTTTGGTTAGCGGATTGCTCAAAAATGAAAGATAAAGATTTTCGGTCATCAATGTTTTGTTAAGTCCGGGTATGTATTTCAAAACCAAATACAAAGTCTCATATTTTAAATGTCCCAAAACAAACCATTCGTTGGTTGAAAATTGATAAGGGGGCAGGGTATGAAACACTCCGAAATTGGGATGAAATGACAGAAAAAAATTATTGGATTGAAAATGTTTGAACTGACTGAAATGAATATTTTTTGTGTTTGTGAAAACACCCGCAGAAAGTTGGTATTGAAGGGATTTTAACATTTTCAAATCAATTTTTTGTGTAATGTTCAGTTCCAAAAAGTCAAAGTTACTGTTGCTTTGAATAAGATTTTTTATTCCTTTTATCCAAGATAAGGTAAAAGTAGGAAATTTTGACCGCACATAATACTTTGTTTTTGTATCTTTGGTGTATCTATAAAACATTCGGGGCGTATAACTTAATGAAACCTCCGTCAAAAATGCCTGCTGATGAGATAGATAATCAGGATTGATAATAAGATACTCGTTGTCGGGAGTATTGGGTTTGTAAAGTCGTGTTTTTTTGAAAAAGAAAGAGTAATCACTCCGATTTTCAAGGGGGTGATTAATTTCATAAGAAACACCCACCAGAGTTTGAAAACCGT